>Ga0207057_1239_pt1 | contig 11519 bp, 4 predicted proteins | sample Alteio_BWMinCont_33_FD_153265 | JGI IMG/M metagenome (GOLD analysis project Ga0207057, IMG submission 153265) | Enriched cells from forest soil in Barre Woods Harvard Forest LTER site, Petersham, Massachusetts, United States -... | ecosystem: Environmental > Terrestrial > Soil > Temperate forest >... | reverse complement strand
GTTGTAGCAAATGATAACGATAGCACTTTGGCAGGCGTGACGATCAAGGTAAAAGGCCCAAGCACTAATGTAACAATTACTGCCAAAGACGGGACTTTCGCCATAAGTGTGCCTCCTAATGCTGTTTTAATATTTAGCTCAGTAGGCTTCACTACTCAGGAAGTTGCTGTTAACAACTTAAGTAGTCTTAACGTAAGACTCGTTACTGATCCACAATCTTTGCAGCAGGTAATTGTGGTTGGTTATGGTACGCAAAAGCGTAAGGATGTAACGGGCTCTATCAGTAGCGTAAGTGCTGAGCAGATTGAGAAAGTGCCAGTTACAACTTTAGATCAGGCGCTTCAGGGAAGATCCCCAGGCGTTCAGGTCACTAATAATGATGGTGCGCCGGGCGGCGGGGTACAGGTTCAAATAAGAGGGGTGGGAAGCCTTGGATCCAATGATCCTTTATATGTTGTGGATGGTTACCCGACAAGCGGCGGTATTGCTACACTCAACCCCAGTGATATTGCTTCCATGGATATCCTCAAAGATGCATCAGCAACGGCTATTTACGGTAACAGGGCCGCTAATGGAGTTGTTATTATCACTACCAAACGCGGTAGAAAAAATGGCGTACAAATTTCCGTTGATGCTTCTACTTCCATTCAGGGCAAACCAAAAGAGTATAAAGTATTGAATGCCCAACAATGGGGGGCACTTGCATTTTCCCATGCAGCTACAGACGGGTATACCGCGCTGCCTAATTGGGCTGATGCAGATACATTACACGAGGCAGATTGGCAAAAAGCTGTTTATCAAACCGGAGTAAGGCAAAATTATAATGTAGCTATTCGCGGCGGCAACGATAAAGTGCAAACGGCATTCTCTGCAGGATACTTCAATCAAAAAGGCATCGTGTTAGGATCTGATTTTATAAGATATAACTTGAGCGCGAACATAGATTACACTCCTCAAAAATGGCTAAAATCATCAACAAGTTTTAAGTACACAAGAGGAGATCAACAAACTGCTTTTGGCACAGGTGGTCAGGGTGCAGGTGCAGGCATAGGTTATTTAAGTAAACTTCCCCCTACGTTGGATGGTGGAAACTTGCTTACTACGGCGATAAAGCAGACCATTGGCGGAGCGGTTAATTATGGATTTTATAATCCCAATAACCAGGCTGTAAGAAACTGGGGAACAGGCCCTGTTTACGGTATAGAGACCCAGGATCAGAAAAACTTAACCAATTATTTTCTGGGTTCTTCTTCTTTGGAAGCCACTATCCTTCCTGGGCTCAGAATAAAAACAAATGTAGGCGTTAACACCAATGATTTTTCAGGCTATTATTTCACCCCTTCAGACACACGCGCACTAACTCAATATGGCACAGGCACACAATCGACATTAAATTTTTATGAACAATCTGCTAATAATACATTTGAGTGGCTCTGGGAGAATACAATAGCTTATACTAAAACTTTTGGTGCGCACAGCGTAGATTTTGTCGGTGGTTATTCCGCACAGGAAAACACCTTCCGACAGATAGGTGCACAGGGCAACAATCTAGTAAGCAATACATTAAGAGATTTGCAAGATTTGCCTTCTCTTACAAATTATTACGGTAATCAGACGACAATTACCCTTGCCTCTCAGTTCGGCAGGCTGAGCTATGGCTACATGGATAAGTATCTTGTTACCGGTACCGTGAGGAGGGATGGTTCTTCCAGGTTCGCTCCGGGCCATGAATATGGTGTTTTCCCTTCCGGCTCTGTTGCGTGGAGAGCTAAACAAGAATCGTTTTTAAAGGATGTTAGCGCTATATCAGACCTAAAATTCAGAGCCAGCTACGGTCAGGTAGGAAATCAGGCTAATGCCGGGGCTTTTCAATATTTATCATTGTACACTTCCGGACCAGGTGCTAACAGCGGTAGCAACAATGGTTATCCTTTCAATAAAGTTTACCAGCCTGGTTTGGTGTTAAACGCATTACCTAACCCAAATCTGAAATGGGAAACCTCTGACCAAACTGATATAGGAATGGATGCAGCTTTTCTGAATGGTAATCTTACTTTTACAGCGGATTATTACAAAAAGAAATCAAGGGATTTTCTATTGAATATACCAGTGCCTGCTCAAACAGGATTTACAAATGCATATGAAAATGTTGGAAGCATCAGTAACAGCGGCGTTGAGTTCGGTATAAATTACGCACACACTACAACAAGAGGGTTTCATTATAACATTGGCTTTAATCTGACTACTGTTAACAATAAACTCGTAAGCCTGACAAGTGGTTTGGATTTTGTAAACAATCTTTCTAATTTGGGATTTCCAACTACAGGCACCAACAATTGGGGAACTTACAGCATCACGCAAGTCGGTGGTCCTGTTGGCGAATTCTATGGATATAAATCTGCTGGCATCTTCCAAACTCAGTCTGAAATCGATGCTTTAAATGCAGCAGCGGCCGCTAAATATGGAGCAGGGACTAATTATCAGTCAACTTCAGGCCCTGCCAAAAGTGCTATACCCGGTGATCGCAAGTTTGTTGATGTGAATGGCGATGGCGTGATTACAGCAAGTGATCAGGTAGCATTGGGAAGCCCAATACCTAAGTTTTATGGAGGCATTACTTTCGATGCATCATATAAAGACTTTGACCTGAGCTTATTTTTCTATGGCACATATGGTAACAAGCTCTTTAATTACCAGGAACGGACTCTGGAAAGCTTTGGATCCTCAACAGGATCAGTTGGTCTTGAAAATATTGGGTTAAAGTATTATCAAAACGCATGGACACCCGAAAATCATTCCAACAGATATGCCCAAATTGATGCCAATGAATTCAACGCAAACACGCGCCCTTCTGACGCATACGTTGAAAACGGCAGTTATCTGCGTTTAAGAAACGCAACTATCGGGTATACATTGCCCTTAAAATTGAGCACAGGCAGCTCTAATATCAAGATCAGGATTTATTTTACAGGCCAGAATCTTTTCACTATCACGAAGTATAGCGGGTTAGATCCGGAAATTGGGATACCGTCGGGAACTGACCCGATTACTGGTGCATCAGTTCGTAATGTAACGGCATCTGGCGTTGATGTGGGCACATATCCTTCATCCAAATATTATACGTTTGGGCTAAATGTTACGTTTTAATTTAAAAGAAGACAATAAAAATAAAGATATGAAAAGTAATAAAAATGTTTATTTAGTTGCCTTGGGCCTTTTGTTGCTTCCACTAGCCTGCTCGAAAAATTTCTTGAGCCAAACAGATACCCAGGCGAGCAGCGCGCAATCCTTGTTCCATACCCCTCAGGATGGCATAAGCTTGGTTAACGCTATTTATGACGGTTTTCAGCACGATAATCAAAATTTTCTGCTGAAGGGGCTTTGGTATAACGCAAATTATTGCAGTCAGGATTATTTTAACTGGGGGGCAGATGTATCTTATAATACTTATCTCTTCCCCGCAGACTTCGCGTCGCTCGCCGTTTATTGGAATGATTCATATCAGGGAATATCGAGAGCCAATTCTGCGCTGCCCATCATTGCTCAAATGCATTCACAGGGAGTGATTACGGATGCATTGGCCAATTTTTTAACTGGCCAGGTTTATTTTTTACGCGGGGTATATTATTATTACATGGGGTGCACTTTTGGAGGTGTTCCTTTGGAATTAAATGTGGCGACAACTGGTCTTCATCCGCGGAGCAGTCAGGATTCTGTGTTTATGCAAGTAGCATCTGACATGAATGCGGCTGCTGCTTTATTGCCATGGCCACAAGATCTTGCGGCAGCAGATTTGGGAAGAGCGACAAAAGGTGCAGCCCTGAGTTATCATGGTGCTGCTAAAATGTGGCTAAAGCAATATGACTCTGCCATATTGGATTTCCAGCAAGTGATCCCTCACTACACACTCTTGCCAAATTACATGAGCATTGCTGAGTACAACAATCAAAACAACGCAGAATCTATTTTCGAGATACAATTTTCGCTACCCGGAGGCAGCACTCCGGACTGGAGCTACAATAACAATGAGGTAACCTGGATGTCATCTTTCATGTGGCCATGGGAGACTTCAAACTTTGGATATACCTATGCCAACCCGCTCCTTGAATCTTCTTTCGAAGCTGGGGATATGCGCAAACCAGCAACAGTAATTGGGCCAGGCGATACAATTGCCAGCCCTGGCATTGTAGCAATAGGGGGAATAAAGGCCTATGGGCAAGTAATTGCAGGGTTTAGTGGTACGCTTTCACTTCCTGCCTCACATTTTACTGGAACTGACGGGAAGATTATTAATACGTGCGGAAAAGCAGGTGATCTGTGGACGGGCGACCAGCCAGGCCAGCCAAGGTCAGGATATTATGGAGTGAAACAATGGCGTGATCCAAACGTTAGTGGTAATGTTACTGCTTTAGCTGGCAACGAAGCTGGCAAGGGAGTAACTGCTATTTTCGGTGACCAGAATGTTACATTGCTACGTTTGGGCGAAATTTATCTGGATTTGGCCGAATCGCAATTTCAAACCGGTAATCAGGCTGGTGCTGCAGCATCAATGGCAATAGTAAGAAACAGAGCCTGGAATGGCACTGCTCCTGTGCCTACCGGTGATTTTATGCAAAGCATGCTTCAGGAATATCGTCATGAATTAAGTGGTGAGGTGTCTTTGTGGTATGATCTAAGAAGAACAGGATTGCAAATAGCTTACATCCAAAACATCTTTGGGATAACCATCCCAGCAGGTCATGACTTGTTGCCAATCCCTCAAACAGCAATTGCTGTAAACCCGTTCTTGAAGCAGAACCCAAACTATTGATATAATCAAATGGTTACTTAAAACGAAGGCTTTGTATTTTTACAGAGCCTTCTTTTCTTGATATGATAGTTAGTTTTTAAAATTGATATTTCACTCTATTTACAAATTTAAAAATGGATTAATAGATTCCTTATTTTTTTGCTGCTATTGCATGAAATTATGGAGCTAAAATAAATTTCAGTTTATATGATGAAAGGTATTCACTTCTTATCGATTTTTTTGATGCTTTCATTTCTCGTTGCTTGTAATAATAAGCACACTTTGTTCGAACAAATTTCTTCATCTCATTCAGGCATTGATTTTAATAATAATATTGAAGAAAACGATTCTATAAACCCTCTGAATGTCGTGAATATTTATAACGGCGGTGGTGTCGGCATCGGTGATTTCAACAACGACGGCTTGCAGGATATTTTTTTTGCCGGCAATATGGTGCCATGCAGGTTATATCTCAACAAAGGCAATTTTAAATTTGAAGATATCACTGATAAAGCAGGCGTTGATGGTTTGGGGAGATGGGCCAGGGGCGTGTCCATTGTCGATATAAACAATGACGGACTGATGGACATTTATATCTCCAATACTATTTACAGAGATTCTCTAAGAAGAAGAAACATACTATATGTAAATCAGGGAATAGATAAAGATGGCATCCCGCATTTTAAAGATATGGCTGCTGAATACGGTTTAGACATTCATGTGCAATCTACCATGGCCAGTTTTTTTGATTACGACAACGATGGCGATTTAGACATGTACCTTACCGTTAATGAAGCTTCCAATGGAGACAACCCTACTGTTTTTCTTCATCGCCATGATAAAACCACCGGCCCAAGCATGGGAAGGCTTTACCGGAATGATTGGGACAGCATATTAAAACATCCAGTATTTCATGATGTTTCTAAAACAGCCGGAATGAAATATGAAGGATACGGTCACGCCGCTACCATTTGCGACATCAACAATGACGGATGGAAAGACATCTATGTTTCAGACGATTTTTTATCAAGCAATATTTTGTACATCAATAATCACGATGGCACATTTACTGATCGTTCAAGAGAATATTTTAAGCATACTTCTTATAATGCAATGGGGCAGGACGTAGTGGATATCAATAATGACGGAAGGCCTGATGTAGTGGAGCTTGATATGAACCCTGAAGACAACTATCGAAAAAAAATGATGATGGCTTCCAATAGTTATCTCACTTATCAAAATTTTGGGTTTAACGGATATCAGTATCAGTACGTGCGAAACACACTGCAGTTGAACCAGGGTCCACAGGTAGGGCAAAATGATTCAATAGGCGCTCCTGCGTTTAGCGAAATCGGATTCATGAGCGGAATGTCACAAACAGATTGGAGCTGGTCTCCTCTGGTAGTTGATTTTGATAATGACAGCTATCGTGATCTGATTGTCACCAATGGTTTTCCGCGCGATGTGTCCGATCACGATTTTATGGCTTATCGTCAGGAATCGAATGGATTGGTAACCACAAAAGAAATGCTTAAACAGATACCACGTGTAAAAATCCATAACTATGCCTTTAAAAACAAAGGCGACCTTACTTTCTCAGATGAAACGGTTAACTGGGGATTGACACTGCCCACTTTTTCTAACGGCGTTGCCTATGCGGATTTTGATAATGACGGAGCTGTTGACATGGTTATCAATAATATAAATGATGAAGCCTTGTTATATAGAAATACATCCCGTGACAAAGACACTGCAACAACACATTTCCTGCAAATTAAATTCAAAGGAGACAAACTAAACATCAATGGGCTTGGGGCAATTGCAAGTATCTATTACGACCATGATAAGGAGCAGGTGTATGATAACAACCCATATAGGGGCTATTTGTCCACCATGCAAGGCATCGCTCATTTTGGCTTAGGTAAAATTGCTGTGCTTGATTCCGTTGTGATAAAATGGTACAATGGCAAAAAGCAAACAATAAAAAATGTGAGTGCCAATCAGGTGCTTACTGTTAATATAGTTGACGCAAAGGATGCCTTTTCATGGCAGCAGCCTGTCATTGCAGAGCAAGCACTATTCAAAGAAATAACAGCAGATGTGAGCGTAAAGTACAGGCATTATGAGGCTGATTTTATAGATTTCGATATACAGGCAATGTTGCCTCATAAACTGTCGGAATATTGTCCCGCAGTAGCAGCCGGTGATCTGGATGGCAATGGGTTTGATGATCTGATTATCGGCGGCAATTCTTCTTATCACCCACAGATGTTGTTGCAACAGCCCAATGGAAAGTTTTTGCAAAAAGATTTTTTGCAAGTTAAGAATGAAACCTATTTTCCCAAAGATGAGGGCATATTGCTTTTTGATGCAAATGGCGATGGCAAAACAGATGTATACATAACAAGCGGTGGATATAAAGAATCGCCGGGGAGCAATGCTTATCAGGATAGGTTATATATCAATGACGGCAAAGGAAATTTTAAAAAAGATTCATTGGCATTGCCTGTGAATCACACCAGCAAGCTTTGTGTTCGCGCGATGGATTATAACAACGATGGAAAGCTCGATTTGTTTGTATCAGGGCGTGTGGACCCATGGAATTATCCAAAGCCGGTCAGCAGTTTTATTTATAGGAATGATTCCGATAAAGACCATGTGAAATTTACAGATGTAACTGATGAAGTGGCGCCTGATTTAAAAAACATCGGAATGATTTGCGATGCGTTGTTTACGGATTTTGACGGCGATGGTCAAACAGATTTGATTGTGATTGGAGAGTGGATGCCGGTCACATTCCTTAAAAATGTAAATGGGAAATTTAAAAACGTCACCGCCACTTCGGGTGTCAGCGGACAGACAGGATTGTGGAATTCCATAGCAGCGGGAGATTTCAGGCACACAGGAAAAATTGATTATATCATCGGCAATGTTGGGCTCAACACGCTTTATCAGGCAAGCGATCAATATCCGGTTTGTGTAACAGCAAAAGATTTTGATAGCAACGGAAAATACGTTGTGATACCTTCTTTGTTTTTGCCAGATCAGAATGGAGTGAAAAAAGAATTTCCCGCAGAAGGAAGAGATGATCTTACCAAACAGTTGAGCAGCATGAAAAGAAGATTTCCCAATTATAAGTCTTATGCTGCTGCTTCAATGAATGAAATATTGACACCACAGCAAAGGGAAGGCGCATTGCGCTTGAAAGCCAATATGCTTCAATCATGTTATTTGAGGAATGATGGCGATGGAAAATTTACAATGATACCGTTGCCAAAAGAAGCGCAATTTTCTGCTATCAATGGGATGGTAGTAGATGATTTTGATGATGACGGCAATCTCGATGTGCTGATTAATGCAAATGATTATGGCACTGAAGTATCAACTGGAAGATACGATGCAATGAATGGACTGCTGTTGAGAGGTGATGGCAAAGGCGGTTTTACGGCATTATCTATTTTGCAAAGCGGTATCTATATTCCAGCTAATGGCAAAGCATTGGCAAAGTTGTCAAGCGCTTCGGGCGATTATCTTGTTGCTGCATCTCAGCATCATGATGTATTAAAACTTTTTCAACTGAAAAGAAAGAAGCAGATAATAAAAATTAAGGTGGATGATTTAAGTGCAATGATTAAATACAAAAATGGCGATACGCAGAAAGAAGAATTTTATTACGGGTCTTCTTTTTTATCTCAATCATCAAGATTTATTGCAATTGGAAAAAATGTGTCATCGGTCCAAATTAAAAATAGCAAGGGCGAAGTAAGAACGATATCTTTTAACTAAATGCTTTTGATGGTTTCCTGATAATTCCACGCAAATGACATTGGGCAAAAAAAAAATATTTCTTGCATTGATTATTGTTGGGCTTATTGTTTTATTTTCTGAATGTATAAATAGCAAAAGTGGGAACGACCCCAGAGGCCGGGCTTTTGCAGGATCAGCTTCTTGTGTAAAATGCCATCAGGCAATTTGCGGCACTTATTTACACACTGCCCATTATCAATCCGCGAGCCCCGGATCTCTTTCTACTATTGCAGGCAGTTTTTCAAAAGATTCAAACACATTTGCAGTGAACGATAGTGTGAAAATAGTTATGGAAAAAAGAGATAGCGTTCCTTATCAGGTAATGTATGTTAATGATAAAGAAAAGGAAGCAAAGCGATTTGATATTGTTTTTGGAAATGTAAAAGGGCAAAGCTACCTCTATTGGAAAAATGATCTGGTGTTTCAGTTGCCTGTTTCTTATTTCACGGCTTTGAATAGCTGGACCAATAGTCCGGGCTATACGGTTGGCCAGGTAAATTTCAACAGGCCAATAGTTGAAAGATGCTTTGAGTGCCACAGCACTTTTATCAGGCAGGTTGCTCAGCAATCGGCTGGCAGACAAATCGAAAATGCATTTGATAAAAGCTCACTGATTTACAATATCGATTGTGAAAGATGCCATGGCCCTGCAGCAACGCACGTAAACTTTCATGCAGCTTATCCCGAAGAAAAGCAAGCGCGATATATTGTTTCCTTTAAAACTTTATCGCGTTCTCAAAAAATCGATATGTGTGCTGTGTGCCATTCTGGAAATAAAAATATAATGTTGCGGTCAACCTTTCCATTTAAGCCAGGAGATTCGCTGGACAACTTTATGCAGCGTGTGTACTCTCCATATGATCGGCCTGATGTGCACGGAAATCAAAGCCAGCTATTGGCGCAAAGCCAATGTTTTATCAACAGCAATATGGATTGCTCCACTTGCCACAACACACATGTAAAGGATCGCGGCAATCATGCCATTTATGCCCAACATTGCATGACATGCCATTCTGAAGCAAACCACAATTTTTGTAAAATGGCAGATACATCAAATATATCTTTCTTAAAAAATAATTGCACACGATGCCATATGCCTGCACAGCCATCAAATGCCATAGTAGTGCAAACTTCTAAAAGCAATACAAATATTGCGTGTTATATTATCACACATCGGATAGCAATTTATCCAAAGGAATCTGAAAAAATAATGAGCGAAGAATTCAACAATAAAAATCATCATCAATGAACATATCAGGTACTTGGTTTCATCAATATAAATATTGTTTTGCATTTTTAACAGGTGCTTGTTTTTTGCAGTGACGTAAATGAACAAACGTAAATTCAACCATAATGAAATTTAAATGGGCATTCGGATGGTCAGCTGAAAGATTTGTAAATAATCAATGCATGTAAAAAATTATTCAATAAAAATTTATAAGCATGAAAAACTCAATTGCGTTTATTTTTTTTCTTTTCATTTTTGATTCTGCGCATACTCAATCCTTTGAACCAGTCAATCACAGCGCATCACCCGAAGCAAAGCGATTGCTGGAATATTTGTACAGCATTAATGGAAAACATATTTTAAGCGGGCAGCACAATTTCAATCAAAGCATGGACCGCTTTAACGATAGTGTTTTATCTATAACCGGAAAATATCCCGCTGTGTGGGGAACCGATTTTATATGGAATGGGAAAAAAGACAACGGCCAGGCAATCGTGGATGAATGCATTCAAAAAAATAAAGAAGGATATATTATCACGCTGATGTGGCATCAGGGAAGGCCCACAGACGATGCGCCATTTGGATGGAAAGAAAGCATACAGGGAAAATTGACAGACGAGCAATGGAAAGAATTGATTACGCCCGGCACTGCTTTATACAATCGCTGGCTTGCACAAATTGACAGCGTGGCCGGATATTTGAAACAATTAAATGATGCACACGTCCCTGTGCTTTGGCGGCCCTATCATGAAATGAATGGTGTTTGGTTTTGGTGGGGCAATAAAAAAGGAAAAGATGGCATTGAAAAATTGTGGATAATGATGCATGACCGTTATGTGAATCACTTTCATCTGAATAATTTGTTGTGGGTTTGGGGCGCAAACGGGCCGCGGGATATTCCAGGAGATGAAGCTTATCCATATAAAGATTTTTATCCGGGCAATGATTATGTTGATGTGCTCGGTGCAGATGTATATCACATGGATTATGAAAAGAGAGATTACAATGAATTGCTTGATCTGGCAAAAGGAAAATTAATTGCGCTTACAGAATGTGGCGAACTGCCTAACGATCTTATTTTGAATGCGCAGCCAAAATGGTCGTGGTTTCTTGTCTGGTCAGATTGGATTTATAGCCACAACAGCAAAGAGCAGGTTCGCGCAGTGTATAATCGCGAACAAACATTAACACATGATGAAGTGAAAATATCAGGCAATTAAAAAAAGAAAATATAAAAATCATGAAATGGAATTTCTTTTTTATTCTCTTCTTTATAAACATTCAACTGCATGCGCAAATGAATCAAATGCATCTGAACGATAAAGAATATCTCGAATATGAAGGTGTCAATGTAATGCTCGCGCATGATTTTTACCCTGAAGGGCATCAGGGCGGAGTGGGCATTATCCAAAATGGGATGCGTGTAGCAACCAATGGAGATCTGCGGCTGGAGCCAACTCCGGGACAATGGCAACCAATACCAAAAGTTGGAAAGAGAATGGTGGATACGAAAAAGCAAGAAATCAGTGTGTACATGCAATACCCGGATTCTTCAATAAATAGAAAAGGGTTTAACCCAATCATCTATCCTGATTTACATTTTGGCTACACAATCCGTGTTGTGCCTGTTGGAAAATCATTTGAAATAATTGTTGATCTCGATAAACCACTGCCTGATGAATGGATTGGCAAAGT
>Ga0207057_1238_pt1 | contig 11676 bp, 10 predicted proteins | sample Alteio_BWMinCont_33_FD_153265 | JGI IMG/M metagenome (GOLD analysis project Ga0207057, IMG submission 153265) | Enriched cells from forest soil in Barre Woods Harvard Forest LTER site, Petersham, Massachusetts, United States -... | ecosystem: Environmental > Terrestrial > Soil > Temperate forest >... | reverse complement strand
GATCCAGATCCTGACTTGAAAGCGCCGCCTGATTGAATGGAGTAAATGCGCTGCCGGGCGTAAAGCTTCCATTCGCCAGATCGAGCCGCACAATGCTGTCGCCATAGTCTACGTTGCCGGTCAGCGGAGGGTAGCTTGTATCAGTACCGTTGCCGGTGGTTAGAAACATGCGTCCACCGGCGCCACCTGTGTCGATAGGCAACCCTGCACCCGCTCCCCAAACGCCATTGCCATATCCATTCGGTGAAAGACAGATCATTGCCGTTTGCTGCAGCGTGCTTGCGTTGTAGGCCATCACCCATCCGTGCCATGGCCCATTATCCCCATGCGATCCGAAGGCCACATACAGGTAGCCGCCCAAGAGATCGAGCGCAGTGCGATTCATCTGCCACATCGCACTGAACGCAATCTGGCCGCCTGCGCTTCCATTCCCGTTTCCGGTAACTGTCGCAGCAATCGGCTGGGATGGGCTGTTTGCCTGCTCGATGCCTGTGATCATGTTCAGCGCATGAATGCGCTGGATATAACTTCCATTCTCCTTCGACTTGGCTACAACAAAGAGAGTCTGGCTGGGCAGGTCATATACCGGAGTCGATGTAATCCCTATCTCTGGAACAATGTCGTGCGTTCCAAGATCAGTACTCGGAACCGTTGTCGCGCCTGTTGCCGCACCATGCGCCGAATCCAGCATGCTTGCCTGCCATAGCGGCTGCGCGTTCGCTCCACCATTTGTGTCTGCATCAAATGCGTATACGCTGTCGTGCTCGGTCGCGATGTAGATAACGTTGTGAACCAGGCCATCTGCCATCGTTATCCCGCTTACATAGAGCGGCTGCGCATAGACATATCCATCGACGGCGACGCTGAACAGCTTACCGAAACTGGCTGTATTTACATTCGCAGTTGTCAGCAATGTTTCCTGTGTGTTCGCGCCTGCATGCGTATTGTCGTAGCGCCATGTGGGAACATTCACAGGCAGGGCGGTCTGCGCACCTGCCCCCATCGCGGTCGTGATCAACGCGAGGGCGCAAAGCGAGAGCGCACAAGTCCTGCTAACGCGGCGGATCAGGTTTTGAACATCAACAACGGCAGACTGAGGAGTCTGAAAAGCGGCAGCAAATAACACGTGACCTCAAAGAGTGTCTGGTTTTTGTTCACTCTCAGGGCCGTTTTGATCTACGCGGATTCTGCGCACTCGCAACAATTTATTGTTGCCGATTCCCGGAGTGATCCTTCCACTCCGCGCCAATGCAATTCGCACTCCAACGTTTCGAACAACGAAGAATTAGTCGAATTGGACTACACACAAACTCAGTATTTTCGCGGGTTTTGTGTACTTGCGAGTCGGGCGAAATACTGCGATGGGAAATACAAGAGATTAGCGAAAGTTTGCAAACGTTATCGTCATTTTCGTCAACATTACTAAGGGAAGCAGTATAAGTAACTCGGAATAGTGCCCTCTTAGTCACGACTGAACAATTACGGGCATGCGGTGTGAGGTCGTTACTCTGAATGGTTACCGATACAATTTGCAAGATCATTGCACCATGCATAAAGATAGGAACATGATGCTTCAGAGGATCTGGTTAGCTGCTGTTCTGATAATTGCTGGTACGCAGTGGATACGTGCAGAAGACGGAATCGCGTGGCAGATTCAAGGAGGCTGGCGCGCAAACCAGACGCAAGACCTTATCCGTAGAGGTGACGCTGTTACCCCCGGTACATTATTGACGGCCGACGACTCAACGAATGCATCCATTCTCGTCCTGCTGCCTGACGGACAACGGCTTCTATTCGATTGCCACGACGCGCATACCTGCAAGCAGGGGTTTCGCGTACCTGCACTGATCGCTAAGCCCGATGATGATGCAATCGAGCTGTTCGATGCGGTTCGGACCACCATGCAGCAGCAGCCTGCAGCCAACACAGCCAATCGATCACATGCAACAACTACAGAGACAGAAGCTATCGTCCCGATGCACGCGGATGGAACGATTGCTCTAAAGCAGGCACTAGCCGGCTTGCCTCCGGGGCAATACCGGATGACAGTCCAGGGCGAGAGTGATCCGCAGATATCAGAGCGATCGTTGACGTGGTCAGGTCCGCACGATGAGGCGCAGTGGCCTCTCTCGCATCCGGGCATCTATCGATTGCGACTTTTTGGAAGCCTGGGCGGGGAGCGCATGCGCGTTATGCTGCTGGCCGAATCACCGAAGCTTTTTCCATCTGTGCAGAAAGCTTTCGCAGAGGCAAAGAACGATCTAGAGGAATGGAATGAGACCTTCCCCGGCTGGCCTACACACGAGTGGCTACAGCTCTTCCTTCGATCTTTAGCGCAACCGCAGGGTGCCAAACCATGAGAGCTTAGAGGTGGACAGTTCGCGGTGCTTGTCAATAATAACGGATGAAACAGTCAAGTGCTGTGCGGAGATACGGGATGAAGATCGCAAACGCGTCGGTACACGTCTGCTCGCCGGGGCGCAACTTTGTCACCCTTAAGATCCAGACGGATGAGGGCATCTATGGGCTGGGTGATGCCACTCTCAACGGTCGCGAGATGGCAGTGGCCAGCTACCTCACCGATCATGTAGTTCCCTGCCTCATCGGCCGCGATCCTTTCCAGACAGAAGACATTTGGAAGAGCAGGTGGTCGAGCGAACCGTACCTGCGGCACACGCCAAAACTGTTTCAGAAGATTTGCGAGACTTTTAGCGACAACGTGCACTTACTCCATGACTGCCATCACCGCCTCACACCCATCGAAGCTGCGCGTCTGGGCAAGGAACTGGAACCATTCCACCCTCTTCTGGATGGAGGACCCTATGCCCGCTGAATTACAGGAAGGATTCAGGCTCTTGCGTGAATACAAAACGACGCCGATAGCCACCGGTGAAGTCTTTAACACGATCTGGGACGCCCACGAGCTGATCCGGAATCAATGGATTGATTACATCCGCATGTCGATCGTCCACGCCGGCGGCTTTACTCATCTGAAAAAGGTCGCCGATTTTGCCGCGCTCTACCATGTGCGCACCGGATGCCACGGCGCGACCGACATGTCGCCCGTCACGATGGCGGCAGCGCTACACCTCGGCGTCGCCATCCATAACTTCGGCATTCAGGAGCACATGCCGCATTCCGCAGAAACAGATCAGCTCTTTCCACACACTTACTACTTTGATTCGGGTTACATGTATCCGGGCGATGCTCCGGGACTAGGCGTGGACATCGACGAAACACTGGCGTCCACATACCCGTACCAACGCGCCTATCTTCCCATCAATCGCAAGCTTGATGGCACGCTGACAGACTGGTAGTCGCCAGCTATCTGCTCAACGGAGCACTGACAATGCGTATTTCATGGCGCCTCTGGTTGCGCATCATCCTGCTGGTCGTGGCAGTTGTACTTGTGTGGGCGCGGTTCGTTTGGCATCGACACCCAAAGACCTCCGCCACTCAGCCCATCACCGATCTGGCTGCAACCAGCCCCCTCAACCAGCCTGGCGGCGAAGCAGCACCTGCAGAGGCATATGAAATCTACTCCGGGCTTTATCAGGCTCCATTGCAGGAGCCACTGGTATTCGCAGAAAACTCAGTCACCGACATTCCGCAGGTGAACGGCAGCTGCCTGAAACCATCGACGCCGGAGGAGCACGAGATGACGGACGCCTTCGTCTCCGCCAATCGCCAGAGCCACCATTGGGAGCAGAAATTCTCCATTGCGCAGGGCTACCGCTTGCTGCCGCACAACGAGGTCGCAGAGATACTCTCCTGCCTGGCAACGCACGGGCGCGATGTAACGCGATGCGAGAGCTACAAGCAAATCAAATTTGTGCGCTACCTGGGACTTCCGGGAATTGACCACACGCACACACATGCGCTCGTCTCGGTCATCAAAAGCTGCGGTGGCTTTTGCGGAAACGGCGGAATCTTCGCAGTCGGGAAAAAGGGCGCCACCTGGCAGCGCTCAGCAACAACCGATTTCACGCGCGACTGCAGTTGGATGTACTAGGGCCTGTTGACACTATTAGGGCGACAGCGAAAGGAGCGGATTTTTTCGAGTGCGAGGAGCGAGGAGTGACACATACCGGGTGTATGTTAGCGACGAGGGACGAAGCAATCGGCCCCAGAAATCGAAAAACGGGCCGCCCTCTCCCTCCGGGTTGCGGCGAAAACCAGGCCCTAGTGCAGCCATCGCTGGCTTCGGTTTATCATAAATTCTGTAATGCCTTTTCCGATCAAAATCTGCGTCGTCTGCTCACAGGAATTCGAGCTGAAACCGGATAAGCCCGGCTTTGCCAATCGCTGCCCGGAGTGCAGCGTTCCCGAGTCAACCGATCAAGCAGATCAGGGCAGCATAGACGCCGGCGACCGCAGGAATCTGAGTGAAGTGAATGAGGCGCGGCGACGCGCCATGCGCGATCTGCTCTACCGCAAGGACAGCTAATAACCCTTACCAGCTTGCGCTAAACGAGAGTCAGCCTCAACGCCCGCCGTTTCCAATGCCAGCACAGAGAACGCGGTGGCCGCGTCGGTCATGAATAGCCCGGCATCCGAAGCCGGATCACGATGCAGGTTGAGTGAAGAAGCAGGCCAGAGCCCATCAGTTTTGCTCTGGTTCGCCAGAAGCCAGTCGACTCCTCGCTTTACCTCAGCGCTATTCTTTCCCATGCCGCTTTCTTCGAGCGCCAGCACTGTAAGGCCAGTGGCATAGCCATCGCTACGGGAATCGAACGGCGAATGATCGTGGCGTTTCCAGGTGCCTAATGAGGTCAGGTTCCAGCCGCCATCGGGTTGCTGTTTGCTATAGATTTCAGCTTTGAGCGCTGCGCGCTCCGGGTCAGTCATCAGCCCCGGTAACCTGGTCGAGGCCCACAACAATAAAATGCGATTGATCAGCGGCTGCGTAGCAGCTTGCCCTCGCAGATACTCGCGCAACAGGGCAAGATTGCCCTGGATTTTCGGGTCATCGCGATAACTGTCTGGCGCGCTTCCCACTGCTATAGCCGCCATCGTCGCGCCATAATACTCCGACTCGTCAGCCTCCCACGGCGAGAAATGGAAGTTCTGCCAGATCCAGGCGCCAGCTTTAGGTCCCGTCTGCTCTTGCGAGGCCCACATCCTCTCGAATGCCTTGCGAGTGACCTCCTGCAGATGCCCCTGCGCGTCGTAGCGGGAAAGAATCAGCGCGTTGAAGACGCCTTCCGTGTTACGCGCCTCCCTGCTCTTCCCCGGACCATGCTTCGCGTCGTTGTAGAAAGGTTCCGCCTGCTCTCCCAGATTGACGCGCTTGATGATGCTGTCAAGCATCACGCGCTCCGGCTCCGTCGGCTTCTGCTCACCCAGCGTCTCGCGCAGAAGAGGCCTGGCCAGCGCGTAGGGCACGTTCGTATGGCATGAGACGCAGACTGTTTCATGATCCTTCTGCGCCGGCGGCCACGCTTGCCACCACACTTCACGGCTGTCGAGATATTTGGCAGCTGCAGCCTTGTCCCATGTCGTCTTATCGGTCGCCGGAATTTCTGCGCCTGCGGAATCTTTGGGCGCGTTAGTCTCTGCGAAGGTCATCTGGCCGACGCTAAGCAAGAGCGCAAGGGCCTGTATTCCGATCAGGACCGACCGACAGCGCATCGATGCTCCTTGCAAAGAGCCGGAAGTGGGATTGATAGCGAGGCCGACAGCTCTATTGGAATCGCAGCTTACCACAATCAGCCGCGCATCGCCCACACTACGTTCCGATGGGTTTTCCTTTCGCCTGTAGGCGTAATTGAAATGCGCAAGTCTCGATCACGGATATAAGCATGTTTAATCGCGCATAACAATTTTGACTTATACCGACGGAACGATCTTGACGCCGCCCTCAGCCTCTTCGATAACTTAAAACAATTCAATTTGTCCCGTGCATCGTCTGAGAAGGCCGTGGTACCTGGCCACCGCGGGCAGAATGCTTTCTTCTGCGGCAGCGATCATGCAGGCCATGCTTTTACTCCGCAGCGATACGTACCGCATTCCGTTACTTTTTTGGAGGTCACACCGAGTGGGCCGTCGTCTATCTGCTTTTCTTTCCTTTTTGCTCTGCAGCCTCGCGACTAGTTTTGCATTGCCTCCGAGTGTCCATCATCCGCTCGATGCTCTTACACCCGACGAATACTGGACCGCATACCGTGTGCTGCGTGCCGCGGGTCATGTCCAGGAGTCAACAACTTTTGCCAGCGTTCTCTTTCATGAGCCGCCGAAACAGGAAGTCCTCGCCTGGAAGCCAGGCGACCCCATTTCGCGCAAAGCTGACGTAGTGCTCTTCGACAAAGGCCACTCCTACGCTGCCGTCGTCGACATCACCGGCCAGAAGCTTGAAAGCTTCACCGAACTCAAAGACGCGCAAGCGCCGTTTACGGACGACGAGCGCCATGCTGTGGAAGAAGCCATCAAGCATGATCCGCGCATCGTCGAAGCGCTCCGGAAGCGTGGAATTACAGACCTGAAAGTAGTGACTTGCTACGTCGTCCCCGCAGGTTTTGTGGATTTGCCTGAGCAGCGTGATGGCAAGCGCCTGGGCTGGGGCGGATGTTCAAATGCCGAAGGCGCCACCGGCATGTGGGACCGCGAGGTGGGCGGAATCTTCTTCAGCGTGGACATGAATGCGAAGAAGATCCTTCGCTTCAGCGACTACGGCGAAGTGCCCATGCCTGCTCCCTCGAATAACTACGACGCTGACGGCGGCCCTGTCCCTCCTGGTCGGCAACCAATCGTGGTGTCGCAACCCAACGGCCCCAGCTTCACGATAAAAGACGGCGAAGTGAGCTGGCTCAACTGGCGCTTCCGCTTCCGCCTCGACCCGCGGATAGGCACCGTCGTCAATCTCGCCTCCATCGACGATGGAGGCAAGCTCCGCTCTGTGATGTACGAAGGCTCGCTCTCGGAGCTCTATGTTCCGTACCAGGACCCGGAAGAGACCTGGAACTCGCATGTATTTATCGATGCGGGCGAATACTTCACCTATGACGGCATCGGCACCATCAAACCGCTGCTCGCCGGCGTCGATTGCCCGTCCTATGCGACCTTCTTCAGCGGCGTCTTCTACAACACCAGCGGGCATCCCGTGTTGCGTCCGCAAATGGCCTGTATGTTTGAGCGCACCATCGGCGATCCCGCCTGGCGTCATGGCGATGAGCCGGGTATTTTCGGGCGGCCCTCACGCGAACTGGTTTTGCGCACAGTCGCCGTAGTTGGCAACTACGACTACATGCTCGACTGGCGCTTCGAGCAGACGGGCGCTATCCGTGTTGCCATTGGCGCCACCGGCATTCTCGAAGTAAAGCCAGTCAAGGAGAAGACGGTCGACGGACCCGTTTCCGGCGATATGACGGCAAAGGATGAGAATGGCAATTCCCTCGAGTTTGGACAACTCGTTGCGCCAGGCATCGACGGCGTCGATCACGATCACTTCTTCAGCTTCCGCCTCGATCTCGATGTGGACGGAACAAAAAATTCCTTCATGGCAGACAAGCTCGTGCCGTATCAACTCCCGAAGGACAACCCAAGCCCGCGCCGCGTAATCTGGGCGATGCAGCCCACCATGGTCAAGACGGAAGGCGAGGCCATGCAGGATATCGACCTCCATCATCCCGCCATGTGGCGCTTTGTAAACCATGATGTGCACGATCCATACGGCTATCCCACCAGCTTCGAGATCATGCCCGGAGAAACCGCCGCATCTCTGCTGCCTGACACCGAATGGCCGCAGAGACGCGCCGGGTTTTCTTCGCACCAACTATGGGTCACGCCCTACGATCCATCGGAGTTCTACGCCGCCGGCACTTATCTGGCAAACAGCAAAGATACGGACGGCCTACAGGCTTGGGCCAAGAAGAACCGCAGTATCGAAAATACTGACATCGTTGCCTGGTACACCGTGGGATTTCATCACGTCCCGCGTCCGGAGGACTGGCCGCAGATGCCTCTGATGTGGCACGACTTTGAGATTCGTCCATTCCATTTCTTCCCACAGAACCCAGGAATGGACCTTCCCATGACGCCCTAGTAAGACATAACTTTCTGCAGATCTTCTCAACGCTCGTTCGCGACATTCGCCGCCAATCTCAACTCTTCATCGGCCTGCGTGAGCAGATCCTTCGCTCTCTGAGCATGACCTCCCAGCTGACCATCGTTGGCTCGTTGCGCATTCTCAATACGCTGATACGCTGATACGATATATTGCTGTGCAGCCTGCAAATTGCCGTGCCTCCTACCGATATTCACGACCGGCCCCTGGGCAAACATGATTGCCCGCGACGCCAAAGCTAAACATACTGCACTGTTTCGAATGAAGTTCCTCACGTTGATTCTCCTTTAAAGTTGTTGAGTGTTCACTGCGGTTTTCTCCCGGACCACAACACCGGCTCAACAGAGCAGGCGTGCGCCGGTAGATCGTTATTCGGCCGGCGTCCATCCGCCATCCGGGTTATAGTCGTTGAAGTAAGCGTCCGTCTCGGTTGTGTCGGTACCAAGGTCTTTTTGATAGACGACCCCGTCCCGCCCCACCATAAAAGTCATGATTCCCGAGTCTCCGTAAGTGACCGGGGTGGCCAGGAGCTGCAAGCACCTGGGCAACCAACGCGTCCGGATAGAGCGCAATGGGAGCGACCAGGGCATCCAGCTGGTCCGGGCTCTGCAGTGCGACCGCCGGAGCTGCACTCGATGTCGAAGGTACGCCTGATGACGGTGGTTGTGTGGAGTTCTGCTGCGATGAAGCCTGATCCTGCTGAGGATCCATGGCTTCCGCCGATGTTCCCGCCATAATCAGCGTCGAACAGGCCAGCACTGAAAGAAGTTGTTTCGTCGTTTTTGTAATCATCTGTCGCTCCGAATTGAGAACCTTTGCTGACCGCTGAAGCGGCCGATGTAACCAATGCACTGCAGCCCAGGTTTTAGCCACGCGAGAGATGACTGCGCGGGCAAAGGGCTCGATTTCGGTGGCCCGGGTCATTGCAATCTGGAAGGGAGTTGCGCAATAACCATGCTGAGAGTACGAGAGGTCTCTTGCGAAAGATATAGAGGGCGCTACACAGAGACCCGTGTGGTTCCACATGGGTATTTCGCCGTGTTCTTTTAAGGCAAACCCGGAATCCGCAAACTTCCCGGTTTTCCACCCGCCGTTTCTGAGACAATAAGCGATTGATGATGCAACCCGACGACCTCCTCTCGCTCAAAGACGACATGATCGCCTTCATTGAAGGCCATGGAATGCGCCGCCTCCCCGGCTACATTGGCGACGACGTGCCCACCGTTATGTGGGAAGACGACGCCAACCCCGACAGCTGGAAAGACTTTGTCGAAACCGCCAAGGCCGCCGGCGCGCCCTTCGTCACCATGAGCGATGTCACCCTCGAAAAGGAAGACCTCGAGCTGCTCCTCGAAGAGCTGCAGGACCTCGACTATCCCAACGAAGAGAGCGCCGACCTCGAAGAGGCGCAGTCTCTCGTCAACTACGTCGGCAAGATGGGATACGTCCAGCTCGGCTTCGTCCACCAGGGCGTCGCCTTCCTGCACGAGTCGTCAACGCCCTGGTACGAGCGCTTCCAGCAGCTCCTCGAATCCGTCGAGGACTTCAGCGACATCGTCTTTGAACAGAACGAGGGCGAAGACGAATCATCGTGAGCGCAACCGTTGCCACCGGCGCGGCCGCACGCAGACAGCCGACGCGCAAGCACTGGGTCTATCTGCAGGACCGACCGCATAGCGGCTCCCTGAACGGCTCCGACTCGAACGCCATAGCTGTCGCCGAACTATCGCGCGCCGCAAACCTCCCCCTCATCGTGGCCGAGCTGCTCCTCGCACGCGGCGTTCGTACCGTTGAAGACGTAGACCGCTTCCTCCATCCACAACTTACCCACCTCCACGATCCGTACTTATTGAACGGCATGCGGGCAGCCGTCCCACGCGTGCAGCAGGCCATCCTGAACCGCGAGCCAATCCTCATCTACGGCGATTACGACGTAGACGGAACCACTGCGACAGTCCTACTTAAGACCGCGATAGAAATGTTGGGTGGAGAAGTCCGCTTCCACGTCCCGCACCGCCTCAAAGAAGGCTACGGCATGCGCGACGAGGTCCTCCAAACCGCCGCCACCGAAGGCGTCCGCCTCGTCATCAGCGTCGACACTGGCATCCGCGCCTTCGCCGCCGCCCGCGCCGCCGAAGCCCTCGGCCTCGACCTCATCGTCACCGACCACCACCTGCCGGAAATCGATCCCGTCTCCGGCACAAATGTCCCACATGCGCTCGCCGTCCTCAACCCCAATCAGCCCGACTGCGCCTACCCATGCAAACATCTCTGTGGCGCTGGCGTAGCCTTCAAACTAGCGCAGGCACTCCTCGAAGCAAACGACGCCGAACGAGCCCGCACCAAAATCCTTCCATCGTTCCTGAAGATATTGGCCATCGCGACAGTAGCCGATGCCGTCCCGCTGCTCGGCGAAAACCGCACCTTCGTCGCGCTCGGACTGGACGGCCTCCGCCGCCCCGTCAACGCTGGACTACGCGAACTGATGAAAGCGGCCAACCTCGACCCATCCCAAAAGCGGCTCACACCCATCGACATCGCCTTCCGCATCGCGCCGCGCATCAATGCTGCCGGCCGCATGGACATCGCATCCGATGTCGTCGAACTCTTCACCACGCGCCAGCCGCAGCGCGCACAAGAGCTGGCCGAAAAACTCGAACGCCTCAACACCGACCGCCGCGAAACCGAAGCCGCCATACTCACCCAAATCGAAGAGCGCCTGAAAGACCCGACATTTCAGGAAGCCCGCTGCATCGTAATGGACGGAGAAGGCTGGCACCGAGGCATCATCGGCATCCTCGCCTCGCGTATAGTTGACCAAACCGGCAAACCCGCATTAGTCATCACCCATGAAGTCGAAGCAATCTCCACCGACATTGTCATCCCGAGCGAAGCGCAGAGCGCGAAGCCGAGGGACCTGCAGTTAAGCGTCGACAGGCACGAACAAAGGGCCCCCCATTTTCGCGCCCCGGCGTTGGGCGCTAAAGTGGGAAAGCAACCCCCCAACCCAACCGAGAACGGGGTGTCCCATCCTGCCCCTGACTCTGAGTGCAACGAAGAGGAAGGGGAAGGGTGGGAGAGAACAGCCCACGGCTCAGGGCGCTCCATTCCAGGCTTCCACCTCCTCAACGCAATCGAAACCTGCCACGACCTATTCACAAGGTTCGGCGGACACGCCCACGCCGTAGGCTTCTCACTTCCCTCGTCGCAGGTCCCCGAACTCCGCCAGCGCCTGGAAACCTACGCCAGGGCCAACCTCGCAGAAGACGCGCTGGGAAGCCCGCTCACCATCCACGCCAACCTGCCGCTCGACCGTATCACACCCGCGCTCTTCACCTGGCTGCGCCGCATGGAGCCCTGCGGCATGGGCAACGAAGAACCAGTCTTCGTAGCCCAGAACGTGCGCGTGGCATCCGCCCCGCGCTTCATCAAAGACAAGCACGTCCGCTTGCAACTAGCACAAGGCCCGCGAGCTATCACTTTCCCAGCCATAGGCTGGCACTGGGCCGAACGCATCCGCGCCATGAACATTGCGCAGGACAGCATCATCCATCTCGCCTACAAGCTGCGCGAAAATGACCACCCCGAATTCGGCGGATTAGAACTGGAGATCT
>Ga0207057_1204_pt2 | contig 11696 bp, 11 predicted proteins | sample Alteio_BWMinCont_33_FD_153265 | JGI IMG/M metagenome (GOLD analysis project Ga0207057, IMG submission 153265) | Enriched cells from forest soil in Barre Woods Harvard Forest LTER site, Petersham, Massachusetts, United States -... | ecosystem: Environmental > Terrestrial > Soil > Temperate forest >... | reverse complement strand
AGCCATTTCTGAGAGACGCTAAGTTTTGCTGGCTAGCTGCTTTGGAAGGCTGGAATCGTTTTTCAACAAGTTCCTAGGCGTATCGTCTATTTGCGAGTTTGGAACTTCTGATGCAGAGGTTTGCTCGATCAACGCAGCCGCAGCATTGTCTTTGACATCCGCTCTTGAGAAACTACTTCTTGATGCAAAAAACAAGAAAGAAGTTCGCTCCTCACTCGACTCAAAGGCGACAGCCCGCTATCTTCTATCGGTGACTACGGGCATCAGGGTAAGCGCAAGAGCGGGTGCATCTCCGGGAGAGCTTAGGTCCATCGCTACCATTGCGATTGACGGACTGAGAAAGTAATAAGGATGAAAAACAGTAGAGTGGGTCTAATTTTACCCGAGTTCTGGACAACATTGTCTATTATAAAAAGAGCGGCGCAATGATGGCGAAGAGGATAAAGGCTCTCATCATGACTGAACAAGGTGGACCAGAAGTCCTTAGAATCGCTGAAGTCGATAAACCCGAGATCAAAAAAGATACCGATGTGCTTGTAAAGGTAATTGTGGCGGGGGTGAATCCAGCCGACTGGCAAAACCGCAACAATGGCGCTCCTTCGTGTGCTGAGGATGGAAAACTTGCCATCACAATCTTGGGGATCGACGGAATTGGAATCGTCGAATCTGCTGGCTCTGCAGTTGGGAATGTCAAGTCAGGAGACGGGGTCTGGTATAACGACGGTGGCTACTCTCATTTTTGGGGAAGTTATGCAATACAAGGTCGTCGACAGCGCTTTATTGAGTTCAAGGCCAAAAAAACGTCTGCCGCTCTTCCAACCGTAGGTCTGACATCGTGGTTATCGACCGAGTCGTTACGTTTGATGGCGTTGGAGAGGCTCATCGAGCCTTGGAAGCTGATGCCTCGCGAAAGAAGAACAGAAATTTCTGACGGGAGAAGATCATGCGCGCATTGATATTGGGAGTCCTTTCCTTCATTACTGCAGCCCCTGTGGAACACTCGTCCACACCACCCCTTAGGGTGCCGGTGATTGAGCCGCTCCACAAGGCAGCTCCGGAATTTTCTTATCGCAGTCTCGACGGGAAGATGCATCACCTGCGCGAGCTGAAAGGTAAGGCTGTTCTCGTCAATTTCTGGGGAACGTGGTGTCCGGGGTGCGTGGAGGAAATGCCGAAGCTACAGCGACTCTACGCAAGATTTCTAAACGACCCGCATGTTGCGTTTGTCATCGTTTCCCAAAACGATTCACCTGAAAAGATTAACGCATACGTGCAGAAAAGCGGTCTGACGATTCCGTTCTATAGCAGAACGGGATCGAGCGTTTGAAAGCGAGCTCTTCGAGCTGTTTTTGAATGTCGGTTTTCATCAGCAGGTGTCCTTCTTCTCCGGACTATGCATTGAGCGCAACCTGAAATCCGGCAGAACCTCGTCGACTTGCAAGATCGAAAAGTTCATGACAGCCCTTCGCAGTCTCTAGTCTGCGCCGATTCCGCTGCGCTTCGGACGGCGCTAGCATCTTCTGCCTTATCAGGGCCGCGTAGAACATCTCGATCTACGTCGAATGCAAACGGTGGCTCATACGTCGCAGGAAACGTCTTTCAAGCCGTCCAGTACACTGCAATCGCAGTATGAATCTAATGCAACAAAGCGCCGATGCCTTTGGCTGTGTCCAGACAAGTGACATTTCCGGCCAAAGTGATAAGAACAAAATCGCTCATTGAAGAGAGGACCCTCACAAGCCGATCTCTAACCATCTAACTGGTACAGAAAAACCGGGCCCATCACATGCCAGTTTCTTATGTTTCTCAACTGGCACAAAATTCGCCGGGCACTCCAATTTGTCTATGACACAGCCACAAACGGCCAAACCGGTCGATGTAGTCATTGACTCAACGGGGCTGAAAATTTATGGAGCGGGCGAGTGGCAAAGGGAGAAACACGGGGAACGTGGTCGCCAGAGCTGGCGCAAGCTGCACTTGGCGATCGATCCCCACAGCCATGAGATTCTCGCCCTCGGAGCTGACGACCAATGACGTTGGTGATCTTTCGATGACGGAGCCCTTGCTGGGGCAAGTTCCGGGTGTGATTGTCTTGTCACGGCGGATGGGGCCTACGATGCCGCGCCGGTTTAGCGCGCCATCGCGGAACGTCAGCCGCAACCGGCTCCGACGGTTATTATTCCTCCACGTTCACCGCTGTGCTGAGCCCTCATGCCGACAAAACGCCCAGCCTGCGAGACCGACATCTTCAGATCATCCAGGAGAAGGGACAGCGGGGTTGGCAGAAGGCGGCGGGCTACGGGAAACGTTCACTCGTGGAAACCGCGATGTTTCGCTACAAGACCCTGATCGGTCCCACGCTGCGCGCTCGCACACTCACGACGCAGAAAACGGAAGCTCGGCTGGCCTGCTCCGCGAGCAATCGGATGACCCAATGCGGATGTCGGTCTCCCAGCGAGTTTGATCCTGGAACCCAGCAGCCCCTCCTTGTCCCTGACACGATTTATGCACCAACGCCCTGATCCAGAAACACCGGAGCCGATCACCCGGACCTGTACCCGAAATCGATGCCACCTCGAGAGCAAGAAGTGTTTCGGACTACACGAAAGAGACCGCGAACGTGAAACGCCGGCGCGAAGGTTAGCGACTCTGAATTCCCCACTTAGACTCTGAATTCCCCACTTAGATGTCCGAGCGGAATGTCGAATTATCATCAGAACACCGCTACAGTTTTCTCCATAGATCAGCATCGGTATTCCCAGTCGAAGCGTATATATATATATGACTGGCGTCTGAGAACACCGCCACGACAATCCAAAAACGGGGTGCGATAGCGGGCTAACAGTCAAATATTGCGAACATTTGGAGGAATATGAAACCTTCCCCTTGCACTTCCTCCATCAAAAAGCATCGATCGAATAGACTTCTCATGTTCGTGAGCGTCCTTCTCTCTGCCTGCTATTCGAATAGGGTGCCTCCCAAGCCAAACGTTCAAATCACGCTAGTCCCCGCCGCCAATCCTGGAGGTCCGGTACAACTGGATTTTATTGAAGGACGGGCAAGCGGCGTGAAACCCGGTCAACAGATCGTACTTTACGCACGTAGTGACATTTGGTGGATTCAACCTTTTGCGAATCAGCCTTTTACGAAAATCCAACCCGATTCGACATGGAGAAACGCGACCCATCTCGGTACCGATTATGCAGCGATCTTAGTTGAGCCCGGCTTTCACCCTGCAACCAAGGTTACGACTTTGCCCGCACAAGGCAACGGCGTGGTCGCAATCGCTACTTCGAAGGGCATGCCTACTGCACCGATTGTTTCTAAGGTCATCAACTTTAGTGGCTATGACTGGAGCGTGCGTAACGCGGCGAGCGACCGAGGAGGGCAACCCAACTCCTACGATCCCTCGAATGTGTGGACCGGTAAGAACGGCTATCTGCATCTTCGCATGGAGGAGCATGATGGCCTATGGACATGTGCCGAGGTGAGTCTGACCCGCAGTCTGGGTTATGGTTCGTACATCTTTGTCGTTCAAGATACCGGTCATTTTGGCCCATCTGCTGCTCTGGGGTTGTATACAAATGATGACTTTCGAACGGATGACATTCCTGGTGAACTTGACATCGAATTGAGCCGCTGGGGTATTGCAGACAACAAGAATGCACAATATGTTGTCCAACCTTTTTATGTCCCTGATAACGTCTCTCGATTCACGGCCCCGGCCGGAGTGCTAACCCACATGTTACGTTGGGAGTCCGGACGCGCTTCCTTTAAGACTGTCCGCGGATCGGGGATAGGCCCCGGAGCCGCGACCATTAGTGAACACATCTTTACGTCGGGGGTTCCGACTCCTGCCAAGGAAACAGTTCACATGGGCTTGTACAGTTATCGACCTACGAAGACTTCTCCTCAGCAACCGATCGAGGTTGTGATTGAAAAATTCGAATTCCTACCGTGAAAACGTGATGCAGAGGCATCGGCTACACAAGGGACTCATAAACGGGATCGCGCTCTTATGTCTTGTGAATACTGCTTTTGGATTAGACCCTACCCGGAAAATCTCACAATACGTACATGACAAGTGGGGCGAGGATAAAGGATTTATTGGAGGAAGGATTTACGCCATTCGCCAATCGGCCGATGGCTATTTGTGGATTGGAACCGAAAGAGGTCTGGTTCGATTCGACGGGTCCAATTTCATTCTGATTCAGCGACCTCTTCCAGATTCGCCTCCGATTAGTCCCGTGCGCGGCCTCGTTACCGATGCCAGCGGGAATCTCTGGATTCGTCTCGAAGGTCCCCGCATGCTTCTTTATCATGACGGGAAGTTTGAGGATCCATACACCCGATTCGATCTTCAGGACATCACCTTTACAGCGATCGCTTCCGACGACAAGGGTCGTGTCATTCTCTCCGGACTCGGGGACCGGACATTCCGATATGAGGGAGGACGCCTGGAGACAATGGTCAGTGCAGAGCAAAATCCCGGTATTGTCATCTCCCTGGCTGCGACGCGAGACCAGAGTATTTGGCTCGGCACACAAGATAACGGTCTCTTTCGTCTGAGCCAGAGACACATTTCCACAGTTGCCCAGGAGCTCAAGGATTCGAAGATCAATGCCCTTCTGCCCGCAGACACCGGCGGCTTATGGATTGGAACCGACAACGGCATTCATTTGTGGGAGGGCGGCGTACTGGCCACCCTTAACTTGACTTCTTCGCTGAAGCGACTACAGATTCTGGCGATGGCCAGAGATCGTGACCTAAACATCTGGATTGGAACGAACCATGGCATCGTGCGCATTACTCCATCTGGCGCTGTTTCGCTCGACCTGCTCAACCCAAAGCCTGGGTTCGAAGTAACAGCAATCTATGAAGATCTCGACGGAGATATTTGGTTTGGCGGTTCGCGAGGAGTCGAGCGACTGCGAAATGGAATGCTTACAACCTATTCGACTTCTGACGGTCTTCCGTCAACCGGCATTGGCTCAGTCTACCCCGACTCCACGGGCCGGATCTGGTTTGCGCCGCTCTCGGGTGGCCTCTACTGGATGAAGGGAGGGCAAGTCGGTCATATAACTGTCGATGGACTGGAACACGATGTTGTGTATTCCGTTAGCGGTGGTGACGGTGAAGTCTGCGTCGGCCGGCAACATGGCGGTCTCACAGTGCTGACCGGAAAGGGTGATTCATTTGCGGCCCACACCTATACACAGGCGGATGGCCTTGCGCAGAACAGCGTTTATTCCGTGCACCGTGAACGCGATGGGACGATCTGGGCTGGGACTGTGAGCGCTGGTGTAAGCAGATTGAATGGCGGGAAATTTACCAATTATTCGGACTCCAGTGGACTCCCCTCAAATGCTGTCAATTCCATAGTCGAAGGCTTCGATGGGACAACATGGTTGGCTACCCCCAGCGGTTTAGCTTCGTTCGCAAATCGGCATTGGACGATTTACACAGCTAACGACGGCCTACCATCGTCAATAGTAAGAACAATCTTTGAAGACACAAAGCATGTGGTGTGGGTCGTAACTCCCGGCGGTCTGGCGTACATATCCTCCGGAAAGATCGAAGTTCCAGCGAGGCTGCCAGAGGCATTACGAGAGGAGATTTTCGGAATTGCGGAAGACGGGATGGGTTCCCTCTGGTTCACCACCTCAGATCACGTGCTTCGCGTCAATAGGGACGGGCTTTTGAGCGGATTGCTCTCTGATACCGATGTTCAAAGCTATGGAATCGACGACGGCCTCCAGGGGGTGGAAGGCGTGAGTCGCGACCGCAACGTAGTTGCTGATCCTGAAGGACGCATCTGGATCTCACTTAAGTCGGGTTTGTCCATGGCCGATCCGATCGTCATCTCCAGAAATTCGATTCCAGTCGCAGTGCGAATCGAATCTATGTCCCCTGGCGGAAATCAGGTTAATGCGCAGAAACCCATCAAGATTCCCTCTGGAATTCAGAGCATTACCTTGAATTACGACAATACGAACTTGGCTGCGCGAGAACGCATCCGTTTTCGCTATAAGCTCGATGGTTCCGATCAAGGTTGGAGCGATATCGTTGCGTCACGGCAGGTTGTCTATAAAAACCTGGGCCCTGGCACATATCTCTTCCGCATTGTTGCCTCCAACAGTGTCGGTCTTTGGAATGGTCCGGAGACTTCTGTCCCTTTCGTGATCGAACCTGCGTTCTGGCAAACGTGGTGGTTTCGAGTGGCTTGCCTTGCAGGGTGTTGCCTGACGATCCTCGCCATTTATCGCTTGCGCATTCACCAATTGACGAAACGATTGAATGTTGGCTTCCAAGAGCGGCTCGCCGAGCGTACGCGCATTGCGCAGGAATTGCATGACACGCTGCTGCAAGGTGTTCTGAGCGCCTCTCTCCAGCTTGATGTAGCGGAAGACCAACTCCCGGAGGACTCTCCGACCAAACCTCTCTTGAAACGGGTCCTGCAATTGATGAGAACAGTCACTGAAGAAGGTAGAAATACGCTGCGTGGGTTGCGCACAACGGAATCGGGCAACCAAAGCCTTGAGACTGCCTTCTCGCGACTGCGACAGGAATTTCCCCTCGACGACAAAACTGATTTCCGCGTTATCGTTGATAGTGTTACGCGTCCATTGCGGCCGCTGATCCGCGATGAAGTCTATCGCATTGGCCGCGAGGCTCTATTGAATGCATTTAAGCATGCACAGGCGAACCGTATCGAAGTCGAAGTAGAGTATGCGAGCAGACATCTTAAAGTGTTGGTGCGCGACGATGGCCGTGGAATCGACCCTCAAGTGCTGCATTCAGGTCGTGAGGGGCACTGGGGACTCGTCGGCATCCGAGAGCGCTCCGAAAGAATTGGCGCTAATCTAAGACTTCGAAGCCGCATTGGCGCAGGAACTGAAATAGACTTAACGGTTCCCGGCACGATCGCATTCGAAAAAGGTTCGAATGGCCCGATATCGCAGTGGTTCCGTTGGCTCAGCCGAGAGAGGCTCGAGACACCGAAGCATGACAAAGCGAAGTGAGTACATAAATGAGCACTACCCCAAGGATTCGAGTCTTCTGCGTTGACGACCATCCTCTCATGAGAGAAGGCATTGCGGCCGTCATCAGGAATGAATCTGACATGCAATTGGTTGCAGAGGCATCAACTGGGCACGAAGCCATTCAGGGATTTCGTGAACATCAGCCCGACGTGACACTCATGGATGTCCGGATGCCGGATATGGGGGGCATCGACGCATTGCTTGCCATTCGCACAGAGTTTGCAGATGCCCGAGTGATCATGCTAACGACGTTTGAAGGAGACGCCGAGATTCAGCGCGCGCTGGAGGCGGGAGCGCAAGGTTACATGCTCAAAAGCATGCCCCGAAACCAGCTCGTAGATATGATCCGCAAGGTGCACGCCGGGAAGAAACAAATCCCTCCCGTGGTCGCAGATCAGCTCATCGAGCATATTGGGGATGAAACGTTGAGCAAGCGAGAGGTTGAGGTCCTTCAGAAGGTCGCAGGCGGAAATCGCAACAACGACATCGCAGCGCTCCTTTTCATCTCTGAAGAAACGGTCAAGGGTCATATCAAGCACATCATGGAAAAACTCGGCGCAAGCGATCGCACCGAGGCCGTCGCTGTCGGAATTAGACGCGGGATCATACATCTCTAGTTTTACCCACACTTCCGAGTGCCCTGGAGTTTCCAAGTGGTATAGAAAAAGCACTCGTTCTGGGGGTCCAATTCGCAGCGAAAGAAGCTAGCCTTTTTCTGGCGCGTCTTTGTGCCTGAGGAGGCACCGGCTGCAAAGGCTCTTTTCCAGCTTCCCGGAGGGTTGGCCAGGTATCGGCCTCATCTTTCTGCGGCTTACTGTTGCTGTCAATGCAATCATTTGCGCAATTGACGCGCTCGTTGGACCCAACAGTCATGCGATTAGCGCTTGGGCCGTTGGATCGCTCGCAATCGCTGTTGGAGCGGCGATTTTCGTCGGCTTTCTCACACCCGCTGCAAGTGCCGCGGCAACAGTTGGTTATCTCATGACGGGCGTTTCGCCGTCTTTGATGACTGAAGCCAACAACCACATCAGTGCGTTAACTGCATTCAATCTGGCTGCGATATCCGCCGCGCTTGTCCTGCTTGGCCCGGGCGCTTTTTCACTTGATGCGCGTCTCTTCGGTCGTCGCGAAATCATTATTCCCGAAGGCCGCGTTCAACTCGTCGATGATTCTCAGAAAAATTCCACACTTCATTGAGATTGAACGCAAACAGTTGTCCCATGCCTGGGCATCAAATCCCCCTAAATAGTGGTATCCGATACTTACCCGTCACTAGCGTTGAAAATACCTTCCTTAGCGGGATGCAATCGTCCGAGTCTTCCTTCATAGTCACTTCAGCAGTATCGAGCACGGAAGACAGATCAGAGAATCACGAATCATCGATTCTCTGAATCGGGTGAAGCTTCAATTGGAGGTTCGGTTTTCGCGATGTTCCATTTGGATTATCTTTCTTGTTTCCTCACCGTCCTAGCGACAATACTGCTCGCACGAAAATCCTGGATCGGACTCCTCGTCGCAATAGCCAACAGCTTGATCGTCGGTGTAATTGGATTGCGAACGTCACAGCTCGGCTTTATTCCCGCGAACCTGTTTTGCATCGGCGTATACGCGTTCAGCATGCGATCGTGGCTCAAGGAACGAACACACGCAAATCGAGATCAGGCACAGCGACAGAAATCGCTGGTCGTACCTACCCATAATGGTTCGCCTCAAAAAGAGCTGCCATCGTCACACAGCAGATCATCAATCCTGAAGTTAACACCTGCAACTAAGATCGGGCCTCCGGAGGAACACCATGCGTGCTGACTTAACATTTACGGCTCTTGCTTATGAAGCGAATCGCTATCGACTCACTAGGCTCGTAGCGAAAGCAACTCGCATGCTGCACCGCCCCAACACACGTGTGCAGGATACGATGAACGACGCATTCAAGTGGTTCGGCTGCTCCAAACCAGGAGCAGACCACCGTGCTGCGGAGGCGGCCAGCAGTTCGGAAGGCCGTGCTGCATGACGCCCCCGCAGTCAATTAGATTTCAGCCCTCCCCCTTACGAAGCTAGGAGTAACAACCATGGCAACTTCATTCACATCCGTATCATTTACCCCATCACCGAAAAGCGCATCATGGTGCTTCCTGCTCCTCGAGCACCTAGATGAATTCGCGACGCTGGTTTGGTATCTCGTAGCAGATGGCAAGCTCGTCGAAGACACATTCGCGCGCACGATGGCGAAGCTCTATATGACTGCATTTGAATCTTCCATTCCAGCACTCGCTTACAGTCAGGCTCGAGACGTTCTCATCACTCAGGCGATTGCTGTACTGTCGGACGCGCGCAGAGAGGAAGATGAGAACCAGTTTTTTCAGCCGAGTTCTATTGGTAGCTTGCCCGATCTCCCCCGCCTGGCATTCATGCTGAGATTGATCATCCGTTCGTCTGAAACAGAGGTTGCGAAGTTTCTCGGCCTGTCGCCATCTGAGGTGCAAGGACTTGTAACGTATGCGATTGATCGTCTTAGCATAGCTCCGCCTATTTCCGCATTGACAGGTTGTCACGACGCATAGGTGGCCTTTAGTTTTGGACTCACCATGACCTGCGAATTTCACGGCGGCCCAGCCATGGGTACGATTGCAAGAGTGCTTTGCAGCCGATCTTCCTGCTGAGCTGGCCACCGTATAGCACGATCGCAGTTATTCAACGCAGTCAACAATTTCAAAGCAGTGGTAGCGAAAAAAAAGATAGAACGATCAACCCCTGACCTCGAACGGTGGTATGCCGCACGGGCCGGGAACCACACACTCGAAGTCGCAGGCGCCAGTCATTCGATCTATGTCTCCAGATCACAAGGGGAAACAGTGAGTACACACCCTGGGAAAACAGAGATTTCAGGCCGAGGCAATATCCTTATGTTTGATAAGGGCGTTGATCTGGATCTGCGAAAGGAGCCGCATCCGCGTGCACAAAGCCAACTGATAGAGGCAGAGAGGATGTCGGCAATCGGCAGGATGGCATGCTCTATATCCCACGATATGCGCCACTCGCTCACGGCGATCTATGCGAACGCGGAGTTTCTCGAGCGCCGCGATATAGGCGCAAGCGTGCGGGCTGGTCTGCTGCTCGAAATTCAAGAAGCGGTGCTCGCGATGACGGAGCGCCTTGATTCACTTTTACAATTCGGTTGTAGCGGACGGATAAATCCGCTTGTCCGTGAGCGGGTTTCCTCGGTGGTTGAGAGAGCCGTTGCGGCTGTGAAGTTTCATCCAGACGGGCAGAACGTGCCCATCACAGTTGGCAAGTTACCGCCAGCGGAGGCCGTCATCGATGCCAGAAATCTTGAAAGTGCCATATATAACTTGCTGCTCAATGCCTGCCAGGCGGCGATACGCTCAACTCACGCGCCTGAGATGAGGGTCCAGCTTACGGAAGTCGATGAACGGATCTACGTCACCATCCTGGACAATGGTCCCGGGATACCTGCCTCTATTCGGAAAGCGTTGTTCGAGCCGTTCGTGACCGTAGGAAAACCCAACGGAACAGGTCTTGGGCTCACCCTGGCTCGGCGAATCGCTGAAGAGCACGGTGGTAGCGTCTGGCTCGAGGAATCGAATCAAGAATGGACGGTATTCACGCTGAGTCTGTCGAAGAACAGATGATTAGCTTGAGAAGACCTGAGAGGGTGTTTGAAAAGTGCTATGTCTGTGCACGACGGTTCAGCATGAGGCGAATGGCGGCGATATCGATGAGCGTCTCCGACGTAATAGACGATTGAGTAAAGACTACGAACTCAGAGTGCAAACGCTTGATCGGATACCAAGTCCGCTGCGCATTCCGTAATCTGGCGTAATTAGGAAGAACTCGCAGAAATAAGGTCCGCCGCTAACGAAGCCAAGGTATTGAAACAACAGTGGATGCGCACTGTACCTGATTTCGCACCTTAATGCAGTGGCCGACTTGAAGCACCCCGAACTCTGCGCTCTAACGAGTGCGGTAACACTCTGAATCTAAATAGGATATTGGTATTCTAGATGGTGCCGGGAGGGGGAATCGAACCCCCATGGAATTGCTTCCGACGGATTTTGAGTTTCCCGAGAATACCGTAAGTCTATGATAAATAAGCGTAATTGACCGTACGGTTGCGACCATCCAAGTGACCTATTGCCAGTGGTTTAACGAAATTGAGCGTAAATAAGCCAACTGGTGTCTGTACCCGAAAGTGTACCCGAAAGTGCGGGAATAATTTGGACTTTGCAGTCGCCAAAGACTGTTTGGTGAACACCAGACAGTGATGATTGCCAGCAACGTTCTCGAAGAAGTTCGCTGATCGCCGCAACTAGCGAGACGCCGATTCGGCAACAACCAAAGGATGATCGCGCTCCTAACTTTCCAATAGCCGAGAATCTGCCCGGAACAATCTCACCCGGAACACACGCCACAGCTGTGACGCTTTCGCGATCCTGAAGGCCATCTCTAGCCAACATCACGAGCAATTGGCAAGTAGCGCGCACTCCCGCTCCACTATCGCGAGGCGCTGCTTCCAATCCACTTGTCGCTCCTGACAACACCGGGCATGCGAACGTCGGCAATCAGGCATGCGGCCTTGTGTCTGGCTCCGGAATCCAGGAACTGCTCTGCGGAGTCGAAGCACAGCGTGGACAT
>Ga0207057_1237_pt1 | contig 11725 bp, 12 predicted proteins | sample Alteio_BWMinCont_33_FD_153265 | JGI IMG/M metagenome (GOLD analysis project Ga0207057, IMG submission 153265) | Enriched cells from forest soil in Barre Woods Harvard Forest LTER site, Petersham, Massachusetts, United States -... | ecosystem: Environmental > Terrestrial > Soil > Temperate forest >... | reverse complement strand
AAAAGATTGTCATTATACCAACTTACAACGAGAAGGAGAACATAGCCAATATTCTTGAGGCCATATTCTCGCTTGATCTGGGCTTTCATGTGCTGGTGATCGATGACAGTTCACCAGATGGCACGGCAGAAATCGTAAAGTCACTTCAATTAAAATATCCAACACAATTATTTCTCGAACAACGAAAAGGTAAAGCTGGTTTAGGCACTGCTTACATACATGGTTTTAAATGGGCCATTAATAGAAGATATTGTTTCATTTTTGAAATGGATGCCGACTTCTCACATAGCCCGAAAGATCTTCAGCGCTTGTACGAAGCATGCAAATATTTTGGCTCCGACGTTGCCATTGGCTCGCGCTATGTGAAAGGCGGCGGCAATGTGAATTGGCCTCGTGATCGCGTGCTGTTATCAAAAGGCGGATCGCTTTACACGCGCCTGATCACATGGATGCCAGTGCGTGATCCGACTGCAGGTTTTGTTTGTTATAAAAGAGAAGTGCTTGAAACAATTAATTTGGATGAGATTCATTTTGTAGGTTATGCATTCCAGATTGAAATGAAATTTGCTGCATGGAAACTCGGTTTCAGGATCAAAGAAGTGCCGATTATTTTTGAAGATAGAAAATTCGGTTCTTCAAAAATGAATAAAGGCATTATTAAAGAAGGAATACTTGGCGTGCTGAACCTGCGCTGGCAAAGCCTTTTCAAGAATTATCGCAACAGGGTAAAAAAAACGACGGCAATGCCGCAGATTCACTCTTACAATAAAGAAGTGATGATGGAAGGCAAATAGCTTTTCCAAAGTTGATTTTACGAAACTATAATTACCCTCGCTTTTTAAACTTTGGAAAAGTTTAAAGACATTAATAATTTCTCATTTCATGTTTCTTTGTTTTCTTTGTTCTCTTCATGAAGAAAGCATTTATCCAATTGCATATTGCTGTTTTCCTTGCAGGCTTCACCGGAATTTTAGGCAAGCTCATCACGCTTAATGAAGGCTTGCTGGTTTGGTACAGGCTGATGATTTCGGCATTTTCATTATGGATTTTATTTTTCTTTCAAAGAAAAAACATAAAAATTGCTTTTTCAGATGTTATAAAAATATTCGGGATCGGCGCTATCGCTGCATTGCACTGGGTGAGTTTTTATGGAAGTATAAAATACGCGAATGTCTCTATTGCGCTTGTCTGTTTTTCTGCTGTTGGTTTTTTCACAGCGTTTTTAGAGCCATTGATATTTCGTGTTAAGATTGATTTGATTGAATTATTATTAGGCTTGATGACAATAGCCGGAATTTATTTCATCTTTCATTTTGATCCAACTTATAAAACAGGTATTGTTGTTGGGTTGATTTCTGCATTATTAGGAAGCCTTTTTCCGATTTTGAATAAAGCAGTATTGAAGAAAGTATCTCCTGAATCTGTAACGCTTTATGAATTAAGCGGAGGATTTATTTTTCTCAGTTTGTTGCTGCCATTTTATTTAAAATTATTTCCAACAAATTATATTTTTCCAAACCTCAGCGATTGGATGTGGCTGTTAATATTAAGCTGGGCCTGCACGGTGCTTGCGTTCAATTTATCGATGAAGGCGTTGCAGAAAATTTCTGCTTTCACAGTTAATCTTAGTTACAATCTGGAGCCTGTCTATGGCATCCTGCTTGCATTTGCTGTGCTTGGCGAAAATAAATATTTGAATAAAGGATTTTATATTGGGCTTTCGTTTATCATTTTTGCGATTGTTGCACAGATGATAAGATTGTGGAGTAAAAGAAAAAAGAGTGCGTAAATCTTCATTATGCAAATTTCAGGTATCCATCTGCGTTAGACGATTAAGAGATGATATCTTTTAGAAAGATGTCATCTCTTAATTTGCACAAAGCTGCTATCAGGAAACCCACAGCTCAATAGAATTATTACTGTACAAGAGTGCGACGCAACGATGCTTAATAGAATTACAAATTTCTGTTACCAAAAAATAAAAAACTTTCCTAAAAAAACTTGCCACTAATCAGCAGCAACAAACTACAAACCACAAACGATCCCCAACGTCTTTTCAATCAGCTTCTCCACTGTCGCATTCCCATCTTTTGAAAATTGTTTTGTAATGCGGTTAGCAACAATCGCGCTGATGCTTAAACAATGATGACCTAATATTTTTCCCAATCCATAAATGCCCGCAGTTTCCATTTCAAAATTTGCAATGCGGTGATTGCCAAAACTAAATTGTGTCAATCTGTCGATGAGATTTGGATTACTAAGTCCAAGCCGCAGTATTCTTCCCTGCGGACCGTAAAAACCAGGACAGGTAACGGTTATGCCTTGATGGTATCCTTCAACAAAATGTTTTATGAGAGATGCGCTGGCACTGTTAATATAAGGATATGAAAAACGGTTATGCAACTGCGTTAGTGTCACGAAAGAATGCAGCAATTGTTTCTCTTCTTCGTTTTGTTCATGCCGATAAAAATTCAACAAGTTATCAATGCCGAGACCGTGAGTGGAAACAACAAAACTATCTACGGGTATGGATGACTGTAAGGAACCCGCCGTGCCGATGCGGATGATATCAAGGCGCGTAAAATCTTTTTTAATGCTGCGTGTTTCAAAATCAATATTCGCGAGCGCATCCAATTCGTTCAGCACAATATCAATATTATCAGTGCCGATTCCGGTGGACACAACAGAAATTTTTTTCTTGCTGATATAGCCTGTGTGAGTAACAAATTCGCGGTGCTGCGTTTTTATTTCAACCCTGTCTAAATGTTTGCTCACAGTGTGCACGCGGTCGGGATCGCCAACGGTAATGATTGTGCCCGCCAATTCTTCGGGTCGCAGATCTAAATGATAAATGGCGCCGCGTTTATTAATGATCAGTTCGCTCTCGGCAATCTGTTGCATAAATGAAGTTGTTGTTAGGGAAATTAAACCGAATATACTATTTTTGCCGCTCCACAATGGTTCCGTGGCCGAGCGGTTAGGCAGAGCTCTGCAAAAGCTTCCACAGCAGTTCGAATCTGCTCGGGACCTCACTAAGACCTATAAGGTTTCGAAACCTTATAGGTCTTTATAATTTTGATTATGAAATATTCAAACTACATCGGCATATTGGCAGCGATTGTTCTCATCATCGCATGCTTTCTCCCATGGGCATATTATCCCGATATCGATAAAACTTTCACTGGTTTTTTTTCCGAACAAAACAGATATGGCAAACCGGGCAAGCTGCTTGTGTTTTTTTCTATTGTCGCGATCACACTTTTTATTGTGCCAAAAGTTTGGGCCAAAAGATTGAACATGGTTGTGACCGCATTAGCGCTTGCATTCTGTGTGCGCTGCTTCACACTTTTCTCAACTTGCCATCGCGGAATTTGCCCCGAAAAACAAATCGGCATTTATCTGATCTTCATCACGTCTGTTATCATGATCATCGCGTCGGTGTTACCGGATATGAAATTGAAAGAAAGTGGAAACAATAAGTAAGCCTCTGTATTTACTTTCTAATTCCTTATTTCTCATTATTCATTTCTTATTTCGTTTCTAAAAATAAATTAGAAATAAGGAATTTAAAATGAGGAATGAGAAAGTGTGGTGAGTATTTTATGTTCCAAACCAATTGCAACTATTAGGCTTTACTTGCGTCGCACTCTTGTACTGAAGTAATTCTATTGAGCTCTGGTTTACTGACGGCAAATTTCTTACGAGGCTATCTTTTGCAAGTTCAAAAGATTCTAAAGACTGCATGAATTTTTTATTCCTGTTAATAAAATCCAAAATTAACAAACCCTCGTAAGTAAAATACTCACGCTAATTTTTTAAAAACAAAATCAATTACAATGAAACGTAAAAAACTTTTACTTGCCTGTCTTATGGCGGCTGGCCTGATCACCGGAGGTATTATCTATGCTTCCGATCACATTGACTCACCAACTGTAACAGGCACTCCAAACGACATTACTGACTTGTATGTTTTCCAAGGACAAAATACCAACAATCTGGTTTTTGTTGCCAACACACAAGGCCTTCTCAGCCCATCAGCAACCGGGGCTGCGAAGTTCGATCCGAACACACTCATTCAATTCAGCATTGATAACAATGGCGACAATGTAGAGGATCTCGTTATCCAATGCAAGTACAATGCAAGCAACAACAGGATGGAAGTTTATGGCCCTACAAAACCTTCTGTAACTGGCACACAAAGTATAATTGAAGGCCCGCTGATGGCCAGTGTGGAAGTTACGCCTTATGGCGCTTCGAGCCCCAAAGTGAACACACAAAATGGCATCAGTGTTTTTGCCGGTCCTAGAGATGATCCTTTCTTTTTTGATCTGAACCAATATCACGCGATCATTGGTGGCACTGCAACAAGTTTTAATAACCCAGGCTCTGATGCTTTTGCAGGAACAAATGTGTTAGGAGTTGTTGTGGAAGTTCCAAAATGGTATTTCAAAAGCACTGGCAAATTAGGAGTATGGCTCACAACAAGATCTAAACAAACTTCAAGCTCAAATTAATTCATTTTAAAAATCATAATAATGAAAACGAATAAACTGAAAATATTTTCACTTTTGTTGATTGCGGGAAGCCTTGCGATGGGATCTTGTAAAAAGGGTGAACCTCATCCGGCAATCGTTTACTATCAACAGGAAGATCAGGTGGGCAGGCCTGCAATCAATACAGTATTTAATGCTGCAGCAGATAAACAAATTTTCAATACCACAGCACCTTCTGCTATGTCGGCTTTGTTCCAGTCAAAATTTCAGTCAAAATTATTAGCACTGAACCCAGGTTATACAACAAATGCTCTCGGTCTTGATGCACCAACTTTTACAGGTGTTTTGGTAACTGATGTATTGAATGTTTCAACAACAGGCACTACAACATTTTTTGATGGCACCAATGTGTTAACAGGAAGGCAATTGGGAGATGATGTGATCGATGTGGAATTGACGCTGATATTTGGCGGGCCAAATGCATTAACCGGCTCTCCAACAAATCCGGGCTTGATCAGTGATCACGTTAACGCAAACGATAAACCGTTTTTAGCTTCATTCCCTTATGAAGCTGCTCCCTGGTAGAGTGAATGATTTGATTTGGGAATTTATATAAAGAATGCCGGAGTATATTGCTCTGGCATTTTTTATTAATAAATAAGAAAAAATACTTTGAATTAATTTCACGGCGACTATTTTGAAAATAATTTCGTAAATAGATTATCTTAATCATCTGCATGAATACTTTGCTCAATAAAAAAAATAATACTTATTCAAAATGCTTCAGCTTGTTGATACTATTATTTTTATTAAGCAACCAGTTATTCGCTCACACTGTTGTTGGCGAATTGGAAAAAATGTCGAAAACCAATGCAGCATTCTTATATCTCTTTTTGGGTTATAAACACATCATCCCGCTCGGCTTCGATCACATATTATTCATCCTGAGTTTATTTTTATTGAACCCGAAATTAAAACCACTTTTATGGCAGGCAACCGCATTTACGGTGGCGCATTCAATTACATTGAGCTTATCAATGTTTCATGTCATTGTTCCATCTCCCAAATTGATTGAGCCGTTGATTGCATTATCAATTTTGTATGTGGCGCTGGAAAATATTTTCGTCACGAAAGTGAGACGCACACGCATTGGCGTTGTTTTTATTTTTGGATTGGTGCATGGAATGGGCTTCGCCAGTGCATTAGGACAATTGGGTTTGCCACAAAACGCTTATCTGCTTTCTCTTGTAATGTTTAATATAGGAGTTGAGCTTGGCCAGATCACAATTATTTTGGCAGCTTATATTTTAATTGGAAAAGCGTTTGGCAACAAGACTTATTATCGAAAGTATTTTGTAATCCCGCTATCAATCATTATCGCATGCATTGCTGCTTACTGGACAGTGCAGCGTTTATTCTTCTAAATTTTTTTCCAGGTCTTTTATTTTTCCAGGGCTTAAATCGTATTTATTTTTTTCGGCAGCCTTAAAAAATTCATGCGCATTGTAACCTTTGTTCAATCCCTGCATTAGTTTTCCCATCCAATAAAGCTCAAGCCCTTCCAATGGTTTTCCTGAAACAAATTTTTCATAGTTGCTATATGCTTCATCTTTTTTATCATTGCAGAATAAACACCAAACATACCATGCATAAGTTTGCGGTGTTGGTCTTCCTTCAATTTCTTTTTTTGAAATAGCTTCTGCTTTTGATGCATCATTTAAAATGCCGGTATATAAATCAATCGTGTATTTATTATACATATTTCCGTAGATACTGTCGCTTACTATTGATACGAATTCTTCGGCATATTTTTTTTGAAGGCTGCTGTCATTTTTTTCTTCTGCGGTTTGTTCAAGCTTTAATAATGGCTCAGGCGATTTAGTTTTTGTTTGAACGAAACGAAATATTTTTTCTGCAAGCGAATCGTTTTTATCATGAACTAATGCAATCCATCCAAGCCCCATGATGCTGTGCAAATCGGCTGCGCTTAAACGGATTGATTGCATGTACGAGTTTGATGCCTGTTGCAATTCACCTGCATGCAAATAAAGATCTGCAGTGTTTGACAATGCAGCCTGCTGAAGACCCGCATCTGAACTGGCCCATTCAAATGCTTTTTGCATTGCACTAATAGCAGAATCTAAATTCCCTTTGTAATGTTCCCATTTAGATTTTCTGAAAAAATATCCGTAATCATTATTGGAGCGGAATTTTTTTAAATAATTTTCTGCCATTGAATAATAGCCCAACTCAAAATCTACATCAAAATTTATAGTATAAGATTCGTAAGGTTTTATTCCGAGCGTTTCTGCTTTTTGCAAATAATCTGCAGCGCCCTTAAAGCGATGTTGCGAAATACAATGGCCAACCATGGCTGTGTAAACAGATGCCTCTTTGTGATTATATACACTATCAACTTTTAGTAAAACACTGTCAGAAGATTTAAGATCATGTATATCTCCCAATAAACGAAAACGGTTTGCCAACTGGCCTGCATATCTCGATTCGCTTACCATGCCTGGCCTTTTAGGATCGATCCTTTTTTTCCAAAACAATATGTCGGCTTCATTTAATGCAATTGCTGCAGGCTTGCTATAATTGGCTATCAGGCTATCAATAAAATTGTTTTGCACAATCGCTTTATCGTTATGATTGCAGGAAGAAAAAAAATAAATAAAAAGAATGAGAACAAATATTTTTTTCATTTGATTATTTAAAAATATATACGAGAAACAGGTGGGAAAAGATCCGTACAGTTTAGCTACAAAATAAATATCAGCAACTATATTTTCTTAATGTTGTATCAGCCTTGCAACAGCAAAGGCACATCCAGCCGCCAATGCACCGATTATTGTTACGCGGATCGCACCACCTATTGGGTTCACGCCGGTTATCTTGCTTTTGAAATAACCAAAAATAAAAAGGCAAATCAAAGTGATTACTGCAGAAATTTTTAACCCTTCTATGCCCCTGCTTGTAAAAAAATAAGGGCTCAACGGAATAAGGCCGCCGACAACATAAGAAGCGCCAATATTAAATGCGCTTTTGCTTGCACGTTTGGGATCGGGCTTGTCTAAACCTAATTCATATTTCATCATAAAATCAACCCACTTGTCTTTATCCTTTGTCATTTCTTCAACAGCCTGCGTTTGCATTTCCGGGCTAAAACCAAGCTTTTCAAAAAATTCTTTTACTTCTTCTTTTTCTTTTTCAGGCACTTTTTCCACTTCGTCATATTCGCGTTTTAGTTCTGAATTGTAATGGTCGGTCTCGGTCTTCCCCGCAAGATAACCGCCAAGCCCCATCGCAATTGACCCAGCCGCAATTTCAGCAAGGCCTGCAATCACAATCAGCCCTGTACTTTGCACTGCACCGCTCAAACCCGCTGCCAGAGCGAATGGCACGGTAAGTCCATCAGACATGCCAATCACTATATCCCGGAGAATGTCCGAACTCTGCATATGTTCTTCCATATGCGGATGATGAAGATGTGTTTCCATTTTTAGTTAGAACGATTTATTTGATGTTATAAAACTAACACGAAATAAATAAACATCATGAGAAAGTTATTTCACGACAGTGCAATTGTTTTTTAAAGAATTTATTTTTTTTCACTAGAATTAGCCATACTCTCTGTTTATTGCGTTTATATTAGCAGGCAAATATTAGTTGATAAATAAAATTCCGTTTTTGAATAGAATCATTCGTAATATTCTGATAATATTGAACAGGAGAGAAAAGCGGAAACTTTATTCTCTCATTTTGCTCACTGTTGTTATCAGCGCTATTGATATTGGGTCGCTGGCTTTGTTGCTTTTCATTGTAAATTTTTACACGCAGGGAGTTTCTGGTCATTCTTCTTTATTGCCACAAAGTTTTTTAAATCAAAATTCAGTTTTGCTCATCGCAGTTTTTCTTTTATTTTTTTCGATGAAAAGCATTGCCGGATATTTGATTTTGCAGGCGCAGTATAAATTTGTTTATAGCACCGCTTCAAGAATTTCTGAAAATAATTTATTGAATTACCTGGAAGGATCTTATACAGATTATGTAAACATCGATTCTGCCGTGCAAGTCCGCAAGATAAGCCAGCAGCCGATTGAGTTTGCGCATTATATGCTTGCAGGCGTGCAATTGATTATTACTGAAAGCATACTTGTGCTGCTAACGGTGATGGCTATCCTTTTTTTTAACGCGAAATTATTTTTGCTTTTGTTCATTATATTATTGCCTGCTGTTATTGCCATTTCTTTTTTAATAAAGAAAAGATTGCGGGCAGTAAGAGCAAACGTGAAAACAAAAGGGGAGAAGACGCTTCAATATTTGCATGAAACACTTTCCGGTTTTGTTGAAAGCAATATTTATGACCGGAACGATTTTTTTGCGCATCGTTATGCAGGTTATCAGCAATCGCTTAATAGATATCTTGCCGAGCTACAGATTACGCAGGGAATATCATCACGCATTATTGAAGCATTTGCAATTCTCGGTTTGTTCATATTGATTGTGGCGAATAAATTATCTGGCAATGCGATAGAACTAACTGCCATTGCGGCTTTTGTTGCAGCCGCTTACAAAATCATACCTGGCATTGTAAAAATATTAAACACTTCCGGACAAGTAAAAGCTTATGAGTTTACAGTTAACGGGCTTGTGTTGGAAGTAACGGTGAACAGTAGACGAAAAGAAATTAATAATAATAAAATCAATACTATTTCATTCAATGATATTGATTTTAAGTATAGCAAGAATAAGGTGTTTGAAGGTTTTAATCTGAAAATAAAAGCTGGTGATTTTGTTGGCATATCCGGGCTTTCCGGAAAAGGAAAAACAACGATTGCCAATTTATTATTAGGTTTTTTAGAACCCGATAAAGGGACAGTTTCAATAAATAATGCAGTACGGAATGCAATGGAAAGACAGCATTACTGGAATGATATTGCTTACGTGAAACAGCAGCCTTTTTTAATTCATGATTCTATTTTAAATAATATTGTTTTAGGCGATGAGCATTATGACAAAGAAAAATTGCAGGAAGCATTAAAAGCGTCCGGTCTTTCTGCGCTGATAAAAACATTTCCTGAAGGGCTGCAAAAAATAATCACTGAAAACGGAAAAAATATCAGCGGTGGCCAAAGGCAAAGGATTGCGATTGCACGTGCGTTGTATAAAAATTCGACACTTATTATTTTGGATGAGCCTTTTAATGAATTGGATGAAGATTCGGAACAAAACATGTTGGATCATTTCAGGTGTTTATCAAAGCGTGGCAAAATAATTGTACTCATTACTCATAACAAAAAGAGTTTTTCTTTTTGCAACACAATTATTTCTCTGGATGAATAAGAATGATAAAACGCTTGTAATACTTTCTCCCGGATTTCCTGCAAATGAGGCGGATACTACATGCTTACCACCACAGCAATTATTTATCAAAGCGCTCAATCAAAATTTTCCTTCACTTAACATTATCATCCTCTCTTTTCAATATCCTTTTTTTAATGCAGAATATAAATGGAATAATAATAAAGTGATTGCATTTGGTGGAAAGCACAAAGCAAAAGTTAATAGATTATTATTATGGCTTCGTATCTGGAAAACATTAAAGAAAATAAATAAAGAAAATAATATTATCGGGCTATTTAGTTTTTGGTGCGGCGAATGTGCATTGATAGGAAAATGGTTTGGTAAGAGAAATGAAATAAAACATTATGCCTGGATTTCAGGACAGGATGCAAAAAAAGGAAATAAATACATAAAATGGATTCGCCCGAAGCCTGATGAATTAATAGCCATGTCTGATTTTCTTGCGGATGAATTTTTTAAAAATTATTTTACCGGGCCAGCGCATATTATTCCAATTGGCATTGCGCCAGAAATGTTTTCGCCGGATGGTTCAGAAAAAAATATTGATATAATGGGTGCAGGCTCGCTCATTCCCTTAAAACAATATGATTCATTTGTTCGTGTCATAAAAAAACTTGCTGGTCAACTGCCTTCTGTTAAATCTATATTATGTGGCAAAGGTCCAGAAGAAAAAAAACTTAAAACGTTGATTGCTCAAAATCATCTCGAAAATAATATCTCATTAGCTGGTGAAATAGAACATCCACAAGTGCTCAAATTTATGCAGCAAACAAAAGTATTTCTTCACACATCTTCTTACGAGGGTTTTGGCTCTGTTTGCATTGAGGCATTGTATGCAGGCGCGCATGTGATTAGTTTTTGCCAACCGATGAAAGAACCAATCAATCATTGGCATATTGTAAGCACCGAAGAAGAAATGTATGCTAAAGCATTAGCTATTTTACAAAACCCTCAAACCAGCTATGAGCCTGCGTTTCCTTTTTCAATGAGCAATACTGCAAGAGAGGTGATGGAATTGTTTGAGTAGGGCGAGATATTTTTATCAAGAATATTCTTTCTGAAATTTTGTGATTAATGAAACTGCTTTTTCGAAAATAAATTCCGGCGTATATCTCGTCAGGCAATGTGTATCGCCATATTTGCAATGTTCTTTCATGCAATTGCCGCATTCAAGATCGGATGAATCAAGAAAAAATGTGTGTTCTCCCAAAGGCCTAGACCAATCGCTGCGAGTGGAACCAAACATTGTTAATGTAGGAATACCAGATACCCATGCCATGTGCATCAGCCCTGAGTCTTCTGACAAAACAAATTTCGCATGTTGTACAATTGCGAAAGCCTGCGAAGCTGTGGTGTTGTTAGTAAGATCAATAAGTTTCTCACCTAATTGTTCTTTTAAATAATTCGCCTTTGATGAAATGGCTCCGATGCCCATAATAATAAATTGTGTTTTTGGAAATCGCTGCAGCCATTGCTTTGCAAAACTTGCATAATTATTTATCGGCCAGTTGCGGGTTTCAAATGCACCTGCAGGATTTAATACTACAAGTTCATTATCTGAATCCCAACCATTTTTTTTCAACAAATCATTTCCTTCTTTTTCATTTTTCAATGTAAAATTTGTGCTTGCATAACAATTTTTAAACCCTGCGGCTTCGATTGTGACTCTTGTGCGCTCGCCCGCAGCAATAGGAGAGAAGCGGTCGAATTCTGACCATGCTTTTGGTCTTAATGTTTTTCTGATAAATCTGCTGACGATATTATTTTGCAAATCTATTATTACATCGTACCGATTCAGAAATAATGTCGGAAATAATAATGCAGAGTAAAACAATTGTTTTTTATAATTCCTGCCGCCGCCAATG
>Ga0207057_1236_pt1 | contig 11749 bp, 9 predicted proteins | sample Alteio_BWMinCont_33_FD_153265 | JGI IMG/M metagenome (GOLD analysis project Ga0207057, IMG submission 153265) | Enriched cells from forest soil in Barre Woods Harvard Forest LTER site, Petersham, Massachusetts, United States -... | ecosystem: Environmental > Terrestrial > Soil > Temperate forest >... | reverse complement strand
CGAAACGAGTTTGCCCTTGCTGGATGGAAAAACCGGAAGGGATTCCGGCCTGATAATTCTGGATTGCCGTGGCGATGAGTGTTCCGTCTTCCGCGTAGGTAGGGCCGTAAGTATAAGTCCCGGCGGAGTTGGTGTGGTCCTCAAGAACGCGGCGGCTCAGGTGCGGCAGGTTGATGCCGAACTTCATACTGTGCGGCCCCTTTGTCCACGAGACCATTTCGTTGCCGCGCAGATTGTATTCCGTTCGCACCTGCTCATCCTGCGCGCTCCCGCCAGTGAAATTGCCCTGCACATTGATCTGTGGCTGGTCGGTAACGTTCGAAATCGGGTCGTAGCTGCGCTCGAGCACGATGGATGTCTGATTCAGTATCGACGGAGAAGCGATGTAGTCGTCATGCAGTATGACGTCCGATGAATGGTTGTGGTTCTCACCCTTTCGGCAAACACCGCCGAAAGGATGGGGCACCCTTTTTTCGTGCTAATCGATGCAGAAAGCAGATCCTTCGCTCCGCTCAGGATGACAAGCTAAGGAGGGCATGGTCATTACGGCTTGCCATCTTTCAGCAGGGCTAACGCGTGTTCAAGGGAGGAGCGGTATTTCTGGGCTCGATCTTTTGTGGTTTCGGCGCCTCGGTGCTGCATGAGTCTGCTGACCAGTTCGTCGTCGGGGACGTTGGCTTTGGTGGCTAAATCCTGCACCTGGGCCATGCCCTGCTCGTAGACCTGCGGGAAGCGGGCGATCTCCTGTTTTGCCGTCTGCGGCTTGTAGCTGAGTCGGTCGCCGGTCTGCCATGCGTCGATGAGAGGGTTGGGCGACCAGGTAAAGGGCGACTCGGCGTTGAGAGCATCGTAGGCGGCCCGGAGACGGGTTTCCGCTCCGGCAAAGCCGTCGAGTTGCGAACGGGATGCTAACGAGCCCTGTGTTCGGCGGACGTGGATGGTGACAGGTTGTTCGACAGAATAACGCGGAGTGGTGATGACGGTGGTCAGCGTGTTTCCTTCGTAGTGCCAGCCTGGCTTGTCGCTGTGCAGGGCGAAGGAGATATTTGTGCCGTTTACGGTTACAGATTCCGGAGGCCAGTCGGCAGGAAGGCGAATTTCATAAGCGCGCTCGCGCAACATGCCAGGATAACTGCCGCGAGTGGGCGCGATCTCGACGGTGAAGTCGTCGCCTGACTGCTTCGCGTCAACATCGGTCCAGGTGCAGATGCCGCGCTTGTAGTCCTCGCCTTTGCTGGAATCGTCGTAGACGGAGTAAGTCGATCTCTGGTTGTCCTGCAGGGGCGAGATTTCGAGGATGAGCGGGTCGACCGGCTTCTGGCCGGTGTACTGCATCGGCGGCTGCATGGGCACGATGGCGCCGGCTCGGAGGTAGACGGGAATCTGGTTGATGGCGAAGTTGCGCTTTACGGTAGTGGGCCCGGTGAAGTGCTTTCCGGTGGGGCGCTCGATCCATTCGCCCTGTGGAATCCAGACGTTTTCCTGAGCGAGCTGAGAATCTTTATCGACGGGTTTGGTGACGGGTGCAACGATCATCTGCTGGCCGAAGATGTATTCGTTCTTATTGGAGTAGGCTTCGTCGGCCTCGGGCCAATCGTAGTAGAGCGGGCGCAGGAAGGCTACGCCTGTGTCGTATGTCCGGCGGCTTTCGGTGTAGATGTAGGGCTGCATGGCGTAGCGCTGGCGGAAGCTGTCGCGCATGATGTCGGAGTATGGCTCGGGGTAGGCCCAGATGCGTCGCTCCGAGTCGGGGTTCTTGGTGGTGTGGGTGCGCAGGATGGGGCTGTAGATGCCGAACTGAATCCAGCGCGTATATAGCTCGGGCTCGACGGCGCCGGGCATGTGGCCGCCGATGTCGTGACTCCAGTAGGCGTAGCCGACGTTGGCTGCTGTCGCGGTGAACCACGGTTGAAAGGCGAGCGAGTCCCAGACGGAGATGGTATCGCCGGAGAAGCCGATCTGGTAGCGGTGGTTGCCTAAGCCGCCCCAACGGTGGAAGAGCAGCGGGCGCTTCCCTTCCCGCTGCTGATCGGTAAAGTGGACGTAATTGAGCCACCATGTGGGGCTGACGCCGGGCGTCTGCGTGTTGGCTTCCTGCTGCCAGTCGAGCCACCAGAAGTCGATGCCCTGCATTTCGAGCGGATGGTGGAGCAGGGTCATGTAGTTCAGCGCAAATTTCTTATTTGTAATGTCGAAGGGCACAAATTTCTTTGTGGATGGGTCGATGCCCATCGCCTTTGCCATTGCCGGATATGCTGCTTCCCACGGCTGTACACCGGATGCGGGATGCAGGTTGAGCGTGGCTTTTAGTCCTTCTTCGTGGATGTTTTTCAGGAATGCTCCGGGGTCGGGAAAGAGCAAAGGGTTCCAGGTGTAGCCGCTCCAGCCGAGGCCGTGGCCGGATTGATCAGTCTGGTGCATTTCCTTGAGTTGCACTTCGTTGAGGTGCCAATCCATGTCGATGACGAGCACGTCGAGGGGAACGTAGTTCTCGTGGAAGCCGCGGACGAGGTTGTCGAGTTCCTGATCACTGTAGGCCCAGTAGCGCGACCACCATGCTCCGAAGGCGAAGCGCGGCGGCAGCGGAATGCGGCCTGCTACTTCGACGTAATCATGCAATGCCTGTTTGTAGTCGTGGCCGTAGCCGAAGAAGTACCAGTCCTGACGGTCGCCTGCGGGGCGCAGTTGGACCCACGGCCATGGGCTGTTTTCACCCTGGGTGAAGTTGTCGGAGTCGAAGAGCGGGCGAGTAGAGTCATCGACTAATGTCCAGCCATCGCGAGAGATGAGGCCGGGTTCGATGGGCTCTTTGGTCTTGCTGCCAAGGGCGCCATCGAGCGTCCGCGTAGTTCCCTGAAGGTTGCCTGTGTCGGGTGTGCCAGGATGCCAGGTTACCTGCTTGCCGTCTAGAGTGAAGGTAATCGTGAGGTTGTCGGCGGTGAAGTTGCCGTTGCCTGTGTAGACGAGTTGCAGTGCGCTGGACTGGAGGGTCAGCTTGCCGTTCTGTTCGCTATGCGTGAATTTTGGAACGCGCAGACGGCGGTTGAGGAAGACGAACGATGGGTGGTCTTCGAACTTGCCATCAGCGGCCCATTCCATGCGGATGAGTTGCGGCGTGAGCACGGTGAAGCGTGCGTTGCCCATCGTGACGATGGCTTGCGGATCGGCGACTGGATTGTAGGTGGCTTCGGGTGCAGCGGCTTGTTTCTGCTCATCTGCAAATGCGGCTCGCGGGACAATCGTTGTAAAAATAGCGACAAACAGCGATAGAGAGCAAAGAAATGCGCTTTTCTTCATCACCGCTAAGAATAAATTGTCGAGTATGAATGATGCTAGAGCGCGCCATTCCATTTATCCCGGTCAGGAGCGGAGGATACTCAAACCCAGGTTAGCTTCGCGAACCTGGGGCACCCGCTTCGTGGCGCTCGATACAAACCGCAGGTCCCTTCGACAGGCTCAGGACGGTCTCTTCGGCTCCGTTCCCATCGGTCACTTCGCTCAGATTGACAATCTGAGGCACGAGAAGCAATTGATCTCTTCTGCATCTGCTTCCTTTACCATAAATAGTTGAGGCATCGATGGATTTTCAATTAGTGAGTGATTACAAGCCGCGAGGCGATCAGGGGCGTGCGATTGAGGAATTGATCTCCGGAGTACACGCTGGCGAGAAGCATCAGGTGCTGCTGGGTGTGACCGGGTCGGGCAAGACCTTCACGATGGCGAAGCTCATCGAGGAGTTGAACCGTCCGGCGCTGGTGCTGGCGCACAACAAGACGCTGGCGGCACAGCTTTATCACGAGTTTAAACAGTTCTTTCCTTCGAATGCGGTTGAGTATTTTGTTTCCTACTACGACTACTATCAGCCGGAAGCTTATATTCCTTCGGGCGATCTGTATATCGAGAAGGAAGCGACCATTAATGAAGAATTAGACAAGCTACGGCTCTCGGCGACGCGGTCATTGTTTGAGCGGCGCGATGCGATTGTCGTTTCGTCGGTTTCGTGCATTTACGGCCTGGGCGATCCGGATGCTTACTACGGCATGCTGCTGCTGCTGGAGAAAGGGCAGAAGGTGCGGCGTGAGGACATTACGCGCAAGCTGGTCGAGATTCTATATGACCGCAACGAAGCGGACTTCCGGCGCGGGACGTTTCGCGTGCGCGGCGATGTGATCGAGGTCTTCCCTACTTACGATGAAATGGCTTATCGCATCGAGCTGTTCGGCGATGAGGTGGAGTCGCTGGCGCAGATCGATCCGTTGTTTGGCACGGTGAAGCAGAAGTTTGCGCGGCTGCCGATTTATCCGAAGAGCCATTACGTGGTGAAGCCGGAAAAGCGGAATGGAGCAATGGCTTCGATTCTGGAAGAGCTGGCGTGGTGGGAGAAGGAGTTGGAATCGCAGGGGCGGCTGGTCGAGTCGCAGCGCATTCACCAGCGCACCCGGTTCGATCTGGAGATGATCAAGTCGGTCGGCTACTGCCATGGGATCGAGAATTACTCGCGGCATTTTTCGGGACGGCTGCCGGGCGAGCCTCCGCCGACGCTGCTCGATTATTTTCCACGCGACTATCTGCTCTTTATCGACGAGTCGCATGCGACGGTGCCACAGTTGCATGGGATGTGGCACGGGGACCGCTCGCGCAAGCAGAACCTTGTGGATTATGGCTTCCGGTTGCCTTCGGCGGTGGATAACCGTCCGCTGAAGTTTGACGAGTTTGAGGTGCGGACGAATCAATTGATTTATGTTTCGGCTACGCCCGGGCCGTATGAGCTGACGAAGGCGGCTGGCGTGGTTGTGGAGCAGATTATCCGGCCTACGGGGTTGATTGATCCTGAGGTAGAGATACGGCCGGTGCGCGGGCAGATTGATGATCTGCTGGCGGAGATTCGTGATCGTGCGGCGAAGAATGAGCGCGTGCTGGTGACGACGCTGACCAAACGCATGTCTGAAGACCTGGCTGGCTACTATGCGGAGGTCGGCGTGCGATGCCGCTATATGCACTCGGAGATCGAGACTCTGGAGCGCGTGCGGCTGCTGCGCGATCTGCGCAAGGGCGAGTATGACGTTCTGATCGGGATCAACCTGCTGCGCGAGGGGCTTGATCTGCCTGAGGTTTCACTGGTGGCGATTCTGGATGCGGACAAGGAAGGGTTTCTGCGGTCTGCCGGTTCGCTGATTCAGACAATCGGGCGTGCGGCACGGCATGTGAATGGGCGCGCGATACTGTATGCCGACCGGATTACAGATTCGATGAAGCAGGCGATGGATGAGACGTCGCGGCGTCGCGAAGTGCAGCGGGCTTACAACGAAGAGCACGGCATCACGCCGACTTCGGTGATTCGGCCTACTGACATGTCCCTGGCGCAGATTTTGAAGGCTGACTATGCTGATCTGACCGAGGAAGCCGATGAGATGCCAGAGTTCAAGTCGCAGGACGAGCTGGATCTTTATATTGCCAAGATTGAAACGGAAATGCGCGAAGCGGCGAAAAAGTTTGAGTTCGAGAAGGCGGCGAAGCTGCGCGATTCTGTGAAGGAATTGCGGACCAAGGAGTTTTTGTTCAGCTGATGAGTAACGACCCTTCGCAGGTTTCGCGGAACAGGTTCGAGTTCGAGGAAGAAGGCGAAACCGCGTATCTCGAATTCGATCTGGATGGTCAAGGGTGGATCACTCTCTGGCATACCGAAGTTCCGCCGAAGCTGCGCGGGCGCGGTATTGCGAGCGTGCTAGCGCAAACGGCATTCGAGTATGCGCGGGACAACCATCTGAAAGTCGACGTGGTTTGCCCTCTTGCGAACGCCTATATCCAGAAGCATCCTGAATTTAAGAGCCTGGTCGGGAAGTAGACCACGAGATCGAACCAGGCTCCTTCAGCTACTTCAGCGGATACAGTTTCATGTTGCGGAAGAATACTTCCGCGCCTTCTGATTGAAAGAGTATTTTGCCGCTGGATGGAAAAGCGTCCGTGCCTTCGTTCGCCAGCTTGCCGTTTACGTATTGCTTCACGTGGCCGTTCTGGTTTACCAACTCTACGACGTTCCACTGTCCATGCGGCTTTTCGACCTCATTCACCGGGTCGCGGTAGCCAACGACATTCTTCCACGGGCCTTTGTTGAAGCGATCAATCTTAACCGCGCTGCCTGCCGGCCCGGTGACGCGCTGGCCGTCTTTGCCAGTAAGGGCCGCGCCGTCGGTCATCCAGAAGTCGCCGGTGCAGCCTTCGTTGATCTGGAACTCGACGGACCGCGGCCATACCTTCTGATCGCCCTGTATGTTGTAAAGAATGCCGCTGTCGCGCGCCTGTCCTTCTCGTGGCGCGAAGGTTCCCTCGCCCCATTTGAACTCGGCTCTCAGATAGTAGTTCTGGAAATCCTGCTTCGTGATGATGTAGCCCATCTCAGCGCCGGAGACGTGAACGACTCCGTGCTCCACGCGGAAGACGTGGTCGGGATCGTTGTTTAGTCCTTTGCTCTTGAGGAATATGTCAAAGCCGTTGAGATCGTGGCCGTCGAAAAGGACAACGGCCGCACCGTGTGCAGGAATGTCCTTTGTCGCGGACCAGGCATGAGGTGAGCAGACGGCGCAGGCGAAGGCCAGCGCCGCTTCGAGTCTCCAATTTTGCTTTTTGCGAATCAAAGCGTTTCCCTTCGTGAAGATTATGCAGGTAAGTGAGTTTATCCTTTGGACGCTGCTCATCGAAAATTTGACGCAATCGCAAATGACAGCCGAACGAATTGCCGCACATGAGATAGGGTGCGACAATAAAGGGTTCAAAGACGTCCTTACGGAACGGTTCTCCTAACAGAATTTATGCCTGCATTTGGAAGCTTCGCTCTGCTGCTCGCGCTGGCTCTCAGCGGCTACAACCTCATTGCCGGAGCCATTGCGCTGCGACAGCTTGCCACAGGGGCTCGCGGGCGGGTTTCGCCGGAGCGGCTGGCGGAGACGGCGCGGCGTGCCGGCATCGGCAGCTTTTTCGTTGTCACTTGCGCGGCGTTTGCGCTGGTGTGGGCGGCGTTTACGAACGACTTTTCTGTCTCCTACATCCTGCACCATTCGAACCGGGCGCTTCCGGGGCCTTACAAGTTTGCGGCGCTGTGGTCCGGGCAGGAAGGATCGCTGCTGCTTTGGGCGTGGCTGCTGGCAGCTTATGGATTCGTGCTGCGCATCCGGCACAAAGTCGATGTGAAGCTGACGGCCTACGCTTCGACGATTCTTGCCGGGGTACAGATCTTCTTTCTTCTGCTGGTGAATTTTGCGGCGCCGCCGTTTGCGCTTGTGGCCGGGAGAGTTCCGCAAGATGGATTTGGGCTGAACCCACTGCTGCAGTATCCGGAGATGGTGATTCATCCGCCGATGCTGTATCTGGGGTACGTCGGCTTCAGCGTGCCGTTTGCCTTTGCGCTGGGCGCGCTGATGATGCGCTATCCGGGGGAGAAGTGGATCCACATTACGCGGCGCTGGACGATGGTGACGTGGCTGTTCTTGACCTGCGGCATCTTTCTTGGCGCGCACTGGGCGTATTCGGTTCTTGGCTGGGGCGGCTATTGGGGCTGGGACCCGGTGGAGAATGCTTCGCTGATGCCGTGGCTGACGGGCACCGCATTTCTGCATTCGGTGATGATGCAGGAAAAGCGCGGCATGATGAAGAAGTGGAATGTGTGGCTCATCTTCGCGACCTTCGCGCTTTCGATTCTGGGAACGCTGTTGACGCGGTCGGGTCTGGTGAGTTCGGTGCATGCGTTTGCCGAGTCGGCCATCGGGCGGTACTTCCTAGCTAAAACCTGATACGCCATGAATGAGTCCGAAAGCCTGATTGTATCGCCTGTGCGCCCCGCGCGCAGAACTCACTGACCCGGACGACTACCCCTCAGCGAATCATTCAGATTTTCATGCCGATCGGTCGCACATTCTCCACGGATTGAAACATTCTGTTCACAAATCCCGGTTATGCTGGCACTCGCCCCAGAGGACACTAAGGATCAACTATGACCACTGACACGCAAGAACTCGATCAGCTGCAGACTGAATACAAGACAGCGGTAGAAGCCTGGATCGCCGCTATCCGCGAAGAGGAAACCCTCGCATCCGGCGACCACTCCATTGCCGAAGTCGACCAGTGGGAAGCCGCGCATTTCCGCGAAGAAGAATCCCGCACCAAAGCCAAGCGAGCCAAACGAGTCTACGAAGACGCCCTGCGAGAAAGGTTCTTCGGCTTTTGATAATCCGATGATTCCATTGGATCCGGAATCGAGCGAAACCCCGTCTCCGAAAATCCTTCATGAATGTTGTCATCCTGACACTGACTCTGACGCTAAGTGAAACGAAGGGGCAAGCGGAAGGATCTGCTTTTTCTATCCCTTGGCACTCCGACGTCCTTAGATGGATGTCAAGCCCTCTTTTTTGTTGAGCGCCCCTAAGTCACTCATTCCAAAGCCAAAACTCCCGCCTCAATTTGGCGTGAAATTATGCGCAAACTGCTAAAATTGAATTAGAAGACAAAAGGCCCGCGCAGACGGATCATCTGCGCGGGCCTTTTAGTCTTTAAGGAGGGTGGTTAAGCATTGACGTGCAGCTAACCCCTTAATCTTGGACGAACTTACAAACAAAGTACCGGGGGGGTAGGGGTCAGCTTAGAACGGCCTGGCGAGACAGAGCCCGGCGCAGGACCGTTTCCAGCGCCGCCTTATGCTCGGCGTACTCCTCCTCGCTAAGCTTGCCCTCCAGCCGTTCGGTCTCAAGCGCAAACAACTCCTCCTTGAGCGCCGCCATCAGGTCGCCACGGTTTCCGGCAGGCGCCGCAACCGGCAAGGGCGCGCTGGCAACAGACGCAGCGGCCTCCGGCTTCGCCCGCAGCAGGAATGCCGCCGCCGCGGCCAGCACCAGTGCCAGTCCGCTCAGAATCCACCACTTGTACTTGTTCAGCGGATCGGGCGTATCAATCGGGTTTCCAAGCCCGCCGCCGGGACGTGTATCCGTGGCCGCAGAAGGCTGGGCCGCCTCAGGCCCAGCAGGAGCAGCAGCGCCTGCAGCATCGTTAGCCCCCTGTCCCTGCGACTCACGCGGCATCGAACCCGAGCCGGAGACGGTAAACGCGATCGCCTGCGACGGCGAAACATTCCGCGCCAGAAAGGTCTGAGCGTTTACATCGTCATTAATCGCCTTGAAGGCCACCGAGCCGGATGCCGCGAACTTCATCGCCTTCGGCAGCATGATGGCAACATTCTGCGTCGGCAGCGAGACCTTGGGCGTGAAGTTGAAGCTGCCATTGTAGGGAAGGTGGTAGCTCACCTGAAATCGCGTCTCCCCCGGCCGCACCGGGAAGACGAAAGCGTAATAGCCCTTCTCACCTGTGGGGACTGGCGAAGACGAGACCGGCATCCCGCCCGGCCCCATCGCCGCCGAGCCTTCGATGCGGGCATCCGGCGGCAGATAAATCTCATAGGCTCGCGGGCTGAACTGCGTCTTCGGCGGATTGGATTCGTTCTTGACGAAGTAATTCTGGATGACGTGCAGCCCCTGCTGGTCCGTCTCGATGCGCATCACATCGGCCTCGGTGCTTACGCCCTCGACTTTAGGCAGCACGTCATAAACATCGACGTCGACTGTCGTAGTACCCGGCTGTACCGGTTGGAAATAAGCTGCCTTCTGGTGCTCAACGCGGATCAGGTGCATCCCGTTATCCGGCACATCGATCGAGTAGTGCCCCCTGGCGTCGGTCTTGGTGCGACCCGCCTCCTGCATGGTCTGTCTGAAGGCGATCAGGACAACATCGTCACCGCCTGAGGGCTTGTTGATCGTCTTATTGGTAACCGTACCGGTTACAGTAGCGGCAAACGCTGAGCAGGAAGCCGCAACTAGCAGCGCCAGAGCGCCAGAACGCAAACGAGAAATCAATGTCATGAAATAACTTTCTTTCGATGAATTTCGCTATCTTGAATGGGGATGCGCCGAAGGCGCGAATGCCTGGACGGCCAGTCCACGCTCCAGCAAATCAATCTCAGCCATCACCTCAGCCGCTTCATTCTCAAGCGAGGCCCGTTGCGCCGCATAATCCTCTTCCGGATACTTGCCCGCGCGAAATTCAAAATTCAAATCGCGCAAATTCTCATACAGCACATCCTTGCGCTCGCGCAGAAAATCCAGCCGCGTCTTCTGCACCTGCGCCTCGACATTGCGCTCTGGATAGAAGACGTAAGCGAAAATCGCAATCAGCAACAGCCCGCACGCAATCGTACTCAAAGTTCCGTCTCCTTCCGAATCTGGTCGCGAATCCGATCAAACCCGTGCACCTGCGAAGCAGCCGGCATTGGAACCGTGCGCAGCCTCCACTTCCGCACCAGCAGAATGGTGCCCACAATACCCACAAGCAGCACCACCGGAGGCACAAACCATGCCGCCAGATTGAACTTCGTCAGCATAGGAGCGGCCAGCACCGTCGGTCCATACTTAGCCTGAAATGCCTCAAGAATCTCGGTATCGCCCTTGCCCTGGCTCAAAGTCGTGCGCAACTCAGCAAGCTCGCGATCCGAGTCCGGACACCCCAGATGATTGCACTCAATCAGAATCTGACCGCAGCCGCACACGCACATCATCTTGTGACCAAGATCGTTGTAGCGTACGGCCGTATCCGCCGACCCCATGGTGAAGACAACAATCAGAACGACCAGCGCGACCTGCGAGAAACGAAACAGCCGCCGCATCAGTCTCCACCCTTGCTTACCGCCATAGCCGCAGCCTCACCCACAGGCACACGGCTGCGGCTGGTGGCAAAGGCCGCAGTCATATTTGGAGTCAGCGCAACAAACGTGCCAAGAATGACGATCACCACGCCGATCCAGATCCAGGCCACCAGTGGATTCAGAAACACCTTGATAATCGGCTGGCCGGTATCAGGGTCCTTGCCTGCGTAGATGACGTACAAATCCCAGGCAGGCGTCGAGTGGTTGGCGACAATCGTCGAAGTCGTCTGGCTTGCCTGATAGAACCGCTTCTCGGGAGCAAGCTGCGTGATCTTCTTATCACCGCGGTAGACATCGATAATCGCAAACTCGGTGTCGTAATTCGCGTTCGTATCCTGCGAATAATCCTGGCAGACGAGCCGGTACGGCCCCATCGTCATGCTCTGCTTGAAGTTCAGCTCCTGCTCCTTGCTCTGATCGAACGCAGAACCCGCAAGACCGATGAAGATGACAACCACGCCGAAGTGAACGATATATCCGCCGTACCGCCGTGTATTGCGCCGCGTCAGCTGCACCATCGAAGCAAAGAGATTCTGTCCCGTATGCCGCGCAATCACGCCCGCGCCGCGCAGAAACTCTGACCCAACTGCCGTCACCACCAGCGCGCCCAGCGACCACGCCATCAACGAGTAGAACGCACCCTGGTCCTGCCATGGACGAACGCCGCAGGCGATCAACACAATCGCCGTCACCACGCCGGCAACTGTGGGCAGAATAAAGTTCTTGCGAACGCTCTTGAATGAGGTGCTGCGCCACGCCAGGATGGGCCCGATCCCAGTCAGAAAGAGCAGAAACAACCCAATCGGCACGGCGACCCGATTGTAGAAGGGCGCGCCGACTGTGACCTTATTCCCCTGAACGTATTCCGATAGGACAGGAAAGAGCGTTCCCCACAGAACCGTAAAACAAGCCGCCAGCAGCACAAGATTGTTGAACAAGAAACTAGACTCGCGAGAAACCAGCGACTCCAGCTTGTGCTCGCTCGTCAGATGGTCGCGCTGCAGTACA
>Ga0207057_1222_pt1 | contig 11768 bp, 18 predicted proteins | sample Alteio_BWMinCont_33_FD_153265 | JGI IMG/M metagenome (GOLD analysis project Ga0207057, IMG submission 153265) | Enriched cells from forest soil in Barre Woods Harvard Forest LTER site, Petersham, Massachusetts, United States -... | ecosystem: Environmental > Terrestrial > Soil > Temperate forest >... | reverse complement strand
CAAAAGAATGTCGCGCGGAAATTCTGAGGCAGGCATTCGAATGGGAGACGGAAATCGGCCCGGACTGGACGAAGCGGCTGAAGGAAGGATACTCCGGAGTAAAGATTCTCACCCTGGCCGAATGCCTTGGCTTTGCGCACCTCTACCATTCGGTCTACCGCATCACATCCGCTGGCGTCCACGCGGCAGACGCTACCCGGCACGTCCGCCTTGATGACGACCCGGAATGGCGTTTCCGGGCCGCCCCGAACACGGACGGGATCGCCAACACGTTGGTATTCGCTAGCCTGCTGTTGGTCAAGATCCTTGAAGTTGCCGACGGACGGCTCGGGCTTGGGTTGAAGGAAATCAATGTGAATCTGCTGGGCAAAATCGAAGGCATGCGGGTTGACTTTCCGGAATCCTGATCAGGCTTCACACGCTCCGGCACGGTTTCATTTCGGCGTATGCAAGCAAGGGAGTGGATCATCGGCCACGTCGAAGCGATGCCAATACCGACGCAGCAGAAGGTGATCAAAGGGGTGTTTTGAATGAACCGAACGAGACACAGGCGTGTCCTTACGGATGGGCGTGGGTTTCGGGCAGCGTAAATGGCAGAGGTGATGGCGATGAGCTTTAGCCAATTGGTAGCGGCAGCGACAATCATCAGTAGCGATCACGACCCACTGCACCGGGTTCACGAATGGGCTACAAAACGCGAAACGCTTAAACTTCAACTCCTCGATCTTCCCTTCCTCGTGTCGGAGTTCAAGAAGCGGAAACGAGAGCAGCACCCGACGAAGCCGCAGGTGATGTACATTGACAATGTACCCATGCTGCGCCTTGCAAACGCCTGCGAGAGCACCTGCCACGGCCTCTATGCAACCGCCGAGGTTGCGGCGGGCTTTGCCAACAAGATCTCCGACGGCGTCATTCCCGCGAGCTTCAATGCGCTCCGCAAGAAAATCCGAAAGGGTGATGCGGAAAAAGATCTGATTTCGGCCATCGCAGATGTGGAATGGTATGAAAAAGTGCGGGAGATGAGGACCGAATGGACCCACCATTCGAGCGTCTTCATCGGCGAATCACGCGAAGGTGAACCCTTGTTCGTGATGAGGTCATTCCGGAGGACCTCGGACAAGGAACATTTCCCCAAGGAGAGCCAGTATTCGATCAGCCACATCACGCACTGGACCATGAAGGCGCTTGCCCTTCTGGATTCCTTTGGCAGTTATCTCCTGAAAAAGTACGTACTGCCTTCCTTCAACCTCGACGCCGTAATGTTCACGCCAAAGAAAGACGCAGAAGGTATCCCGGTTTTTCTGGAGGACGGTCGCTTCGACGGGGAGCACGTGACGATCCGCCAGTACCTGCTGAAAAACGGGGTGGATATCCCGTGATCCCAATTTATGGTACTGTCTGGATATTGCGTTGCTACAGTTAATCGGCTTTCGTGTCCACTTTTGGAACCGGCTCACGCTTTGGCGCCGGCTTCGGAGGAACATTATCGGGGAGCGGATCGACGTGCGGAGGGAAGGCAAACGGCTTGACCCCCTTTTTCTCTTCAGCCTTCTCGACTAGCTGAACTATGCCTTCAGGATTGTAGAGAACGAGCGCCGACATGCCTGGTCTGAAGTCTTCAAAGGTGGCCGCTTTCCCATTCACAATAAATCTAGCGCCCTGAGCTATGGGAAAAATACGTTCCGTTTTCGCTTTCCCGAGAGGTTCAACCAGCGTGATCTCATTCTTGTCGATCCTTGCGATGTGCCCTATCTGCTCGCGGTACCAGGATAGTCCATCATAAGATGCCATTCTTACAGGCTCTTCCTTTTTTTGTAAGACGGTCTGTATTCCAGCGGTCGCCTTTAGCAGGTCCTTGATGTCCTTCCTGTATTCGTCGATTGCTTTTTCGTGATGGCCAGTTGTGCTAATTAGCGAGGCGAAATGCCAAATGGACGCGGCAATGGCCGGGATGCCGCCACCGATCACAGCATTGAGCAACCACTTTGCCGAATCAAGATTCGTAAAGTACGGTTGCGCCTTCTGCTTAAAATCGGCCAGGCCGGTCGTTTGCGCGTCCACTTTTGTGCTCAATTCGCCGACGGCCGCCTTGACGGTGCCGAGTTCCCTAAGAATCTCTTGGCCCCAATCGCTTGCAGGTCCACCAGCCATCGTTTTGACTCCTGCCGGGATGCGCCCGCCTTCTGTCCGTGGGGAGTAATGCCACGCGCCAGAAGGCGGGCCGGGCCGATTAATTATATTCTTGACGCCTCTTCAAGCAATCGTTCCACGCTCCATGTTTCGGCGGCGAGCCCGGCCGATACCCGGACAGTAGCCAATTATCTGCCACTACAGCAAATCACGAATCCCGACGGACTTCCACTTCCTCCCAAGTGGGCGAGGGACCGAAGGGAAGTAGCTTGCATTGCGTCACGGGTTCGAGGCTATGCCCTAGTCCTGGGCGAAGTTAAGTGCGCGAACCCTAACGGCTTGCGTCCTGTCGAAATATCCAGGCAGAGAGTGTTGGTTTGATTAGTATGGAGTGCCGAGCGAATCGGCATCAACGAGGAAATGGCCATGTCCGTCTTCGATCAGGTTCTGAGCCGTGGCGATTTCGACCGGTGTCGCTGGGAAGAAGTAATCGCGGGGTCGGTCAAGAAGGACTGCCAGGAATACAGCAGCCTGTTTCTCGGGAAAGCGTCTCAGGCCAGGGCAGCCTCGGACGCGGTCGCCGACGCCGTGTTCAGCGTGCTATTTGTCGTGACCAACATCCACCTCGACCCCGGCAACATCCACCAGCCATTCGGGCCTGGATTCGTTACGCAATCCGCTCGTGGGATGATCCCCGATGACATCAATGACCAGCACTACGCCATCTTGGCAGAGCTGGCCCCGGCCGTCTCCGACGCCGAGATGCGGGCCCGGCTGTGCGACTTACTCTGGTTCGTCAAGCGGAACTACCTGCTAGCGAAGGTCGCGGTCCTGGCATATCAGGAATCCGCACGAACGCTGGAGGACGGCGACAACTGGCCGCCATGCGCATGGCGACTCAGCCGCGCGGCCCGGCTGGCGAAGTCTCTGGGTGACGACACGCTATTCGATGCAGTGATTGCCCAGATCGAGGATGTCCTGACCAGGCTGAATGGTGAAGACCCGCGATTCCTGACCGGAGTCTTGATGGAGCTGCTTCAAGAGCTCGGGAAGGGCGACCCGGCCAAGTACGTCCCGCTCGCCGAGAAAGCGGCGATGCGCGCCGAGGCCGAAGGCGGGTTCAGTTTTGAACGTGCTCGCCGGCTGTGGCAGATCATCGCCGATTGGCACGGCATGGCCAGGGACACCGGCGCCAGAGAGGCGGCGATGATCCGGGCCGCCGAGACCCATGTCAAGGACGCGGAAGAACACGCAGCCCGTCCACCGGAGAACACGCCGAACTTGCAAGCCGCGATGCGGATGGAGAGCGCCATTCTGGCTCTGAAGAAAATCGGCACCCCGGCCGCACGTGCCCGCTACGACGTACTGTACCCCCGGCTCACCGAGTACCAGAGCAAGTCGAGAGCGGAGATGCCCAGGTTCAAGCATTCCTTGGACATGACCGATGGTGCCATGTTTGCTCAGGAGCAGGTCGCCGGGAAGCCCTTGGAACAAGCGCTCCACATCATCGGCGGTCTTTGCAAGCCGGCACCGGTAACCTTTCTGCGAAAGCAGGCCGAGGAGGCGTTCGGTCAGCATAAGCTGCTCGGGTTCATGGGCACAACCAGGGTCAGCGGGACCGGCAAGGTCGTGGCCCGCGCGCCGCACTTCGATTCCACCCCAGAAGGCGCCGAGGAAGCAACCCTGGCCCAGATGTATGGCAACGCCGTGCTGCATCGACAATGCACGGCGCTTGGGTACATCCTGCCGGCGATCCAGAAGATTCGTGCCGAACACAATGTCCGGCTTCAGGACTTCTGTCAGCTCGTTACCGCCTGCCCGTTCGTGCCGCAGGGCCGCGAACTAATCTTCGCGAAGGGGTTGTACGCCGGTTTCAACTTCGACTTCATCGTCTCGACGCACCTCCTCATACCGCAGATCGAGCACTCGATCCGGCGCAGCCTTGAGGCTACTGGCGCGATAACGTCCGGTTACGACAAACAGCACCGGCAAAACGAGTTCGACCTCAACGTGACGCTCCGGATGAAGGAACTTCGGCCGATTTTCAACAATGACGACCTTATTTTCGATCTCCGCGGCCTGCTGATCGAACACCACGGGACGAATCTGCGGAACGAGATGGCCCACGGCTTGCTCGACGATGGACAGTTCCATTCCGAGGCGGCAATCTACCTTTGGGGCCTGTCCCTGCGGCTCTGCATGCTGCTGAAGCCGGGCGAAACGGTCACTGCCGATGAATCGGTGCCGGCGGAGGGTGCAACGCCTGAGTCCACTGAGTAAATGGTCGGCGAACCTAATCGACTTGCTTCGCATAGAGAGGCGGATGCTTCGAATACTGGCGAAGAAATGGCATAGCCGCCTATCGGCATTATTCTTCCGTACCCGAATCCTCCAGGTTCGGCACCCCCTTCAAAAACCCATTGTAGAAGGCCTCGAACAACGGATCGGCCTGTTCGTCGTCGCGAGTAGTCGGCACCCAACTTAACATTCCGTCGTGCCACCACTGCCGGTCGGGACGAAGGCGGAGCGTAGATTCCATTACAAGGACAGCTCGAACCCCGGTGCCGGCAACCAAGCGGCGGATTTCATCGCCATGCTCGTCACTCAACTGCTTATTCTTCGCGTAGGCGATCATCGGGTACATGAGGCTCTCGATCTGGGAAATGATCGGCCGGTTACTCTGATTCCGCGCAAGGGAGAGGTCGAGCGCGACTATGCCGGGCAGACCTTGTCGCTTGAGTTGATCCGCACCTTCCTGCACGCGATTTTTGAACTGGCGAGATTTTCTGCTCTTTAGCCGCTTGGCCGCAATGCCGAACTTGGTGCCGTCAACGAAGCAGGTGACGTCCGGCTCCTCGTAGCCAACCGGCACCAGCCCCGCGTTCTGGCAAATGGCGGCCAAGTACAATTGGAACTGCCGGTCGCGGCCCGGAGAATTCTTGAGGTCATGCTGGGGCAGCGCAGAGTCGTTCAACAGGTGCTTGACCTCGTTCCCGAACTGCGGATTGTCGCTGTGAATGCGTAAATGGTCAAAGATGAATAAGAATTGATGCAAGTCCCGTAGCGACTCCAGAGCCGTGAAGAAGTCGGGGTCCTCGAACGGAACATTTCCGCGGCCGAGGACGCGGTGCATCTCTACCAGCCGAGACGGCGTCTCCAAGCCCAGCTCCCGAAATTGGGCAATGACGTAGGCCGCGGCCTCGGTGCGGGTGTGACGCGGCAGGTGGTTCGGATCGACGACCGACATTGACCTTCCTCGATGCCGGGGCAGTCTCCCTTAAATATCACCGACACCCCCGATTACCACAAGGTTCAACCAATCTCAGTGTCGTCGCTTGGCACAGCATGGCACGGATTGTCGCATCGTTGGATGCCAACCAGAAAACATTCAAGAGCGGCCCCCTCGCCCCAAGACATTTTGCCAGGTAGGCGATCCGGTCACCCAGGAGGTCCGGCCCCGCGCCCAATCATTCCCAATTTGTTGAAAGTGCGTTGCCGAGTGCATTACGTAAGTTGAGGCAGGAGGGATGTTTACAGAATTGCCCAGGGATGCTGTCAATGCCCACTATGGCGGGTCGATATGCTCACGACTGTCAAGGGTGTTAAGGCGCTTCGTAAGTTCCGTTCGCAACACAGAACGCCCCTCTTTGTTTGGCAGGTACTTCAGGTATCGATGATGCCGAAGGTCAAACGGGATGTCACCGTCAGACTGCGTGATCGGAATGACATGCTTTCCCAAAGTGTGAGCGATTCCAGCCTCGTAAAACACGTTGGCATTTTTTCCGGTGAAATCGCACACAACGATGTACGAGCGAAATATTAGAGTGAAAATGTCTTGGACGATAACGGAATGCTCCCAGACGTTGTCTGCTCGTTCGCACGCAAAGCCAGCATCCTCACATGCAAGCTTGATCGCCGCGTAAACGGATGAAAACGCCGGCTCAAACGCCATCATCACGGAGACGAGTGTCTTATTGACCGTTTCCTCCGGAACCTGGAAGACGCTAGGAGTGAAGTAAATGCGACGACCGGGAACTTCTTGGCTCGACACGTTTTCACCTCCTTCCGTGTCAGGATACTTCGAGTCCAGGTAATCCTGAATAACGGTGAGATGATCTGAGCCAGCATGGACCATTTCCGAAAGGACTGACAGCACATGCCCCTCATAATCCTCGTCCCCGAATCGCAAGCTTCGCAAGAGTCGTGGGTGTGCTTCGACACGATCAATGTTGCCGGTAAGTGCAGCTAGATTCATCCAATCGGAAGCCGTGAAGTGCTTTGCGATTCGGTTCTTGAGTCTTACCAACTGCGAAAGCATTTCTTGATTCATCGTCATTGCCGGACCCACGTTCTCGTGCGAATCACTCCGCCAGCGCTTCCACCAACGCCTTCAGCTTTCCGATCCCCCCGGATTTCAGAGCCAGGGCCTTGATCTCCCGGATGAGGGTCAGGGCGTCACCGTGGCCCCTTCCGTTGCTTCCAGCTGTTGCCGCTTGAGCTGCCTTGACAACACGTGTCTTCCGCTGTTTCTTGGCCTTCAGCTTGCCCTTGATAAAGTAAATCAGGCTGCTTTTTACCTTAAGTCCCTTTTCGGCCAAGGCCGATGTCACGTCCTTCGCGGATGCACCGGGATTTGCCTTAAGGTGTTCCCGGATCGCGTCGGACATGTTTGGGCCAGATTTCTTCCTCGCCATCGTATAACTCCTTTCAAGAACAGGTTTATTGGAGCCCTATTTTATGGGCAAGAAAGCTTTTCTCAAGAGCGAAGTCACAGGGCTTCCCTAAATGTCGCGCTGGCCCGGGAAAAATCGACCACCTGCGGGATGCGGCGATGAAGGCCGCAAGCGGAGGGTAATGCGCTTGAGGTCGAGGGAAAGGAAATCGCCCGCCTTTCCCTCGACCAAAGGAGGCGATGCGCCCCCCCGGTCCTTGGGGGCTCCGAGCACAGCGCCCAATGGCGTCCAATGAAATAGCCCTCGACCATTGCCTCGGTCGAGGGCCGCGAGTGAACCTGCTGGCTTACCCTCTGCTTCTGGTTAGACCAGACTGGCCGATATCCGGCGGTTTCCGATTCTTATCCCTGACACCGGTGCCAGCTTGGCAGCAAGCTCCGGGTTGTCACGTTTTCTTGCCACAAAACTTGACATAATGACACAATCCCACGGGTTTCTGCATAGATGGGCCCACCGGTACCAGCCCGTCCGCAGCCCTCGGCGAAGGTGTGACCTGTGCGGAAAACCACGCTTTTTCATGGTCTTGGCAGCAATCCCTCGCGTTGATAACGGAGCCACTCCCGATGACTGACGCACCACCTGAAATGTGCCCCGCGTCCCGACAATTTCTTTTCAGCGTTTATGCGGCGTAGCCGGCACCATTCTCTGCACGAAAAGCACGATTTACCCACCAGCCGCGCAAATTCCTCGATTTCGTAAAACTCTTTGATCGTTCTTTGTTCAACGAGCGTAGTCAGCATCGCCACAATGTTATCGAGCTTTTCATCAGAAGACATGGCACCCTCTGCACTCTTGGAAAAAGAAGGCGGGGTTGCCCCCGCCTTCTTTGAGGCTGAACTCACCGCCTGATAAATCGTAACGGCGCCGTCGCCGCTCGCCCCATCATGGGGCCATAACCCCGGCCCAGGAGCCACCCGAATCCCATGGCAATGAACATCCACATCATCGCCGTTGTCAGACTCACGGTCATGGTTCACGCCTTTCAAAAGTTGAAGAATCGAGTACCAGCGAGCACGACACGAGCCTCACCGCTTCATAAAGAACCTGGCGATTCCGAATGCTCCCTTTGCCGCCCTGCCGAGACGTTCGGATTTCTTTCTCCTGCGCTCCTCGTCGGCCTTCGTAAGCGCGATCCAGTCACCCGTCCGGCACGTCATCATGTAAAGCATCCACACGAAAATCACGATCAAACAAAGCGCCCCTACCATCATTCCAGCGTTCATAGCGTTCTCCCTTGGTGTTTGGATTGACAAAGAATGCCTCTTCTCCGCCGACGTTCATTTTTTGAACAGCCGCGAAATGCCCTTCATGGCAAGCCCGGCAGCGTGCGACTTGATCGAATCCTTGACCTCGGGCTTATCCTTCAAGGATCGCCAGGCGCACATTACCCCAAACATGGCCAGCGTCATGAAGATGAACAGCATCCCCACGAAATGGTCAAACGCGCTCATCGCAAAAACCGTGTTCATTGCACATCCCTTCAAATTGAAGTTGAAAAAAATGTCTCTTCTCCATCCCCCCCGACTAATCTTCCGGGCAACCCGCATCGGTCACCGCCGCCACCGCGGCCCCTACTGCCACCACCCCATTGATAATGGCCATCAACGTCAACAGCATGACACACCTCCAAAAAGAACGGGGCAACCACGACACCGAGGATTAACTCGCAAAGAACGTTTCATTGCTGTCGCTCTCGCGTTCCTCTTTCGTTTTCTTGTTTCCCGCCGCGATGGCAGGCGTTGCACAGGCCGCTTGAATCGCCACGATAATGGCGAGTCCGGCCAAGGTTACAGAGTCCATTTCCGATCTCCTCAGAAAAAGAGAATGGGCGACCATAAACGCGCGTGATTAACGCCCACCACCTTGAACATCACCGGGCCGAAGCCGCAGTCACCGTTCAATCTCCTTTGATTCCTGCTGGACTCCGCGGGAAGCGGCATCTTCCAGCATGGCCGAATATCCGTGAACCGTACCCAAGCTTTTTGTTACCATGGCTTGCGTCGGCACAAGTGGCGTGCCCGCCTCGCCCGGCCCGTCCTGCTGGCCGAAGAAGACCTCATGCGCGGTATTGTGAATGTCCTTGGCCGCTTCCCTGACCAACGCCTGAAGCTGAGCGCCGAATGACGGCTGCCTTGCCGCCCATTCGTCTCGCTTGTCGAGCATCTGCTCAAGAATGCCACGTTCTTTTTCCATGATTAGCGCTCCATTTCTTGTTGCTGTTCGGGAACTGCACGCTGGGAGGCCTGCGCCAGCATTTGCTGGTACGCGTGGGCCTGGTGTTGTTCTGCCGCCCGTTGCATGGTTTGCTCGGCCATGGCGGCTTGCTGACCTGCGATGTCCTCTGCCATGTGAACCTCCTAAACTTTGTGGATGGAAAACACTAAACTGTAGGTCCGCCCCGTTTCGGCAAAACCTTGTACTCCATGGGCCAACACGTACTTCAGCCTCACCGTAGGTTCCCCTTCATCCGATCCGCGTAGAACCGACCTTCAATCTCGCCATCCAACATGTTTTGTGTGCGTTTCTCGACAATGCCCTGGTCGATTGCTTCCGTCAGGAGCAACGGGATAAAGCTGAAGAGGACGAACAAGCCCAAATTTGGCGAGAGATAAGTCAGGAGCTCCCCGGTGACCATGCAGATTTCAGGCTCGATTATCCCTCTCGCCGTGGACTCTTTATGAACAAAGGGAATGCACATTGCCGCCCACGGAAATCCACGATAGCGGCTATGGGTGACATGCCCCCGCAGACGCATCCTGACGGTTTCGATCCGCCGGTAAATCACGAAGCCCATCCAGACCGCAATGTAGCAATACATCACCTTATCGACGGTCGCCGCTGCCACCGTCAGCATCAGAAACAATGCGAAAAACGCGGCCATGCCCATGCCGTCCGGCCCAAACCGGCACCGGAGAATCGGTAGCGTGCACATCCGATAGACGTTAAACGCCAGATACGCCAAATCCAGCGAGTCGTTCTGCTTCGGTTTCGCACGCGGTTCCTGATCGTACATTGGAATCTCCTTCGGTAATTGCCTCGGTCATTAGTTCACACTCGGCGGCAAGCGCAGCGCCTGCCGGGACTTCACGATTTCGTAACATTCAATTGCATTGCGCACGATATGGTAAAACTCACCAAGTATAACGTTGTGCTTCTCCACTGGCAGGCATAAACTAACCACTTCCAGTACCGCAGTAGACGCAATAAATGCTGTTTCATGCTGTAATCGTGCAGTCACCATATCTTTATCCTTTCGTTAACGGCCTGAACGTTGCCTGCATCCAGTGTCGCCCCAGTACGGCCTGAAGGCGCGACATGATTACAATCGCATCGGCTTCGTAATTCGGGGGTTCGGGTTTTCGCAGCCGAACCCATTCTTCCGGTCGAAGAACAGCCTCATATCGTTCGGACCATCCGTAGGACTGCTTCGTATTGCCCATCAATTGATCCCACATTGTTTCGTGAGTGGAACAATCGATGTTTCCGGAGCCGAAGGTTTGAAGCTGTTGACCGCACAACTGGCTGGCGTATGTGTTCGTGTCCCAATCAGTGTTGGTTCCAAAGATTTTGCAACCAAACAGGGCCACCCACGACTTGACTTGCGATTCGGCGTCTTTGCCGCCGCCAAGCGCCGAAAACAAACCGGTGAGATTCTGGGTGGCCACCCAGGAGCATCCCAGTTTTTGCCGGCAAATCGCTTGGTGGTCTCGATCAGTCGTCACAAAAATGGCGTGTGCCTCATCAAACATCAAGGCTACCGGCTTCGAATTCTGGTCAATTCTGCGCCGTTCTATCATTCGTTGCGCCAGTGATTTTGCCATTACATGGGAATAGGTTCCATATTCGCCATATTCCAAAGGGGACGTATCGAAGTAGTAAAACACGTTTGAATCCAGCGCCCTTCCCAAATCTACGGTAGTCGTTGTTGACCATATATCCCGCATCCAACCGCGTAGTAGCTTTGCCAGCATCGAGGAGGAAGTACTGATTATCGATCCCCTGGTTCTTTCCCCTTGCTTCAAAAGTTCTTCAAAAACATAGAGACGGGCATGCTCATACGCCTCGGCTTGAGTAGCCGTTTTGCCCTGTGCATAGGCCGTCGCCATGCAGGCATTAGCATAACTGGATTTCCGCCACTCCTCCGATCCTATCTCCTGGCCGGACGCCGGGAGAGTGATAATGAAGCGGTAAAGATTGAATGCGTTTATGGGCTCGCCGATCAACCTCAGAACGGTGACCGCAACCGAAAGCAATGCCATGGAGTGCGTCTTAAAAAACTGCTGCCCTTCTCCGCCCGACTTGCCCGCGGTACGCTGCTCAATTTCCAAAAGTGAACACAGCGCCCCGACAACCTCCTCGGTCTCGCTCCCTGGAGCCGCGATCTTTAGGAGAGCCTCGAACCAATTCACCTTGTGTTTGTACCGTGGCCCTATAACTACCAGCCTGTCCGATGCCCCGGCTCTTGCGAAAACAACCTCAACGTGGGGAAGATCTTCTGTTTTGGCGCCCAGAATGAACCCACCCATTCCTTGCCGCACATAGGCGTCGAGGTACCGCAGAAACACGAGCCAAGTTTTTCCCCATCCAAGCTCCGCACAGCAAAAAACTCCCTCCGTCGCCATCTTGGCGGTGAACGGTCTGTTTATCCCGCTTCCTTCCAGCCACAGCAACGGCTTATCCAATGGCTCGTTTGCTTTTACGTGGGTAGGCCACTTTCTGCCCTCCAGCCACTTCCCCAACAGAAACAACGCCACAACCACCGCCAGGACGATCAGCCCGCGCTCCATGTTTGGCCCCCTCATGTTTGCCGTCTGTGGTCCGGCTAACGCCAAGGTTCTCATGGCTTCACCGCCTTTGCCTTGCATTTCATCGCTGCCGCGAGCGTGCGAGCATCGAGTCCCTGCT
>Ga0207057_1210_pt2 | contig 11787 bp, 10 predicted proteins | sample Alteio_BWMinCont_33_FD_153265 | JGI IMG/M metagenome (GOLD analysis project Ga0207057, IMG submission 153265) | Enriched cells from forest soil in Barre Woods Harvard Forest LTER site, Petersham, Massachusetts, United States -... | ecosystem: Environmental > Terrestrial > Soil > Temperate forest >... | reverse complement strand
GCTCAAGACTGCCAAAGCCGGGCGAGACCGCGAAGCCGCCGATGTAGTCGGCGATCCCCGAAGCGGCGGGCGCGACGTAGTCGGCCAGGCTCCGAAAGCTCGTTTGTCCCTCACGCTCCCATTGCTGACGCAGCATCGGCAAGCGGCAGCGCTCCGTCGTGCGTGTTTCGTCGGTGTAGATGACGATGTCGTCGCCGTCGCTGTTCGCGGGAAAGAAGCCGTACACTCCGTTGGCGGTCAGCAGCTTGTTGTCCACGATGTCATTGAGAAGCGCGCCGGCCTTTTCGAACAGGTCCCTGGCTTCTTTGCCGACGTGGGAGTCCTTGAAGATCTCCGGGTATTTGCCCTTGAGCTCCCAGGCCATGAAGAACGGCGACCAGTCGATGTAGGGCACCAACTCGGCCAGCGGAAAAGCGCGCAGCGTCTTGGTCCCCATGAAGGCGGGCCTGGCGATGGGGGCGGCCGGCCAGTCGATGGTGAAACGCCTGGCCAGGGCGTCGGCATACGGGACGAGCTTGCGTTCCTTGCGACGCTTGAAGCTCTCGCGATCCCGTTCCTGGGCGGCGCGGTTCTCTTTATCGAGATCACCCTTGAGCTCCTTGCGCATCAGCCGGTCGACCACGCCCACGCAGCGCGAGGCGTCTTTCACGTGCAGGACCACCTCGTGATAGCAGGGCGCGATGCGGACGGCCGTGTGCTTGGCGCTGGTGGTGGCGCCGCCGATGAGCAGCGGCAAGTGAAAGCCCTGGCGTTCCATCTCCTTGGCGACGTGGACCATCTCGTCCAGCGACGGCGTGATGAGGCCCGACAGGCCGATCATGTCCACGCCTTCCTTCTTGGCGGTTTCGAGGATTTTCTCGGCGGGCACCATGACGCCCAGGTCGATCACCTGGTAATCGTTGCAACCGAGAACCACGCCGACGATGTTCTTGCCGATGTCATGAACGTCGCCCTTGACCGTGGCCATGAGGATCTTGCCGCGCGCCTTGTGCTCGATACCCGCCTTTTTCTTGTCAGCTTCCATGAAAGGCAGCAAATAGGCGACTGCTTTTTTCATGACCCGGGCGCTTTTGACGACCTGGGGGAGGAACATTTTTCCCGAGCCGAAAAGATCGCCGACGACGTTCATGCCGTCCATGAGGGGCCCTTCGATAATTTGCAAAGGCCTTTCGTAATTGTGGCGGGCCTCTTCGACGTCCTGGTCAATATGATCGACGATGCCGTTGACGAGCGCATGTTTGAGCCGTTCGGCCACCGGGGCATCGCGCCAGGCCTGTTCCTCGACTTGGGTTTTGCCCTTCCTCTTGACCGTCTCCGCAAAGGCGAGCAGGCGTTCGGTGGCATCGGAGCGGCGATTGAGGACCACATCCTCGATGCGTTCGCGCAGGTCGGGAGCGATCTCTTCGTAGACCTGGAGCTGCCCTGGATTGACGATGCCCATATCCAGCCCGGCCTGAATGGCGTGGTAGAGGAATACGGCGTTCATCGCCTCGCGCACGACTTCGTTGCCCCGGAAGCTGAAGGAAACGTTGCTGACGCCGCCAGAGGTTTTCGCCAGGGGCAAGCGGCGCTTCAATTCGCGCACGGCCTGGAAGAATTCGACCGCATAGTTGTTGTGCTCCTCCATGCCGGTGCCGATGGTGAGGATGTTCACGTCGAAGATGATGTCGCTGGGCGCAAAGCCGACCACTTCCGTGAGCAGGCCATAGGCGCGTTCGCAGATGGCGACCTTGCGCTCGGCTGTCACGGCCTGGCCCTCTTCGTCGAAGGCCATCACCACGGCCGCGGCCCCGTAGCGATGGACGAGCCGGGCCTGTTCCAGGAATTTTTCCTCGCCTTCCTTGAGGCTGATCGAGTTGACAATCGGTTTGCCCTGGATGCACTTGAGGCCGGCTTCGATGATGTTCCACTTGGAGCTGTCCACCATGACCGGCACGTGGGTGTCGTCGGCCAGGAGCCGCAGGAAACGCGTCATCGCCTCCTCGCCGTCGATCAGGTCGGCGTCCATGTTGACGTCGAGGATGTTGGCGCCGTTCTGGACCTGGTCGCGCGCCACGGCGACGGCGGCTTCGTAGTCGCCTTCCTTGATGAGCCGTTTGAACCTCAGCGAGCCGGTAATGTTGCAGCGCTCGCCGATCATGATAAAGTTGGTTTCCGGCCTCAGGACCAAGACCTCATCACCGCTGAAATACGACCAGCCCGGCAGCTCAGGCACGCGGCGCGGCACGACCCCTTCGACCTCGCGGGCAATCGCCGCAATCCATTCCGGCGTCGTGCCGCAACAGCCGCCGACCAAGTTGACCCAGCCATTGCGAGCGAATTCGCCCATCAACCGGGCAGTGGCATCGCAGCCGATGCCGCGGAAGCCGCCCATGCCGTCCGGCAGGCCGGCGTTGGGGTAACAGGAGATGGGCTTGCGCGACAGCGCCGCCAGGCTCTCCAACGCGGGTCGCAAGAGATCGACGCCGACACCGCAGTTGAAGCCGACGCTCAGGGCGTCGAAGTGCTCTACCGACACGTAAAAGGCTTCAGGGGTTTGACCAAAGAGGGTCCGGCCGCTCGGGTGGTATAGCGTGCCGGAGACGATCACGGGCAGCCGGATGCCATGGTCGGCGAAGTACTTGTCGATGGCGAAAAGGCAGGCTTTCAAGACCAGGATGTCGTTGCCGGTTTCGGCGGCCAAGAGGTCAACGCCGCCGGCGACGAGGGCTTCGATCTGCGTGGTGTAGGTACGGACGAAGTCGTCAAAAGACATCGTGCGCGTGCCCGGCGGGGCGCTCGGCTCGATGTACAGCGTCTTGGTAGTTGGTCCGATGCTGCCGGCGACAAAACGCGGCTTGTCGGGATTGCGCCGCGTCCAGTGTTCCGCGGCGTGGCGGGCCAACTCCGCGGCCGTCTTGTTGATCTCGTACACGCGGTCTTGCAGGCCGAACTCCGCCAGGGCCAGCGGCGTCCCGTTGAAAGTGCACGTTTCCACGATATCGGCGCCGGCTTCCAGGTAGGCGCGATGGATGTCGGTAATAAACCGTGGCTGTGTCAGCACCAGAGCTTCGGTGCAGTTTTTCAGCGACACGGGATGGTCGCGCAGCCGGCTGCCGTGGTAATCCGCCTCGACCAGCTCCTTGGCATAGAGGAGCGCGCCCATGGAGCCGTCGAGCAGCAAGACGCGCTCGGCCAGGAGTTCGTCGAGTGCGTCGCGCGTGCTGGTTTGGGTGAGAACCGACATAAACTTCCATCCTGAAAAAGACGCGTAATTCTTTTGTCAGGATAGAGCATCGCGGAAAATGATTCCAGTCCGGGTGAGCGTCAGCCCGCGAACTACACCCTAACCCGAAGCGCAAGCGAGGAACAGAAATCCTCGCTAGCGCTTCGGGTTGGTATACAGCCGAGATAAGAAAAACGGCCGCCGTTCGCAATCCTTGCGAACGGCGGCCGAATTCTTGGTCCGTCAGCATCCGTGCCAGATGACCAACCCTGTCAGGCAGTCGCCGTCAGGCGAAGTCGCCGGTCACAGGGATTTCATCCGCCATCCGTGGCGGCGGCGCGGCCGTTCGTTTATGAACGCACCTCACCCATTTCCAGAAACCAGCCCTGAACAGTGCCCTTGGTGAGACCTTGATCTCATGACCCTCGCATCCGTGTCGCCTGCTTGGGCACATCCTTGGCCCTGGGTGGAACACCATCCAGGAACTGGAGTCTAGGCTTCCTGCCATGCGGTCCGAAGGCGTGCCAAAGGCGCGCACCCCGGACGGATGAAATTCACGTGTACTTGGATGTCATTCGCTGGAGTTATCGGTTACACTTCATCACGGTTGTTCGGGGCGGTGTCCTCACGCCGTTGCACGAGGCCTTGCATTCCACCGAGGCGCGGCCTCGTGCTGGATAGTCCGCCTGTCCGAGTGCGCGACCCTAGAGATCGCCTGTGAACCTTGAGAAGAAGAAAAGCCGCCGTGGGTTATCATGTGGACCCGCCAACTTGGGCGCAGGTCAGTACGCCGCGTTCATGACGAAGGCCAAGATTAACCATTCCAGCTGCAAAGTCAACCCAAAATCGCGGGAATCGCAGCTGCAGGAGCGAGCGCTGCCGCAAGCCGTTGCCCAGCAACCAAAAAGGAACAGAAGTTTTTTTACAAGCCGGCCGTTTTCGGCGCGAAAACTAATAAGGACAAAAGTTGTCTAAAATAGATCATGTACTGTAAGTTATTTTACTGAAATAACTTGCGTATTTTTATGAAGCGCTGATAAGCCAACTGTCCAATGCCCCATAAAAAGCTCCCGCAACATCGGGACTTTGGTTCATTCTCATCGAGCGCGCACAGGTGCCCGAACCGTGGCGTGTCCGCTCCGGCGCAAGGACTGGATAATCGGAGCTTCCAGCTGCATTCGTGTACTTCCGTGCGAAACTTATCTCGTCCGGGCCGGTTGAAGAATAGCCGGAATCGCGTCCTGATTATGGCGGGATTGAATTGGGCTTACTCCAGCGAGGTATCATGTTTTTCTCACGTCTCCTTGCCGTTGGTTTCCTTCTCGCGACTATTCCTCTTCTGGCGGACGAAACTGCCGCTACCCGTCCGGCCAAGGAGGCACTGGCGGTTTTCAATGATCTGATCGGCTCCTGGCGCGGCACCGCGACCCCGGCAGGTAGTCGCGAGGACGCGCAGAAGGGTTTCTGGATCGAGAAGCTTACCTGGGAATGGCAATTCAAGGGGAAGGATGCCTGGCTCAAGGTGGCCTTCGAAAAGAGCAAGAATTTTACCGGCGGAGAACTGCGCTACGTTCCCGAGCAGGACGCTTTCGCACTAACCCTGCGAACGCCGGCCAAGGAAGCCATTACGTTTACGGGGCCTTTCAAGAACAAGGTGCTGACGCTCGAACGGCAGAACAAGGAAGAGACGCAACGGCTCGTCTTTACCCTGCTGCACGCCAATCGCTTCCTCTACCGCTACGAGGTTCGACCGGCGGGGAAGACTCTCTTTGCCAAGCAGTACGGCGTGGGAGTCACCAAAGAGGGAGAAGCCTTCGCAAGCGGAGACGGCAAGCCCGAATGCATCGTGAGCGGCGGCCTGGGCACCACGCCGGTGGTTTACGGCGGCAAGACCTACTATGTCTGTTGCAGCGGTTGCCGCGATGAGTTCCGCGAGCATCCGGAAAAATACATCAAGGAATACGAGGCGAAAAAGAAAGCGAAAAAGTAAAGGTGTGTTCCGTGTGCGAAATCATACAGGAATGTCAAAAAAGAGGCACGGGCAAGATTGGGATGTGCTTTCAGGGGTATCCACATAACTCCTTTAATTTCATGTCTTTGTAAGCAAGCGCATTTTCCCTTGCGTGCATTGGCATTGAATTCGCAATCTCTTCAGCACGAGAAGGGGGTCATCTGTGCGGGGATGGCTTGATGAATATCAAGATACACGCCAGAAAAAAAAACCTGTGTCTGGCGCACGTTCGTGCTTCGGTGTTGGATTCCCAAATTATTGGCGACCCCTGGATCGCGGCGTGTTCCCACCCCGGACTCTTGGTGATGTACCTCAATAACCACCCGGTCACGCTTCTGCCCGGCTCTCCGCTCGAACTAGCCTCTCTCAACCAAATCCTCTTTGGCCTTCGCCATCGCTATCCACGGCACACGAAAAAATGATTGGGAAATGGTGTGTGATGTGGTTCGAAGAGGGCGCAAAAAACAACCTCCGCCTGTGCCGTTTCCAACGCTTTTGAGAACCCGCAGTAAAGGGTGGGTGCCTCACGCCCGGGTTTTGGATCCCACTACAGGGTGGGCCTGCAAGCGCCGGACGAATAATAATTTCGGCTCCCAGCGGGTACTCCATCGGTTCGTCAAAAGTGATCGTCGGGTCACGAGCACCGCAGAGGTTAGCAACATTCTATCACAGCAAACCGATTCCGCAAGACGCGGTTTTTTTCTTTCGCCCGGAACTCAGAAATGCATCAATCCTCCGGCGGCGCCAGTTCCAGTGCCAGGATCCGGGCCAGCTCTTGAAGCGGATTCTGGTGATCATCCACGCGAAAATCGAGGGCGCGGTCGTCAAGTCCCAGGTAGCCTCCCTTGGCGCGAACGACCAGAATCGCGGCGGATTGTTTGCCGCGCTTGTCGCCGCCAGCCTGCTCACCGGCCTTGAGGGCGGCAATGATCCGCCAGGCGAGCGGCCCTTTGGAATTCTCGAATGCCCTGGACATTTTCTGGACAACCTCCGGACCGGCAAGGAGATTTCCAAGACAGACATGATTTTTCCCCGTCTTGGCTCCGGCCCAGGGGTCACAGCCTTTACCGGTGAAATGGGCGGGGACGCCGCGTGCATCGACAATCCCCAGCTGGCGGGTAGCGCGGCCCGCGTCTGCCTCGGTGAGCAGCGTAACCACCTCCGCGGCGGTTTTGCCCCGGGCCAGCAGTGCCAGACCGCGCGGGCCATAGGTCACGTTGGCTTCCGCCTGTGTGGCAATGGCGCCCGCGCCTGCCTGGCCCCAGGGTGTCCCGGCGCCCACGGCCAACACCTTGGACGCCACACCCACGCCCCATTCCTCTCGCGCCGGATCATAGGCGACGATGGAGAATGTATTGCGGCGGGGTTTCTCGGGCGCAGAGAGGAGCGATCGGCCCGGAATTAATCCTGCGACACTGACGATGAAGATCAGCGGGAGACAAGAATGGGATTTCAAATACACCCGACAGGAGTCGAACCTGTAACCTATGGCTTCGTAGACGGGTTCGATCATTGGCTGAAAAGCCCGAAAAACCCTGTATATTCCGCTAGTTTACAACGTTTCGCCGTGGTTGCAAGGGCTTGCGAACGCTTTCCGGGAATAGCGAAAAACAAAGGAAATTCCGCAGAGCGGTACGCCGTGCGCGGAACGTTCCGCGCAAAATGCGCGGCCTGCGGCCAAGCACCCGTAGAGGGCCGCGGGTCCTCCCTGCATCCTTTTTTCGCCGCCGGGGTTCAGGGAACAGCCAGAAATGTTCACTTTCTTTCCATGCGCAGCAGGCGAGGACCAAGCCTAAAAGAATTAAATCCGTCGACGGATTTAATTCCCAATCGTAAAAGACTGGAAAGCATCCATGCGCCGCGCCGGCAAAGGGCCTTGCCGGGCCTCCTGTCACCCGGTTTTTTTTCGGCGGGACTTGGGGCCCGGTTTCTCTTTGGCGAGGCCGGCCAGGTCGGACGGGTTGATCAGCAAGAGGCGATCGGTAATGCGAGTTGCGGGCAGCTCGCCGGACTGGATGCGCTTTTGGATCCAGCTTTGGCTTACGCCAAGTCGGCCGGCCGCTTCGCGCGTGGTGATGAGGTTGGTTGGCATTTTTGCTACCGCCGGCCGCGGCGTTCCTTTCGCAAATCGGCGAGCAAATCGGCAATGACCGTCAGCACCAATCCGCCCGCGGCCAACGTCCCGACCGTGAAGAAAAAAAGGCTCATCGCACAACCCTCCAGGTGAATTCCTCTCTTCCTATTTATACGCACGTGCGTATTAAATAACAAGGGGGAAGCGAAGAGAATTCCGAAAAAAAAAAGCGTGAGCCGCGGTTTCCCGCGGCTCACGCCCTGCCTCCCGTTACGCGCCGTTGTCCACCTTTTGCAGTTCCGACAAAAGGAGGTTCGTATCTTCACCAACGGCCTTCACGTAGCCCATGGTGGTACTGATTTGCGAATGGCCAAGTATGCTCGCGACGACTTTCAAGTTGACCCCTCGCCGGACCAGCTCGGTTGCAACCCTGTGCCGGAGGCCGTAGAGCCTCATGCCTTTGACGATGACTTTCCTGCGCCGCAATCGCGCCAGCAGACAGGCCAGGCTCCTTTTGTTCCAAGGATGACGCTTCCAGTTAAGAAACACGAAATCCGGGCCGTCCTCCTGGAGGACCTCCGCCGGCGGGTCTTTTGTCAGCGTGCAAACCGTATGGCCTTTGGCCGCCCAGCCGCCGACTCGCTTGTATTGGACGCCCAGCGCGTCCCTCGCCAGATACAGGCGTCGGTCAGTGATCCCAACCGCTCTGGCCGCGCGAGTAATTTCCTTCACACTCATAGGCCCGTTGCGGAGCATCCCGTACAGCCATTTGGCCGTTGCTTTCCAATCCCGCTGGACGTCCCGGTTTCGCTCTTGCCAGCGCAGCAGTTTTACTATTACAGGAGGAAGGAGAAGCACGCGCGGCACCCCTGATTTTTTTGCTGTCTTATGCTCTTTGAGCGTAACGATGCGACGCGTCCAGTCGATATCCGACCAGCGAAGCCGCGAGGCCTCGCTGGGTCGGCACCCTGTCCACCGCAAGAACATCAGGAACCGCCGGAACGGGGCCGGGGTGTTTCGGAGGAATTTGCGGTACTCATCGTCCGTCATGGGCCGGCCGCCCGGCGCCCTGGACCCTTTCACCCCGAAGAACGGGTATTCCCGAATCAGCTTCACGAACATCGCCCATCTGAAGCAGCGGCGAATGTGCTCGATCTTCTTTCCTTTCGTCCATGCGGACCGCCAGCCTGGCCGGCTCTTCAGGTACGCCGTCAGGTCCAAGGGCCCGCATTCGGAAATGCGCTTGGTACCGCAGGCCGCCGCGAACCCCTGCAAGCACCGCACCCTATCTTGCATCACCTCCGGATCGGTCGCATCGGGCCGTTCTGCCAGATAGGCGTCAATGACCTGGTTGACCGTGATATCCTTGGCATCTCGTTTGGTCATCATCTCCAGGAGCTGCTTACGCGTCTCTTCGAGCTGGCCCTGGAGAGCGCCCAGGAGGGCGCCGACGTCCACCGGTGCCGACGTCGATGCCGCCGGCGGCGCCGCCTCCGCGGCCGCCCGGTCCTCTGGATTGGCCTCGATCAAACTGACGATACTTTTCCTTTTGCGTACGCTCCTGGCAACGGACCTCCCGGCGCGGGCCCCATCGTCGGGCCCGACGTTGCCAGCCGCCGGCGCCGCTCGCTTGTTCGTCTTCATGGCCGGCCCCCTTTCCCGCCGGCGAGCTGCTCGGCAGCCAGCAGCCTTTGCCCCAAGCGCAGGGTCCAGCGGATCGCCTTTACTTCCGCTTCCCAATCCGTCATCCGTAGCGACGCCGTGCACGCAGCGGCCCCCAGGGCCAGAAGGCCGGCGAGCCGGTCCAAGTCCTGGTCATCACCATCGAGGACGTCACCGGTGCCGTCCTCCGGCTTCAGAAGGAGGCTCGCCATACCTTCGTAATGCGCCGACAGGCCGGCCCGGATGCCCCAAAGGTCCTCGCAGAGCGCGGGCCGATCGCGCTCCGCGAGAATCGCATCGAGCGAATCAATAATCACCGGCACCAATCGCAAGAGGTTGTCCTCCTCCCACGTGTTGCGCGGGGGCGGATCCAAAGACGGGGTGAAGGGCTTTAGCGTGCTGGCCATGGAACGAATCCTCCAAAAAACGGCGAGGTGCGAGCGCTTACACCTCGCAGGAAACCCCTCCGGGGCGAACACCGTCCCAGACAGGGGCGATTAGAGATAAGCGGGAATACCGGGAGAAAACTCAGGCCTCGGGGGACGTGATGACCACGGAGGTGATCCGGGGAAACGGCTGCCCATCCGTGGCAGCGAGGATAAGCCGGGCCGGCACCTGGGGCGTAACTCCCAGGCGCCGGGACCAGCAGGGCGGCCGTCTCACTGGCCGCCGGAGACTTATCTAGCCGTCGTGAATGCCGTCGTCAAGTAGACAGGTCGTCAAATCGTCAATACAATTTGAAGAATAGTAGTTGAGGAGGCCGCGTTGCTCACTTAAAAGGAGGACAGCAAACCATGACCACGACAATGACGGACACCATGCCCCGCCCCCCGAAACGAAACGACCTCGCCGCCAAGATCGATGCCGACGTCCTGCGCGACGCCCGCATTGTCGCCGCCTATGAAGGCGTGCCCCTGGCCGAGCTGCTCAGCGAGACCCTGCGCCCCATCCTCACCAAGAAAAAGGAGCACTACCAAAAGCTGGACGCCCAGAAACAAAAGAAGGGAGGAAATTGAACCATGGCAAAAAGAAACGCTGAATGGGATGAATGGGCACGCCTCGCGGCTCAGCAGTGGAATGGAAAAATGAAAATCTGGCATTACACTATCAAGGAGCGTTTGGACCAGATCCTAAAAGATCGCCTAATAAAACCAGCAGTGGCCGCGGTCGGTGCCCACGAAAAGCCGGCTGTTTGGTTTTCTTCAAATCAATCATGGGAGGAGACCGCCAACAAGGTCCTTGGCGATTTTGCCGACTTGCTTTTGCTGGACAGGAAGAAAAAAACTCACGAAATGTCCAAGGGTTTAGCCCGTATCGGCGTTGCATCCGAAACAGCGCCGTTAACCTGGAACGACTTCAAACGCCTTAGCGGAATCAAACCCAAAGAAGCCAAGGACCTTTATCAACTTGCAATTGCAATCGGTGCAAGGATCGGCGAGTGGTTCGTCAGTTTTGATGCTGTTCCCGCCGAGAAATGGTTGGCCGTAGAATTGTGGGATGGGACAAACTGGATTCCGTTCGATTGGCAAAGCACCGGCGGCGCCGCTCCCTTGGTCTACCCGCGGTTTGCCGATAGCCGCGCGATGATTCAGCGCCCGGACACGCCGGACACGGTCGACGTCGGCGACATCCGGGTCATCCCCGACCTGGACGTGGACGCAGGGCCGGCCTGATGTTCGCGGGAAATGAAAACCCGCGGCGCTGCCGGCATCCGGCCTGGCGCCGCTGGGCAAACGGGCTCGGTCAATTGCTTGCTCGAAAAACCGGGCCGGGACTTCAGCAACGAGCTGGCCCACCGGAATAGGCTGTCCCGGCCCGGCGCGCAAGCACTCAGGGAATGAGCATCAGGTCTTTGACGGCACGCTGCTCGGCTTCGATCGCTTCCACTTCGGCATCGAGCACCTTGAGCCCGGCGAGCTGCTCAGTCGCCCGCAGGTCGGCTCTCGCCGCCTCTTCCTCATAAGCTTTTTCGTTGTTGCCCCCCTTTTTGGCCAAGAGGCGCCGCTCTTCGGCGATGTGCCGATTGCGTTCGAGCTGTTCCTTTACCCCGCTCTTTTTTCCCGCCAGGACGTCGAGCCGGGCCCCAAGCTCCTTTTGGCGACGCAGTAGCTCGGCATCGGCCGTCTGACAGAGACCGGCCCGGGCCAACCTGGCCTGCCTTTCCAGTTGGTCCAGCTCGTTTACTCGCGCCTCGAGCGGGCGCATGCCGCGTGCAAATTCCTGCTTCGCCAGCTCCAGGGCGGCGCCAAGCCGTCGCGTGCGGTCGAGGATCTCGGCCCGTTCCTTGGCCGCCGGGCCGGAGGCCTCGATCTCGGCCGCCAGCTCCCGGCGTCGCACCAGCCGGGCAACGTCCTTTTCAAGATCGGCGAGCTGCTTGTCATTGGCCGCAAGGCTTTGCTCGACGTCGTCGGCCTCGGGCTCGAAGCCGTCGGCGATCTGCGCCACCAGCTCGGCATAGCTCTGGGCCCGTTCGACCCGCCTGCGCATGACCTTGGCGAAGAGGTTTTGCAAGATTCCGGACATTTCGATCTCCTGAAAAAAAGGCTTACTTGATCCCGTTATGCCTCCGAAAAATCTCCAGGGCCTCGCGGTGCCTGGTCGATAGCGGGGTTTGTCGTCGTGTGCCGATCTCACAAACGGAAATCGGCCACGATGGGTCCAAAGGCACCTCGGCCAGCACGGGCAGGCCTCCCATCACCGCCGGCGGCGCATCGGCGACGCCGGCGGGCAAGCCCAGGCCCTTCAGGACCTCTATGTCGCGCCATAGCACGGAGGCATAACGGGATCAAGTAAGCCTTTTTTTCAGGAGATCGAAATGTCCGGAATCTTGCAAAA
>Ga0207057_1209_pt2 | contig 11954 bp, 10 predicted proteins | sample Alteio_BWMinCont_33_FD_153265 | JGI IMG/M metagenome (GOLD analysis project Ga0207057, IMG submission 153265) | Enriched cells from forest soil in Barre Woods Harvard Forest LTER site, Petersham, Massachusetts, United States -... | ecosystem: Environmental > Terrestrial > Soil > Temperate forest >... | reverse complement strand
TTTGAACTTCCCGACCCAGCTAATCCAAATGCCAAGGTCAAGGTGACTGAAAAATGGCTCGCAAAGCAAGCGGGCGATCTCCGCGATGAGTTCTTCATCCCTCTTGGCTCCGGCTCTTACGGCAACTTGATTCTGAAACGCAACAAAGATGAATTTCTGCAAAAAGTGGCGCGGCTCACGTGCCTCATCGATTCTTATGCCATTAAGGTGAGGCAGAACATTGCGTCAAGAATTAAGGACACGCGCGATAATCTCATCGCCACACTCTATCCCAGAGTGAAGGCTGATCCGCCGAAACCGTGGCTGAAACGCTCTGTCAGTGGGAAATTGACCGAAGCTGAGATTATGCAGCGCCTTGAGGAAGAAGTAGATAAAGCATTCGGGAATATTAAGGAGTCCTTTGTTCCGACCGTGACCTGTGTCTTCAAGGGTGTCAGGTACGAGACCATTACAGAAGATAGACATTTCCGCGAACAGGTTGAAAAATACTTTGGTGAGCAGAACACTGGGCAGCTCCTTTTTGAATACGATGCTTCCTGCGCACACGATTTAGAGATGAATTCCTCGCCAAATCAGTGAAACATACAGCGTTCCCCTTCACTATGGTCTCTAGTGCATTGAAGACCATCGGTAAGCTACGACTGTTACCGATTGACATTACATAAGTGATCTTCTCTTTGTCGCCGTTCGGTGCGAAGGTGATAATTCGTGAACACCTGCCAAGCCTGAAATGAATCTCCCTAATGGAAAAGGAATACAAGCATGAGCATGGGATCGCCACTTTTAGTGCAAGGTGATCAGCGCAGCGGTCTTGCTGGCACTCCGTTGTCCCACGTTTCGATGAACAGCGATTGCGTCGAGAAATATCAGGAATGTTTCCTTCAAGAGATCATCGACCGGTGGCCATATACTATTCCGGTTCGTGACTTCTATCCCAGCATCGGAAGCCTCTGCTCCCTTGGACGTGAAGTGCCAGTGCCATTATCGGATGGCAAAGAGGGATTTATAGACAACCTGCTTTTGGCAGACGACGGTCATTTGGTCATCATCGAGACCAAGCTGTGGCGTAATCCTGAAGCGGTTCGGGAGGTCGTGGCGCAAACATTGCAATATGGAATGGCAGTCAGCCAACTCACATTAGAAGAGTTCGAACGTCGTCTAAAACGGAGTGACGCTCACGGAAGACGCTTGCAGAGTGATGAAACCGTGTCACAGCGTGCACGAGAACTCCCAGGAACGGATGATGAGTTTGAGGACAGATTCGACCTCTTTCGACGGCGCGGCGAATTACTCCTTTTAATTGTTGCTGACGGCATACATCAGAGTGCTGAGCGCCTCGTAGGCTGGATTAATGAGGCGATAGGTGCCAGCCCAGTTAAGTTCGGACTTGTTGAATTTGGGATTTACGACCTACCTGACGTCGGGCGGCTAGTCATACCACGAACCTTGCTCAGAATCCGTGAAGCCTCCCGCCACGTCATCTCCATTGATCTTCGTAGTGCGACTAAAGAACAGGTTCAGGTGACGGTTAGTGGTGATCAGGAATTACCAAAGACCCGCAAAATAGCTCCTCCGACGAAGCCGCTGACCGAGGGAGAACTGCTAGAGAAGGTCCGCAGTCGCAACCCTGAAGGTACCACGGTATTAGCTAGTGCTTTGCTCTCCGAGTTCGGGAAGTCAGGTTTGGCGCAACGCGGGACACCTGGATTCATCCAGTACGGAGTGGGAGTGGCTGGGGACTTTATCCCTCTAGTCTCAATGGATTTCGGTGGTGCTTGGTTCTCAATACCGATGCGAGCAGTGCGTGTTCTCGGAGAGGAGCGATTCGTTGCGTGTAAGCAGCGGATCAACCAGGTTGCCTTGTTCTATCGTTCGGAAGACGTAGCAGATCCTGCTAAGACCACAGGTTTGGGACCTCGATATAGAACTCTGGATGGGAAGGTTGACTCTTTTGTTGCAGCGGTTGTCGAGATCGCCGAAGTGATAAGAAATGCCGTGGAAGAGGCAGCCTAGTCCCTTCAGAGTGAATTCCAGAAAACTCTGAGTTCCAATACTCACTCCACAACTCATGTGATAAATGAAGGAGCACAGGTGTCCGAGGAAGACGAGCAGGGGTGGTTCGATGACATCGCCAAGACCCATCGAGACAAGGGCATAGTCAGGGCGTCGTGGAATACGTTTCAGGACTTGACTTCACTAGGTGTATTTAGCAGTCCTCGGTTTCGCAAATGAGGGTGACGCGAAAAAGGCGGCCACTCTTATCAAGAAGGCAAGCGGAAGGAAGTGAGCGTAAGCGCCATCGCCTATTCATCTCGGCGAAGGCGACATATGCCATTCCATCGATGTATCTGCATCGCAGAAAATCGCGTTGGGTTATTTATGGCGGGTATTGTGCTCTTTTCCCTCTTTCTCCGCTTAATAAAGAGGCTGGTCAAGCCAGGAACACCCACCAGTTCCGCTCCGGGCACCGACACCGGCGTCGGTCCCGACCCAAACTCGAATGAGCCGAGCACATTTACTCAGAAACGGGAGGCACGGTCGTCGTAAACATAATGCATTGCTACGTAGCTCGCGTAAACGTCCAGGAGATTTGAAAGGGGTCTCGTTGTATTTCCATGAATCTTCGGTGGTATTAAAAGCCATGTATCAAGTCATGGAGAAACAGATGGCCTGAAGGCTCTACCCGTTGGAATGAATAAGACGGAAGACACTAAAGTCACCCCCCAAAGAGAGAAATCTGGCCGCTTAAAGCACCGTTTGTATACCATACGACTGTGTTGATCATTGCCAACCAAGTTTTCCACGCCACCAAAATAACTGACTGGTTCACGCTGATCCTGGCAGGTGTCGGTCTGTGGTTTGGTTTGAGGCAGTACCGAGATACCACGCGCCGTGAGTTTCTGGAGCCAATTCGCCGAGCACAGCTTGACCTGTATCAGCAGGCTTCGTCTGCCGCAGCCAAGCTGGCGACTCTGCCATCTAGGAGTCTTGAGTGGAAAAAGGCTTCCGACGATTTCTGGAGGCTCTACTATGGGCCACTCGCAATCGTTGAAAACTATCGCTCCGAGTCGTCCGAAGATAATGCCGACCCAACTGTGGAGGAAGCGATGGTAGCTTTCGGGAATTGCCTTATGGACCAGAAGCGTTTGGGTTCGGACGATATGCTGAACCTCTCTCTTGGTTTGGCACACACGTGCAGAGTTTCGCTCGGTGCCACGTGGGGATTTCACGCTGCTCAACTTGATGGTAAATTTCAAAAATTGATCAGAGTGTACTCTGAGAAGCCCGAGCCAGCAGGAGGGACTACGCCGGAGATTACTTTAGCAGAAGAAGGTTAACACACTCATTCAGACGCTCAGTCGCTGAATGTAAGCCTTGTTGAGTCAAGTCTCCTTTCTTCGGCAACCAAATCAGGAGCTTTTCATGCAAGTTTTCTCTTCCAAACAATTGCGCACTTATGCCGAACGGAGTGGGGAAATGAGCTTGGACTACGATTGCCATACCTGACTCTTATAAGTGGCGTCCACCTCGCCACCTCGATATAAGACAAACAGACCGGGGCGCAGAAGCATTCCACTCCGAGGAAGAAGATGTAATCAACGAAGCGTCTCGTTGCGCTGGTCAAGACGGTCCCAAAATACCCTCGTCCTCTTCTTGAATTATCCGCTTTAGACTTGTCCGAATGCCTTCCAGGTCGATGGTAGGATTGTCCACATCGATCAGGAGTTGCGATAGCTTACTTCTGGCCATCCGATTTGCACGCCATTTCCGACTAAATCCTCCACCTGCAACCAGGGTGCTGCAAAGCGCAGCCATGGCTGAGCAAAGTGAAGCTATATCAGAAGCGTACGTTTTCCAAATGGTGAGTTTCACGATTACGGCTGCAATTGCGCTAAGGACTGCAGCTCCTATTAAGCATCCGTTGTAAGCTGTGCTCCAAGCTTTCGTTCCCTTGTTGTGCCATTCATAACGTGCTTGAATTTGAACCTTAACTTCATCGCGATACGCTTTAGCTTCTGGCGCAGGCGCTGGGATCGATGTCATTCGGTAACCTCTTGCAGGCACTGGTCATTGTTGCACTTTAGCCTGGCAAGTTGCTAATTAACGAAAACTCATTAACCGTCAGTTTCCTTAGCCAGGCTGCACCATTCAGTTACTGATGTCTTGTGGTCTGCCACTCCGATAATTTGGTCTTTTCCTTCTTACTTCGACCGAAATTGCGCATATTTTTGAGACCCTGCATCATCTCCAATGCTTTGGCATTGGCGTTGTTGGGAAGGTGATCTTAACAAGCATGCCCAAGGACTCCACACAGTCCGAGCATTCTCCGTTGACTAACACCACACGTTAACCAAGAATTCCGAATAGGGGTCTTGCACAATTTGTGACAGGGTCGTACGGAACGCCTTGTCGGAAAGGCCCAGTTTGCCTGCCGCGTCGAGAATGGCCTGATCCGCACTGGTTTGCCTCGCAGAATCACTGGCATCGCTTGCCCAGCGGACCACGCTCGTAATTTCCTGAGCACCGCGCATGGATAATGCCAACAACTTTGCAGAATCTTCTTGAAAATATATCCACGCTAAGGCTTGGCTTACACAATCGACCACGTAGCTGAAGTCGAAATTGGTACGGATCGTAAGGTCAACCGGATCTGTGTACACAAGGGACGTGATCGTGGTGATTCCCTCATCCTGGAAGCGTTCCGCATTACTCTTGCCAATCGACTGTAGTTTTTCCAGCTCTAAGTTGCCAGTCTCCTGGTCATCACCAAGTTTCAGCGTTTGTGCCCCGAACCGTCTCGCAATCTTGAATAAGGTCGTCGTTGGAAATGCTCCCAGGAAAAACGCGAGAGGTATAGAGCCTGGTAATCCCAAAGGGCTGCCATTCACGCTTATCGCCGCAATTGCCCACGCAAACGGTATGGCTAGGAGTATGCGAAAAACGTAATAATAAACGTCGCTAGTCGTGAAATCGCGCCTGCGTAGTCTGTCAATTTCATCCGAGATGACCCACACAAAGGCCCCGGCCAACGCTGACGCAGTGAGAGCACGAAGAGTTGTTCCTGGGCCCATTTCGTTGGAAGCCCATTCGCGTAACATTTTCTGTGCCCAACATGCAGACACGGCGGTGAGAATCGTTAACATTGCTACCGGCGCGATGTAGTACCGACGGCCATACCACCTAAAAAAATCCTCTTTGAATGCTTCAAAATAAGCATCCCGAGTTGGATGTGGATAAGCATAACCGTCAATGCTTGGAACGGATTTCGTCGGAGGTGTCTTGGTAATGACTGGTGCACCAGGACGAAATTGTTGGTAGTAGTATACTGCCGCATCCCCGGCCACGGCTCCGAAGATCAGCTCTTTGCGGAAGCTCCACGGACGATACAGGAATCTCAAGATTGGCCAGATCACTAATAGGACAGCCAAGGCGCAAAAAACAATGACGAGAAGCGAATCTCGATGGGCGTACACGCTTGTGGTGTTCATCGCACTGGATGCAATGTGATTGGCTGCCGCAGCCATTGCATACTGCACAGAAAGGCCAATGACAATGCTAATTCCAAATAACGTACCGCCAAATCTGAAGTAGGGTTGAATGCATTTCCCAAACACATGGACTCCCTATTGTGCCTATTCTTTTAGTCTTTAACCTAACGTACCGAGATCGACGCTCAAACTCTCTTAGCCTTGCGCGGCTCTCGTTATCGCGAGCGGATCCTCCGAAAACTGTCTAGTCTCCGGACTAGGCTGCCACTCAAGGTACCATGGGAAGCTCTAGTCACCGGCGATCCGACGAAGCGGACAAATTCTCGGAACGCACTTTTGTAACGTGATCTAAATCATTAAAAAGCTTTGCTGCCCCTATGCTCTTTGATAGAGTTGGTGTTCTAATTTGCTTTTTTTTTGATGTTTCCTTGGTTCCTGACGGTTAGCCTTTTCAATCCTGTGGAGAGAGTCAAATGCCTGACTTGTATGGCACCACCCTGCGTAGTTACCGTAAACTGCGGACCGCAGCCGTTTCCATTCTTTTATGTCTAGTTTTTGCGAGCGGATGTAAGACTTCGGACGACGCCGCGGCAGCAGCCACCCAACTGACTACAACGGCCAGCACGCTAACCAGTTATTACTCAGCCCTCGGTACGCTCCTTTCCGATACCGATCAGCTTTATTCCATTCAAGCGGTACTTAACCCCGATGCACCCTACGATGATCCAACCAAGAAATACGTAACCGACACCATCTCCGAAATTCAGAAGCGCGAGAAACTGGCTGCGGAACTGACGACAATGGCTCAGGAGTTCGCGAAGCTGAGCGGGTCAACGGCCCCTACGGACGCATCCACGGCGGCGGGAAACCTAGAGTCCGCGGTGGCCGCATTGAAGATTTCTAGTGTTTCAATGAGTGCCAGTAATGTGAACCTGATGAAGGACGCAGTAGACGTAATCGTGAAAGCGGTTCAGGAACACAAGGAGCGGAACGTTGCAGTGGCGATCGATAAGTTCACTTCTACACTCGACACATGGTTCCAAAGCGAGGAACCCTACTGCAACACGATTGGGGCAACGTACGCGAACGTCACGAAGTCGCTTGCTGCAAGGCTGATCAAACAGGGACAGGTCGATCCCTCGCCTTTCCTGAGCCCAGTTTTCAGCCCCTATGGGCTAACCCCGCAGCTCACCGACCCCAATATCAAAAGCAAAGTGCTAGATGTTCTTGCCATGCAGGTCGACCAGAAGTCGGCTGCGCTCGCGAAGGGTCAAGAAACGGCCACCACGAATATGCAAAAGTCGCTAAGCGAGATGACGAGCCGCATTCATCTAGTCGCGACAGGTAAGCTGATGGCGATTCGCGCGGAGCCCATTACTCTGGCCCAGGTTCAGAACTGGATCTCGCAGGTACCGCAGATTGCATCGGCTTCTGCCACGGCAGCGAAGTCCTCGACTTCAACCGACGCAAAGAATAAGTAGAAATGGAGAGACACATGCAAAGCCCGCTACAGGAACTTGAGGCCACATACTTCACTTTGCAGTCACAAATCGATGCGCTCAACGAGGACTGCCAGACCCAAGCACAGAGCAACATGCTGAGCGCCCAATATGTCCAGGCCCGCCAGAACTACTGGGCCTGCGTGAACAAAGCCTTTCATGACGACGATCCGCAAGTTGTAAGCTTGACCAACCAGATTGACGCAGCCAACCAACAGCTCTCGAATGCCGTCGGGGAGCTAGGGGACATCACCCAGACGCTTAACTACATCACGAACGTGGTGACACTTGGGACTCAACTGGCCTCAAATGTGATTACAGTTTGACGTCGCAGGACGGCTGGCCGATTTCCATCGGGCTGTGCGAGCCGCTTGACGGTATCGGAGTCCTGTGGCCGATGGGCGTTCCAGAGTCTGTGAACTCATAGAGGAGTTCGCGAAGTTAGAGCGGACCTTGACGTGCTGCTCAGGCAGCTCGGCTTGGCCTTTCAGTTTCCTAATGAATCACACAAGATAATCGATCAACCTCCAATAATGCAGCGGCTGGTTTCGGCTTCTGGGAGTAGTTCAGGGACTTTCATGCCAACGAATAGTCAGATAACCACAGAAAAAAGAGGGCCCTCTTATTTTGAGCAATATGGCAAGGCAATTTCAGTAGTGGGAATTGTGATCGTATTTGCCACATTCATCATCAGAGACGGATTTCGAGAGAACGTAAAAGACCTGAGAGACTCAATCGAATCCGCGGAAACTCTAAATTTGCTGAGAACGGACTCCCAGCAGACGCAACGACGTGTAGAGCTTGCTAACGACAACATTCTAGATTTTGAATCTCAGTTTCGAGCCATCACGGAGCACGAGGTGGACCCGTACAAGACACACGGGGCTAACAGTTCGGACATGGGGACGCTAGTGGCGTTTGCTATGACCCAGTTCGATACTGCTAGAAGCACTTTGCAAACAACGAAGGATTTATCCTCCGAATTTCCAATAAGTGATCAGGAGGAAAAGGATCTTGTAAACGAGTCGCAGGACCTCGATCGACTTCGAACGCAATTGGAATCAATGGACAAGACGCTCGCAGCTTTGTCAAATCAGAAGGGCGGCGGCACAACGAGTCAGTCAACAGCGCCAAACTCAAGCGAGGAATTCGAAAGCGTTGTGCGGACGTCCTCGGACGTGCTACCGAATCTTCAGCGCGTGACAAACCAAGTTGCGCAAACTTCCGCTAAGGTGCTGCAATCGGCGAAGGACTATCGTGAAAAGCTCACCAGGTGGTACGTGCGTTATACATGGGCAAGCTGGGGACTTTACACTTTTGGCACAATCCTGACACTCTTCGGTAGGTTGTTCGGTGCTGACGTTGACGCTATCCCATAGTCCTTTGTTGAGTACAAGACGGATCTCATGCGGGAATCCCCAGTTGGCAAAGCTTGCCGTCGACGATGCCGCAATCCCGGTGCGCCCGGCAGGAGGGAAGCGGACTTCGACTCACGACTGGCCTATGTAATGGACGAACTCGAATCTAGGCACCTGCCGGGTGGGCCGCAATTGGTTTTGCAGCGGCATCTGTTTGGGCGATAGCATGCTCGGCTGTAGGTCGGCTGACTCCGCTATTGGCGGACATATTTGTTATAGCCGCGGGAAAGTGGCGTTCAATGTGTTTTCTCAAAGGTATTGCGCCGTCGGGTATTGCCTGTGAGAGTTGGAGTTTAGTCAATGCCAGTACCGAATTGAAGCCCCTTAGTGTATATGCGTCGCCCGCTTGGACAGCTTCGCTTTGCTCGTTCTGCAGCCTTGAGAGCCGATCATGAAAACGTTGCTGCGTTGCGATGATGGCCTGAGCCATATTCTGATTAGGGATGGATTACAGAACAAAACGGCAAATTTCGTTTCACTGGGATTCCTTGGTGGGGCCGGATACACAGTGTTGCAGCAGACGAGGACGCGGGATATTCCCTGTTCAGCACGGGACCGAATGGTCCGGAAAGCACCAAGGAAGTGGCCCTCTCGCCAGAGCAGCCGGAAGCCGAATTCAATCTCGTCCTTCCTCCGAAGGCAGGCTTTCTTGAAATTCATCTGACGAACCGGGAAACCGGGCGAGTCATAGAAGCAATTCAGGTAACTCTTATGTGGGCAGACGACCCCAAGAAGCAGATCTTCTCGATGAGCGGTTCCTCCACGCACGCCATTTTGATACCACCTGACAAAGACCTGCTCCTGCATGTAACTTCCTGGGGTTTTGGTGAATGGGCGCAGAGTGTTGGAAATGGAACGCCAATCCGCATACACTCAGGCAGCCGTCTGGCATTGGATGTAGAACTCGACCCCTCTGATTGAACGGCTCTGACGATCAACGGAGACTCTCTGAGTCGTGTATCACCGGCAACACGGACGTTCAGTCTGCTAGAACGCTAGAACAGCGCAAACATTCTTCACATCAAGTGTCCGGTTGAAGGCTCTGGTCCGTTGCTGCGTTGATGTATTGCTGCACTAACTCTGAGCCTTCCTGGGATCGTCCATGATCGAAAATCTCAGTTCAAGAATTTGGATTGAACGTCGGAGATGTAGAAGCCGGATCCACCGATCTTGGGATAAATACTCGAAGTCTTGGGATGTCCAGCGCTTGCCGCGCGGATGTCACCGATCGTAGCTACACCTGGAAGAACCCCAATGACATTACTCGCATCCTCGGTGTCGGCAAGGTGCGCATAATGTTCGTTTAAGAATTCAATGGTCATGAATTGTTTGCACCTTTTCGGCCTAACATTGTAGTTCAGATGATGAGTGCTGGATGAGATTCGTGCCGTATCACCGGCTACACGGACCTTTGCCAGAGATGCCAAGAGGCCACACGAAGCACACGTCCGTATCGCCGACTAACCATCCGTAACAGCATCGACACATCTGGAGGCAGGCACAATTCGCCTGGCTTGGCAGGGCCTCCAAGTTATCTATAAGGGGACTTCACAGGCGTTTCGGGATTGCTTCCAGGTTGCTCGTCATCCAGGAGCAGTTCGGAACCTAAGTGGTTTTTGCTCAGATGTCGGGCCGAGCCGCTAGGGGCCTTTCTCTAGCGCTGGGGATCAAGCGAGCGTTTTTGCTTGCTCCTGAGGCCGAAAAAGGCAATCATACCGAGCCAATGGAGCGCAACAATAAATGGGCACAAGGTCGTTCCGTCTCTACGTTTGCCTGCTCGTAGTCCTCACGAGTCTCAATCTGTCTGCCGGTGCGACGCCTCAACAGGAGCGGCGGGGGCGTGCTGCCTCCGGTGCAAGAGCTAATCAGGAGCTGGTACCACCCGCGGCCAGTTCGCCCCAGCCGGCAAGTTTGCCACAACAGCCGCAAGGCAGCGCGGCTCCCAACCGCACGCCCATGACGCCGGCGGATCTGATCAATCAGCTGAATCAGCCTGAGGCAGCGGTAAAAAATCACATTCTAGTGTTCGCGCATAAGAGCATCAGCGGCGACCTTCAGCTTGGGGTGGAGCAACTGCCGGTGCACTTCCGAGTAGAGTTTCACGACTGCGAGTTTCAAGGCAAAGTGGCGATCGAGGGCGTTGTCTTTGAACAAAGTGTTGTCTTCAACAATGTCACCTTCGATAAAATATTCCACTTCGAAAACGGTCACGTCAAAGGAGACCTCCAACTGTATGACGTCCGGATGGCTCATTCGGAGGACCCATCACAGCCTGGGAAGCCACAACCTACGAAGCTCCAACTGAACCAGTCGCAGGTCGATGGCGATGTGCGCATCAGGAATCCAGTGGCGGGCATACTGGAGGCGGAAAACCTTGCGGCGGCCAATGTCATTGTCTGGCTGGCAAAGGGCGGAGTCTCCGAAGTTGACTTGAGGAAACTCGATACCGGGAGGCTTAGCATTGCGGGGAATCCCGGTACAACGGCGAGTCAGTTACAACTCGACGGCACCAACATTAAGGAATCGCTGACCCTTCAGAATCTGACGGTGCAAACCGTCCTTGCAGCCAATCTAACCGTCGCCAAGCGAACCGATTTTTTGTCGCGGACGTTCATCGAGAAGCGGCTGGACCTGTCGTCTTCCAATCTCGGCAGCTTCGACTGGGGGTTTCCGGGCGACGATCCGTTCCGGCTGCCTGAAAACCTGAACATCGAGGGTGCGACCTTCAGCAACCTGCATGTGGCTCCGGAATTTTCCGGCCAGGTAAAGTCCGAGGAAGATCGGGAGAACCGCTGGCAGGCGAGGCATACCGACTACGGAATGGCCCTTCTGGAGAAGGCAACGTATTTTGAATCGGCGTATGCGGCCTACGAAGCTCAGCTGAAAAGCCAGGGGCGTGGCGACCAGGCGGACGCTGTGTATTTTTGCAATGCGCGACCGGCGCCGCTACACGGAGTGGAAGGACGCCGTGACCCACAGCGGACAGGCCATCGCCGGAATGAATTATGTGATCGGCTTTGGACACAAGTGGCTGTTCGGTTATGGGCGCTCGTGGGTGTATCCCATAGTGTGGTGCGTGGCATTTATTGTTGCGGGTGCGTTCGTGTTCCGGGATGTTGCACTGATGGAGAAACAGGATGAGCAGCCGGTTTCAGCGTACTCCAGCCTGTGGTACACCATCGATCTTTTTGTGCCTGTTTTGAGTCTGGGCGTGGCCAACCGCTGGCATCCGAAGAATGACCGGAGATTTCTTGTGTTCTACTCCAAGCTCTTGTCGCTCGTGGGATTGGTTTTTCTTTCGGCGGCACTGGGCGCTTTGACCGGCTCGCTCAAGTGATGAACCGCCGCTTCCCTAATCGCTCGGCCTCTTACGACCTTGTTCATTCTGCTTTTGCTTTGCCGCCCGGATAGCTGCAGAGTCGCCGGAACGGAAAAGAAGGTCGATTCGGGAGACACCCCACAGACCTTAGAGGGGTTGCACTCGGCATTCGTCGGCAAAGCAAAAGCAGAATGAACAAGGTCGTAAGAGGCCGAGCGATTAGGGAAGC
>Ga0207057_1234_pt1 | contig 11957 bp, 9 predicted proteins | sample Alteio_BWMinCont_33_FD_153265 | JGI IMG/M metagenome (GOLD analysis project Ga0207057, IMG submission 153265) | Enriched cells from forest soil in Barre Woods Harvard Forest LTER site, Petersham, Massachusetts, United States -... | ecosystem: Environmental > Terrestrial > Soil > Temperate forest >... | reverse complement strand
AAGAGCAGGAAGGATCAGGCGGATTGAGCGCTGATAATACTTCCGCAGAAAATCATTGCACGATTTTTACGATCGCAGAATCTCCATTAGATGATAATATAATTTTTGCAGGCACAGATGACGGTAATCTTCAGCAAACAACTGACGGTGGAAAAACATGGACAAACCTCGCAAGCAATTATGCGGCCGCAGGCATTCCTTCACAAACCTGGGTCAGCAGTATTGAGCCGAGCCATTATAATAAAGATGTTGTGTATGCAACATTTGATAATCATATGTATGGCGATCACAAAACTTATCTTGGCAAATCAAGCGATGGAGGCAAAACATGGATGTTGATTAAAAGCTCCGAGTTCACAGGGTTTGCTCATAAAATAAAAGAAGATTTTATTAATAAGAATCTTTTGTTTTTAGGAACTGAAATGGGTTTGTTCGCAACTGTTGATGGTGGCGAAAACTGGTTCCGCATGAAAAATCATATCCCAGATTATGCGTTGGTGAGAGATATACAAATTCATCCAAAAACAAATGACTTGTTGCTTGCAACACATGGCCGCGGCATTATTGTGGTGGATGATATAACGCCAATGCGCAACCTGACAAAAGATATTATTGAAAAAGAAGTTGTGCTGTTTGATAATAAGCCAATCGTATTGACGCCCGGCAAATATGGCGACGGAGGTTTCCCCAGCACGGGCGGATGGAATGGTGGAAATCCGCCTTCGGTGGAACCTATTCAATATTATTTTAAAGAACGAATGAGCACTGGCGATGTGGCTTTGGAAATTTATGATGCTGCCGGAAAATTAGTGCAAACTGTTCCGGGCACCAAGCGAAAAGGAATTAATAAAGTGTATTGGAATCTGCGCATGACACCGCCTAAAGTTGCAAGCGGCGGCACTAAAGTTGATTTTGGTTCTTTCATCGCGCCGATGGTTTTGCCTGGCGATTACACAGTGAAATTGAAAGCGGGCGATAAAGAATATGCAAAATCTGTTAAGCTGATCCATGATTATTCAAACCCTAATTTCACTGTTGCTGACAGACAGGCGCAATATAAAGTTGCAACAGATTTATATCACATGCACGAGCAGCTTGCAGGCGTTGTTGATGATATTAATAACAATCAAAAAATGCTGAAAGAAAATATAGATAAAACTAAAAGCGCCAAAGTAAAAAAATTACTTTCTGAATATAATGATAAGCTGGAAAGTTTGAGAGAAACTTTATTAGCAAGCAAACAAAAATCTCAATTTGCCGACGAACAGAAATTGCGCGAGCGCATAAGCGATGTGTATGTTGCAGTGTGCACGCAGGAAGCTGCACCATCCAATTTGCAGATGCAACGTGTTGGTGTGCTGCAGCAAGAAGCGCAGAAAGCAGCGCAGGATAATGTTGCCATCAACAATCAATATGCAATAAAAGTGAAGCAGGCATTAATAAAAGAGGGTTTGTTAAAAGATGATAAACCTACACTAGAAAACAAAAAGGGGAATTAAATTTGCAATCCTTATAAAAGACAATTTCATAATTAATCATCGATTAAATTTTAAAAAACAAAAAATGAAAATTTTTAAAACAGTTTCTTTCACATTTATAGAACTGGCTATTTTAACTGTAGCAAAAGCTCAGACTGCAGACGATATCATTAATAAGAGCATCGATGCTATTGGCGGAAAAGATGTGGTCGCAAAAATCAAAACTGTATCCATTGAAGGCAATGGGAGTGCGATGGGAAACGATTTTCCTGTTAAAGTAACTATTATAAATGGCAAAGCGATGAAATCGGTAGTAACATTCAACGGCACCGATATTATTACTTGTATCACCGACACAGGTGGCTGGGGCTTAAACCCAATGATGGGCCAGCCTGTTGCACAGTCGCTTCCTGCTGATATGGTAAAACAGGCCAAAATAGGCATTTATGTCGGTGGACCTTTGTTGGATTATAAAAGCAAAGGATATTCTGTAGAATTAACTGGCCGCGAAAATTTTAAAGGAGTGAATGCTTATAAAATAAAACTGACGGATAAAAGTGGCACCGATGTAACTTTTTATATTGACCCTTCGACTTACTATATTTTACAGGCAGTAGCAAAGAACAAGATAAATGGACAGGACATGACATCTACATCTACTTTTTCTGATTACAAGAAAACCGACATGGGATATGTGATGGCTTACACAACTTCAGTCAGTGCAGGCTACGAATATACCATGACTTACACAAAGGTTGATATTAATAAAGATGTTGACCCGAGCGTTTTTGCGATGCCCAAATAAGCAGACAAAATTTTTCTTCATAATGTGCCTCGCAATTGCGGGGCATTTTTTTTGGCAAAAAAATTTGAGGTTTATAACGAAAGAAAAAAAGGTGTTTTTCACGTAGCACAGCTTCGGGCTTTGCAATAGGTTTGAGTATTCAATTTTGAACACCGTTAAACCCAAATAAATGCCTTTTCAAGAATTTGTTTTGAAAACGGCGAAAGAATCCTTCCTGTAAAATGTAGCAGGTTTTTTATGCAGAAAATGCTTCCGTTCCGGGAGCATTTTTATTTGAGGTTTGTAAGAAGTTGTTTCTTTTTTATGATGTCTTAAAAAAATCTTCAAGGTTTTATATTTCAAAATATTTCTTCGAGAGTCAGAACTCCGAACTCCCGACTCACAACTTATCCAACATCTCCACCACTTTTTCTCTTTTCAAAATCAGATATCCCAGGCGGTCATTGCTTATGCCATCTTTTAATAGATAACTGAATTCAAGCTGATCGTCTTTCACAGTTGTTTCAAAATATTTAAAAGAAATATTCGGATGTTGTTTCAACTCTTCACCAATCTCATATAAATGTGTTGAAAGAATAAAAACAGAATTTTTTATTTTGATAAGCCCTTTAATCACTGTGGATGAACATTTCATTGCATCCTGCACATTTGTGCCTTTAAACAGTTCATCAATCAGCACGAGCCATTTATTATTGTTATTGATTTTTATTATCGTGTTTTTAATGCGCTGCACTTCATTAAAAAAATAGCTTTCGCCTTTTGCAATATTATCAACCACATTAATGTTGCTTAGAATGCCGTTGAACAAACTCAGTTGCATTTGCTTTGCAGGGACGCCCATGCCCAGGTGCGCAAGAAAAACAGCCGCGCCAACTGCTTTAATAAAAGTGCTTTTGCCTGCCATGTTTGCGCCTGTTAAAAAAATGAAATTGTTTTGTCGGTCAAGCTGCACATCATATGCAATCGGCAATGGCAATAAAATATGATAAAGCGATTTTGCATCAATAGCTGGTTCTTGCTGATCAACAAAAACCGGGAATGTAAATTGAAATTTTTTTGTAGCGATCGCCATGGAATACCATGCATCCAAACGTCCATAAATATCAATTAGCTCAAGTGCATAACCCTTGAAATTGTTTTGCAGATAAAAACCATAATAAGTAACCTGCGTTGCAGAAAATGTTGTGCCTTGTTTGGTTGAAATGAGAGATTGAATTGCATCGTGGCTCATTAAAAATTTTGCGCGGCGCAATAGAGAAGCCAGTAATGGCGGGCATTCTGCATCATTCGATAATTCAAGCAATTTATTCATGCCTCTTACAAAATCTGCAAAATGCGTAACAGAATATTTTATAATGGAATAATCAGGTCCATGAAGAAATTTAAAAATATTTGCATTCACGAAATTTGCGCCTGATGGCACGGCATCGAGCGGTGTTTCATAAAATTTTTCCAGCACCATCACTGTGCCGTTGCTGATTGATGCCGGCCATTCTTCTTCATTCTTTAAAATAATGGAAAGGATTTTTTGTGTGTCAATAATTTGTTTAATTGTGTTGAAGGGCTCCTGAAAATATCTAAGCAAGCGATTTTTTCCGCCGAGCGTTCGCGTAAAATTCAGCTTGCTGAAAACAGATGAATTTTCTTCACCATTAAAAATGGAAAGATCATCATAAGTTGTTTTGTCTATATCCATATTCATTATTAAACCTCCAAGGTTTTGAAAACCTTATAGGCCTTTTGCAGGTTTATCTTTCAAAAATTAATCTCTGTCCCTTCTGAGATTCATCGAACACACCGTTTCCATAAACTAAATGGCCATTTATAAATGTATTTTTTACAGTAGCAGGAAAAACAAAATTTTCCAACGGGCTCCAGCCGCATTTGTATAAAATATTTTCTTTAGTAACCTTACTATTTTCATTCAAATCTACCATCACCAGATCGGCAAAATAACCTTCGCGTATAAAACCTCTTTCTGAAATTTGAAAACATTTTGCAACTGCATGGCTCATTTTTTCGACCACTTTTTCCAGGCTAAGTTTTCCTTCTTTCACATAGTGCAGCATCAATAATAAAGAATGCTGAACCAGAGGAAGCCCAGCATGCGCTTTTTCGTAAGGCTCGTTTTTTTCTGCCCATGTGTGCGGCGCGTGATCAGTTGCGATCAGGTCCAAACGGTCGTCCAGCAAGGCTTTCCACAATGCTTCGCGGTTGTGCGGTGCTTTAATAGCCGGATTGCATTTGATCAGGTTGCCCAATTTCGCATAGTCATCACTGGTAAAATGCAAATGATGAACGCATACTTCTGCAGTGATTCTTTTTTCTTCCAACGGTATCATGTTCGTGAAAAGTTGCATTTCTTTTTCTGTGGTAAGATGAAATACATGCAAGCGGCTGCCATGTTTTTTTGCAAATTGTATCGCTGCTAATGATGATTCAAAACATGCTTCTTCATTGCGGATGATTGGATGATCCGCTGCTGTGAGCGGCCTGTTTTCCTGTTTTATTTTTTCAAGATTTTGTTTGATGATTTTTTCATCTTCACAATGCGTTGCGATCAGCAATTCGCTTTCACGAAATAACTTGTCCAGCGTAAGATAATTGTCAACCAATAAATTTCCGGTTGATGAACCCATAAAAATTTTTATCCCGCACACTTCTTTCTTTTTAGCATTTGTTTTCAGCACTTCATCGGCATTGGTGTTAGATGTGCCCATGTAAAAAGAATAATTCGCCAGCGACGTGCGGGAAGCAATCTCATATTTATCTTCCAGCAATTCCTGCGTGAATGCTGGCGGAATAGTGTTCGGCATTTCCATGAATGAAGTAACGCCTCCGGCCACTGCGGCTCTAGCTTCAGTATAAATAGTTGCTTTGTGCGTTAAGCCCGGCTCGCGAAAATGCACCTGATCATCGATAACGCCGGGCAATAAATGCATTCCTTCGCCGTTGATTTCTTTTACAAGAATTGTAGGTTGTATATTCGCAGCTACGTTTTCGATCCGCCCTTTTTTAACAAGCACATCGCCTGAGAATGTTGTCCCTTCATTTACAGTGGATATATTTTTTATCAGGTAGTTTTGCATATTTTGAATTGAGAATAACTAAAACGCTAACATGTCGCAATTTATAAAAACCGTTGGTAGGTGCTGCATTATTTTGTTTTTCCCGGCTTTCAGTTTTGCGCAATCCACTTTTTTGCCTCAAGGCTCCAAATCTGAACATTTTCTCGACCGTATGGAGATATTGCTGCAAACAAATCCCAACCTGAACATTTCTACCGCGAAACCTATGAGCCGCAAGCTGGCAGTGGAAACTGCGCAACTGTCGGATTCTCTTAGCCATTTTTATCCTTACGATTATTTTTATCGCCTTTCAAAAATTGATCAGTACAATCTGCAAGACTTGCTGATGAATAATATTGAATGGGTGAGCGGGAACAAAAATGTTTTTAACAGCAAGAAGCCTTTGCTGGATGTTTTTTATAAGCACAAAGCGAATTTTGTCGAAGTCAATGAAAAAGATTTTTTTCTTGTGGTTGATCCGGTGATCCAGGAAACACAATCTTATCAGACCAATAATAGCCAAAGAGTTTTTTTGAATTCAAAGGGGCTCACTTTGCGAGGCATGATTGCGGGCAAACTTGGGTTCTCTTCTTATTTAACAGATAATCAGGAACGAGGCCCGGATTTTTTTCAGGACAGAGTTACAGCAACCGGCTACGATGCTGTGCCTGGTGCCGGTTATTATAAATCATTTAAGAAGACTGCTTTTGATTATTTTGATAATCGCGCATCCATTTATTTTAACGTGTGGAAATATTTTGATTTTCAATTTGGTTACGATAAAAATTTTATCGGCAATGGCTATCGCAGTTTGTTCCTGAGCGATTATGCAGCGCCTTATTTGTTTTTGAAATTCAACACGCGGATTTGGAAACTTAATTATCAGAATATTTTTATGGAACTGGTGAGCCAGCATGCACCAGGCGATTATCAGTATCCAAAAAAATATGCAGTGATCCATCATCTCAGCATCAATGCAACAAAATGGCTGAACGTTGGATTATATGAAAATGTAGTTTTTAGCAGAGCAGATCATTTTGATTTTTCTTATTTGAACCCGGTGATTTTTTTGGTGTCTGCGCAGCAACAAAACGGCAGCCCTGATAAAACGACCGCAGGCCTGGATTTTAAAGCTAATGTTGGTCACGCAGTGCAGTTATACGGTCAGCTAGTTATTAATGAATTTATATTAGATCAGATTCTCCATTATTCCCGCGGCTATTGGGCGAATAAACAGGGAGTGCAATTCGGGATGAAGTATGTTGATGCATTCGAAGTGAAGAATCTTGATTTGCAGGTTGAGACAAATATCGTCAGGCCGTTCACATATTCACACAGCGATTCCGTTTCAAACTTTTCTAATTACAACCAACCGCTTGCACACCCGCTGGGCGCGAACTTTGATGAGTTTATTGTGATTGCTCATTATCAGCCGGCTATTAAATGGAACATTGAAGGCAAGATGATTTATTACAGACAAGGAATTGATTCGCCCGGCACAAATCAAAATTTTGGCAGCAATATTTTTAAGAATTATAACACCCGCTCTGCAGGAGATTATGGTTATAAAATCGGCTCCGGGCTGTTGACCAATTGCATTAATTTATCAGCCCTTGTTTCTTATGAAGTGAAAGAAAATCTCTACATAGATGCTTCGGTTATGTACAGAGATTTTGTAACACACGATGCAATAAACACAGTGAACGCATCTGCCACTTTTACTTTGGGAATAAGATTGAATATGTTCAGGAGAGAGTATGATTATTGAGGTGACGAGAATTATTGTTAGCGAAACTAACGTACAAGCATAACCGGAAATAAATTATGAAACCTGGCGGAATTTCTCCTGCAAAATCTTACTATATATCATAGTTTCGTTTCAAGAACTTTATAAATTCCTTCAAGTATTCAAGATGCACCCGTAACATATTATTATAGCCATTCAGAGTGATGGCGAATGTCCAATAATTGTTAAACAGCAAATGCATTTTTTCTTCATCCTTAGATGTCAAAACATAAAAATCGTAAGGTATTTTATTTGTCGTCATATAAGATTGAAAAAATTTGTTGGCAACGGTGACATCAAAAATCTGTTTCAATGCTGCCCAAGTCTGCACGTAAGAATCGGTATAAAATCTTTCCTGCAGTATGATGTTGTTATTTTTGTATTCATACAGTGCAATGGTATCGGCAACCTTGCTGGTTTTGATAAGACTGTAACCACCTGCGTTTCTCAGTTGCACTAAAGTGAGATCGTTGAACGTGAAGATGTGCAGATTGATCGTGTATTTAAATGCATAAAAAAAGACTGAATCCTGAACCTGCGTTTTCGTGAAATCAGTTTTCGATACTTTCACTAAAGAGTCGATCCCTTTTAATTCTAAATCATTTTCACTTATCAGATCGTTCAGATTTGAAATGTCGTTTTGCGCATTGTTTATTAATCCAACGATATAATCTTTTTCACGATGGTTCTCAGAAATTTTTTCTCTGATTGTCTCAGCAAAAAAGCCAAGCGTCACAGCCAAAAAAATCATTAAGAATTCAATAAGGTATTCTTTCCATTTTTTTTCTTTGTGATGCAGATCCGGGTGATGATGCACTTCCATATTTTGATTTGTTTGTTGGTAATGAATTGGGGAGTTATTTGTTTGAATGGATTTTGTCAAACGACTCTTATAATCAGTTTTCTATACCTTTATATACATAATCGGGTTTGAATTTCCTTTTCTAAAATAATGCTCGACAGACATAAGCCTATATCTTTTTCTTATTGCTTCTGACGCTATTGTTCCCGTAAATTCAAAACGATTTTTTAATCTCTCCGCAGTATTTAGACCTTTTTCTTCATTTGTCGGCCTAGTACTGTTTGTTGACCCTGCTTTGTGCCAATCAAAAATTTCGTAAACTTCTTGAATGACTCCCTGATAAATGGCAAAAGCATATTTTGCATTTGCGGCTCTAGCTGGGTTTAATTTCCATCTGCCACGCGTGTATTCGTAAAGTTCAGCTTCAGTCATTGAAAATCGAAATGCTTGATTTATCCTGATTAAGATTACAGGAGCATCGATGTTGACAGGTTGTTTGTTATACAGCGCATTAATTTGGTCTATTGTCATTCTTCCAAATGCAGCACTTTTATATCCGCTCTGTTTGTTTGTAAGGTTTCTAATACCAATTAAATCAATAACTGATGATTCAACATTCAGCGCAATGTTTTCGTCGTCTAACCCGTGAATTAGAATTTCGATCTTTGGTTTCAATCCTTCACTTTTTAATTTTTCAATATATTGAACTTTATGACTCTCCGATGGATCCTTTAAATGATTGAAAACTCTATTTCCTTTGCCTTTTCCGATATAAAATATCTCGTTAGTTTCAGGATGTGAATAGATATACACATAGTATTTGAGTTCATCTATTATCGAGTTTGAAAATTTCATCGTGCGTCTTTAAAATGGGCTATCACTCATAAATATACGAATTGCAAAACATCGAATTTCAGCGATGATGCTATAATGATGCATTCGGATAATAAACCCAGAGCTCAATAGAATATATAGCGTACACGAGTGCGACGCAACGATGCTCAATAGAATTCCTTGGCCGGTTACCAAAATCTATTCTTTTAAATATTAAAGAGCGATGCGAAAGTTTGCATATTTATTGTTTTGCTTAACTTCATCACTAAGAGAAATTTCACTTTTATAAAACGAACAATTGATGCAGAAAAAACAATCAATACAAGAAGTGCTTCAGCAATTGGCTGAGCAGAATGCTGAGAAAGTAAAATTGGCCATCGTTGATGTGGATGGCATTTTGCGTGGCAAAGTTATCAGCTTCGAGAAATTTAAATCTGTTGCAGAAAAAAGTTTTGGTTTTTGCGATGTAGTTTTTGGCTGGGATGCAAATGATGTGGCGTATGATAATGCCCAGATCACGGGCTGGCACACGGGCTACCCGGATGCGAGCGCAGTGGTTGATATAAACACGTTCAGGCAGGTGCCGTGGGAAAATGACCTTCCTTTTTTTCTTGCAGATTTTCGCGATGCGAAGGGAAATGATTTGCCAGTTTGCCCGCGCAGCTTATTGAAAAAAATTGCACAGCAGGCAAAAGATGCAGGTTACATTCCTTATTTCTCGCAGGAATTTGAGTGGTTCAATTTTATTAATAACACGGATGAATTGTATGCAAATAATTTTCGCGGACTGAAACCAATGACGAACGGCATGTTCGGTTATTCTATTTTGCGTGCTTCGCAAAACAGTAATTTTTTTCATGATCTTTTTGATCTGTTAAAAAAATTCGATGTGCCGCTGGAAGGCATTCACACAGAAACTGGCCCCGGCGTTTATGAAGCAGCGATGCTGTATGCAGAAATTTTGGAAGCAGCAGACAGAGCAGTTCTTTTTAAAAGCAGCGTGAAAGAAATTGCGCACCGTCACGGATTGATCGCAACATTCATGGCAAAGTGGAATGAGAATTTGCCGGGCTGCAGCGGGCATGTTCACCAAAGTTTATGGTCGGCTGACGGAAAGCATAATTTGTTTTATGATAAAAAATCGAAAACAAATATGAGCTCGCTGCTCGAAAGTTATATTGCCGGACAACTGCATTGTCTGCCACATATTTTGCCTTCCAATCTTTCCGGATGCCATTGCACACAAAGCATGAAAGCTTTGCCTGATTTATTTTCAAATTCAATTCCTTCAATCGTTTTGTCTTCGGAATTCGAATACGCATTCACCTTCAAATTTCTTCCTAAAACATTTTCAGCAACAGCCTGATGGTGCGCACTATTCACTTTTCCAGTTAATGCATCAACTGTTTCACCAAGCAAAGAAGTTTTTTCAACTTTTACTTCATGTTGCTTATCACTCCCTTCTTTCTTATGGATATTATTTAACGTTCCCAAATCCTGGACCAGCTTGCCGCCTTGCAAAACGTTCACCAATTGCATGCCGCGGCAAATGCCTAATAAAGGCAACTGATGCAATTGTGAATACTTATAAATCTTTTTTTCAAACGAATCTCTGTCTTCTTGAAATGTGTCAGGAGCATTTGCATAAGAAGAGTCTTCGTTATAAAATGACGGCTCGATGTCAATCCCGCCTGTTAAAATAAAACCATCGCACGTAAAAATATCATCCGTATTATTTTTTTCGAATGATAATTCAACAAGCTCTATATCATTTTGCAAATCTGCTACAGTGAACCAATTCCAGTAATTCTGAAAATTGGTTTTCGTAAAGCTTATGCCGATTCGTTTCTTCATGGTGAATTGTGAATGGTCAATCGTGAATAATTTAGTTCACAGTTTGCAATATTCGGTTTGCACCTCAGATTTCAACAGTCTGCGAATTGTGGACTGTTGACTGAAAACTGCCAACTGCTCACAATGCTTCTCCATATATTTTTCTAAAATCTGCTCTGGCAACAGGTTTTGGATTATTCGGATGACAGAAATCAGCAAACGCCAGATCTGCCAATGTTTCAAGATGTTCCTGCTTCACACCAATAGCATTCAATTTAACAGGCATGCCTATCTGTTTATTCAATTCAAACAAACGTTTCACTACTGCTTCGCCTGTTTCTTCTTTTAATTCCATCGTGCGTGCAATTTTTCTGAACTTATCTTCAAACCCGTTGATATTAAATTGCATGCCATAAGGCAGGTTCACAGCGTTCGCCAAACCATGATGTGTATCCAATAAAGAAGAAAGCGGATGCGCAAGCGAATGCACCACACCCAAACCTTTTTGAAATGCAACCGCGCCCATTAACGAAGCAATCATCATTTTGCTTCTCGATTCAAGAGAAGGTTTATTAACAGCATCAGCAATTGATTCATTGATCAAAGAAATTCCTTCCAGCGCAATGCCATCAGCCATCGGATGAAAACCTTTTGCCAGAAACGCTTCCATATTATGCGTGAGCGCATCCATGCCTGTTGCGGCTGTAATAAATGGCGGCAAATCCATCGTTAATAATGGATCAGCAAAAACAATTTTCGCCAGCAATTTTGGTGCGAACAAAATTCTTTTGCGATGTGTATCATCTTCTGAAATAATTGCACTGCGACCGACTTCGCTTCCCGTGCCGCTTGTAGTCGGGATAGTAATAAAATAAGGAACTTCTTCCGTTACATATTGATCGCCTCCGATCAGATCATCGTAATCAAATAAATCGCGGTGATGATTAATGCGCAACGCAATTGCTCTTGCAACATCCATCGCAGCGCCGCCGCCAATCCCGATAATGCAATCACGTTTTGTTTCTTTAAAAAAATCACCTCCCTTCAGCACATCCGTTTTAACCGGGTTCTTATGAATATCAGAAAACACTTCAAAAGAAATCCCTTTTGCAGTAAGGCTATCTTTTATCTTTTTAAAAAAATCCAACTGCGCAACCATCGGGTCAGTAACAATCAGCGGTTGTGCAATACCGTTAGCTTTTAAATGTCCCGGCAATTCATTCACTGCGCCAGCTCCAAATCTTATTATCGTTGGAAAATTGTATTGACGAACAACATTAAAATCAATCATATTATTTTATTAGGGAGCAAATTTAAGAATATCTGTGTTCTGTTACTGGATTCATAAAAT
>Ga0207057_1233_pt1 | contig 12025 bp, 12 predicted proteins | sample Alteio_BWMinCont_33_FD_153265 | JGI IMG/M metagenome (GOLD analysis project Ga0207057, IMG submission 153265) | Enriched cells from forest soil in Barre Woods Harvard Forest LTER site, Petersham, Massachusetts, United States -... | ecosystem: Environmental > Terrestrial > Soil > Temperate forest >... | reverse complement strand
CGGACATCGCGCGAAGCGTGTAATGGCAAAAGGGTGCTTGACTGTGAGACAGACAAGTCGAGCAGGTGCGAAAGCAGGTCATAGTGATCCGGTGGTTCTGAATGGAAGGGCCATCGCTTAACGAATAAAAGGTACGCCGGGGATAACAGGCTAATACCGCCCAAGAGTTCATATCGACGGCGGTGTTTGGCACCTCGATGTCGGCTCATCACATCCTGGGGCTGAAGCAGGTCCCAAGGGTATGGCTGTTCGCCATTTAAAGTGGTACGCGAGCTGGGTTCAGAACGTCGTGAGACAGTTTGGTCCCTATCTGCCGTGGGCGAAGGAGATTTGAGAGGAGCTACGCCTAGTACGAGAGGACCGGCGTGGAGGTACCACTGGTGGTCCGGTTGTTTCGCCAGAAGCATAGCCGGGTAGCTAAGTACCGACGGGATAACCGCTGAAAGCATCTAAGCGGGAAGCCTCCCTCAAGATGAGATCTCCCGAGGAGAAATCCTCCGAAAGGTCTGTCGTAGACGACGACGTAGATAGGTGGGATGTGTAAGTGCAGTAATGTATTGAGCTAACCCATACTAATTGACCGAGAGATTTGATTTAAGAATCCAACTGGTTATTGTTGGAGACTGAAGAAGACATATCCGAGAGAGTTACAGATTTTGAGTTGAGTAAGCCATAGTCTGGCGACCTTAGCGAGTAGGCCCCACCTGAACCCATACCGAACTCAGCCGTGAAACTGCTCAGCGCCGATGATACTGTGGGGTTCCCCCATGGGAAAGTAGGACATTGCCAGGCTTTTTTTTCAACCCCGATTTCTTTTCGGGGTTTTTCTTTTACTATATATATTAAGACTTCCGATAAGAAAACTTAATTGTAATCTTGGCATAGTTATGTTGTCCCGTACTTACTCTCTTACAGATTTTTCCTTTGCGCTTCCGTCTAGACTCATTGCTGTTTATCCTCCTGTGCAACGTACCGACAGTCGTTTGCTTTGCTTGAATAAAAAAACAGGATACGTTGCACATAAAAATTTTAGGGACATTTTACATTTATTCAATCCAGGTGACTTATTGATCTTAAATGATACCAAGGTGATCCCTGCCCGTTTATTTGCACGTAAATTAACTGGAGGGAAGCTAGAAATATTAGTTGATCGCATTTTAGAACAGAATCGTATTTTAGCGCATCTTAAGTCGAGTAAGTCGCTAAAATTAGGCACCTTGCTTCAGCTAGAAAACGGAATGAAACTTAAAATTACAGCAAAGGTTGAAGATTTATTTGAACTAGATTTTTTAGATCAAGCTACACCGAGCTTGGATTTATTAAATGAAATAGGTCATATCCCTCTACCGCCATACTTACGAAGACCTGAGCAATTTCTTGATAAAAGACGATATCAAACAGTTTTTGCCCGTGCTCCGGGTGCTGTTGCTGCGCCTACAGCAGGATTGCATTTTGATCAAGCGCTGTTAAAACAAATACAAGCAAAAGGTGTTACGGTGGCTTTTGTTACCTTACATGTAGGTTCTGGTACATTTCAGCCTATTCGAGCAGAACGCATCGAAGATCATCACATGCATGCAGAGCGCGTGTTAGTTAGCTCCTATGTTTGTGAAAAAATAAAAGAAACAAAGCGGAATCGTAAACGAGTGATCGCTGTTGGGACAACTACGGCCAGGAGTTTAGAAGCAGCGACAATAAGCGGACGAATCAAACCCTTGCAAGGGGAAACCCGGCTTTTTATCTATCCGGGGTTTCTATTTCGTACAGTTGATGTCTTGCTGACTAACTTTCATTTACCAAGATCGACCCTACTGTTATTAGTTTCTGCTTTTGCAGGTTATCAAAATACCATGTGCGCCTACCGACAAGCCTTGAGTCTCAATTATCGTTTCTTTAGCTATGGCGATGCTATGTGGATAAGCGAATAATAAGGCGAATAGCAGGAACGTTACTGACATTCCTAGTGACAATGCAGCCAAAAAAGAATAGACTACCGCCCTCGTTACAAAAAAATGCTTGATATTTATGGAAAACCTGGTTGTTGTCATCCTAGGCCCTAATGAATCTCAGATTATCAATGAAATTTTTAAAAAAATTGCTGATTGTGGTTGTCATGTTGTAGATGCTCGTGTCAATACTACAGCTACTCATGTCACAGTAACGTTATTGATCGGTGGAGCTTGGAATACCGTAGCGAAGTTTGAGTCTATCGTAAAAAAATATACAGGGCAGGCATTAGTTTCTCGTACACAGTTTCGTACGGCGCAACCTGCTGGTTTCCCATACTCTTCTTATGTTGTTGCTCCAGATATGCCGGATGTTTTAACAAAGCTTATTCAGTTTTTGTCTGATCAAGAAGTGACGCTCTATAATATGCATGTTGAAGCTTATAAGGCGCCTATTACAGAAGCATCAATGTTGGCAATTTCCGTAGCTTTCGGTTTTCCCGTTCATCGTTTAGTGGCTGATTTTCGTGAGCATTTTATTGTATTTTGCGATGAACAAAATTTTGATGTAGCGATGGAACCACAAAAAAATTAATACTGACTGTGTATCTTTGCATGCCAGGCGAGTGCTAATAGTTACAATTACTGATTTTTAGGAATTGATTTTATTAAGTGGATTTACGTATGTTGGCTATTGGTCAGTCTGCGCCCGAGCTAGGTTTGTTTGCGACTAGCGATGAAATCGTTCACTTGAGTAATTTTGTTGGTAAAAACGTCATTTTATACTTTTACCCCAAAGATTGTACTTCAGGATGTACTCAAGAAGGTATGGACTTTGCTGAATATTACAAAAGGTTTGCTTCACTCAATACGGTTATCTTGGGTGTTTCCCGGGATCTCCTGGATCTACATAAAAAATTTAAATTAGAGCAACGGTTTCCCTTTGAGTTATTATCTGATCCAAACGGAAAAGTGTGTCAGCGCTATGGTGTGCTGAAAGAAAAAACTGTCTATGGTAAAAAGAAATGTGGCGTTGAGCGTAGCACTTTTTTGATTGATAAAAACAGTATTTTGCGTCGCGAATGGAGGGATGTTCAAGTATTAGGTCATGTTAAAGCTGTGTTACAGGCAGTAGGGGAGTTCAATGAATCCGGTGGCAGTAGCGGCGTAGGCAGTAGCGGCGTAGGATGAGATGTAAATTTTTTACATATGCTGTAGACAAAAGTAGGATATTTCGCTAAGTATTTTTTTTGTAGCCAGGTTGGCGGCAATGGCTCCACCATGGGGATTGTCTACGAGAGCTGTTTGTGTGGCTACAAATTCTTTGGTTGCAACGATACGATCGGTGTGGGCGTTGATTAATTGCGCCCGTAGCGCGACGTAAAATTGGCTTGGACTTGTTAAAAATTCCTGCTGAAAGCTGAGTAGTTGAGTGTTCAGGATCCAGTCATAGTGAGTAGTTGATGGAGTATTAATAATGGCTTGAAAGTAGCCAGTATTTTGCAATGACCTAACCAACAAAGGGTGTAGCATGTGTGGCGGTGTATCGGCCCATTGGTTATTGGCAAAATATTGCAGCTGATAACAATCCGGTATATAGATCATACGCGTGCTGCCATAAATAGCATTGGCACGAGGCTGTGTTACCAATATCGTGCTTCGTGAAAATCGTTTCGTGTTACAAGAGAGTGGTGATAGCGTAGTCGTGACGGTGTAATAGTGTAAAGGTGTTCTTTTAATGGGTTGAAAAATAGAGCAAGCGTGTAATAAAAGAATAGTGCATAAATAGAACAGTGCGCGACTTTTTTTGAATAGCGACGTATAACAGAACATTTATTTTTCTCCTGGTCCTGGCGGCGGTGGCATTTGGCCTCGTAGTAACACGGCGGGGTTATGTTTTAGATCATCAGAAAATTCAAGTAAATTACCACTCATTAATGTTAAATTGTCTAAGACCTCGTTGGTAGCGGGTAGGGTTCGTTGGTTTAGGGTATTTAGCAAGGGCGTGACTAATTGAGTTGATTTAGCCGCGTTGATTAAAATGCTATCCAGTTGTTTGCTTTGAGCGGCTAAGTGACTGCTTGTGATATTCAAATTATTTAAAATCTCTCTAAGTAATGCAGGATTTTCTCCACCTAGGACGTCATTGATATTCTGTGTAATGTGATCCATATTGGCTGCTAAATTACCCATCGCATCGTTTAAGCGCACGAGCAATGATGGAACACTTTGAATGATGGGGTACTGCTCGCCGGGTAAAAGGGTAATCGGTTGTTTGTTGATATCACTCCCCTGCAGAGCGATGTAAGTAATGCCCGTTAAGCCTTGACTACTCAGTGTTGCTGTTGTGCCAGCCGTAATTGGCGTATGTTCTTCTATGTGCAAAAATAACCTTATTTGTTGAGGGCTATCTGTGCTCAAGGAGATCTTTTCTATACTACCTACGTCTACACCATTATATTTCACAGCAGAGTTTGTCGTTATGCCAGCAATGGATTCATTCATAATGACTAAATAAGTTTTATAGTGTTTTGTTGAGAAGCCCACGGATAACCAGGTAATACTAATAACCAGCGCTACTAGCAGGACGAGGACGAACGTGCCGACTAATGCATAATTAATTTTAGATTCCATCGTGCTTTTCCGTTTTATAAAACTGCTGAGCGGCGCGTCCTCTGGGACCTTGAAAGTAGGCCTGAATTACGGGTTGGGAGGATTGTGTTAATTGCGCGATTGGAGCAAATTCTAGAATACGTCCGTCATTTAAAAAGGCGACTTTGTCTGTCGTTTGCCATAATGTATCCAGATCATGGGTAATTAACAAAATGGTTAAATCTGAGGTTTTTCGTAAGCGTAAAAGTAGTGCATCAAAGGCTTCAGCGCCTGGTGGATCGAGTTCAGCAGTTGGTTCATCTAGCAAAAGGAGTTCAGGACTCATGATCAGGGCGCGTGCTAAACCGACACGTTTGAGCATGCCTCCACTGAGTTCGGCCGGATACTTGGTGGCTGATGATGTGGGCAAACCGACGTCCAACAATTTTAATAAGGCCAATTCTTCAATTGTTTGTTTGTCTAATTTTGTATGTTCACGAAGTGGAAAGGCGATATTTTCCAAAGCAGTTAATGAAGTAAATAGTGCTGATTGCTGAAACAAAACTCCCCAACGACGTTGCAGAGCAAGAACTCCAGAGGAAGAGAGTTTATTGATATCTGCTCCGAATACTTCAATAGTGCCTGATGTAGGGACCAAAAGTAACAAAATTTCGCGTAAAACGGTCGACTTACCTGAGCCGCTACTTCCGACAATCGCGACAATTTCCTTACGCCTGACTTCAAGGTTAATGCCCTGATGTACCCACTGGCCGTCGATAGAAATTTTAACTTTATCAAGTTTGATAACAATATCAGATGCACTCATGACAAAATTATAGCTGATTTAAAGATCTAGGGTGCTAAATAGGATGGAGAAAAGTGCATCGGCAACAATAATAAAAAAAATGGCTTGCACAACGCCTCGCGTGGTTTGTTTGCCCACACTATCAGCGCTTCCCTGGACGCGTAATCCCTGAAAACAAGTAATACTCGCGATAATGAGTGCGAACACAGGCGCTTTTCCTATCCCGATCAGTAGAGATGAAAGTTGTACGACTTGGGGAAAGCGATGTAGAAATTCGATATAACTAATATGTAGCATACTGCGTGTCATTGCCATACCCCCCAGTATCCCAAAGATATCAGCCCAGACAGTCAACAAAGGAAGAGCAATCGTTAGGCCAAAAATGCGTGGCAGGATTAATAGCTGGTTAGGTAAGACTCCCATGGTGTTCAGTGCATCGATCTCTTCTTTAACCTTCATCATGCCAAGTTGAGCAGTAAAAGAAGAACCACTTCTTCCTGCAACCATAATGGCGGTCAGTAGGGGGGCAAATTCTCGCAATATTGCTAGCCCCAATAAATCGATGATAAAGAGGCTGGCACCGTAGTTTTTTAATTGTAAGCCCATTTGATAGGTTAGTACAATGCCGATCATAAAGGATAGTAAAGCAATAATACCTAAAGCGAAAAATCCAGTGTTTTCAATAACACCTACGAGTGCGTTAAAACGGAGTTGTTTTGGTTTTATAAAAATAATTAGAGTATCAATAAAAATCTTACCAATAAAATGTAGGAATGATTGTAGCTCCAGTATTTGATCGACAATTTTTTTGCCAAGTAGCGCTACACCTCTATACTGATGACGGCTAAGTAGCGGCTGTAGTTGTGTAGCAGTTTTTGCTACCTCGATAAGCAGTGCGTTGTATTCCTTACTTAACCCTAGAAAAGATACTTGAGTTCCTTGTTGTGTAAGCTTGCTGATCCATTGATGGAGTTGCCAAGCGCCACTGGTATCCATTGCAGTTACAGCACTGACATCAAAAATTAGTGTAGAGATGACTTCTCCGTGATGCTGTCTTTTATCTTGCTTATTACCGTGTGTGGTTAACGCCACAAAAATTCGTGTTAATGACTTTTTGTTAATTCCAGCCAATGTCCAATTACCTTTACAAAGAAGCTTGTTATTTGGGCTGTCTTCGGAGACTACAAGCGAAGCAGCAGCTAAATTTGACATATGTGGTAACTTTCGGTAGCGATCTCTTATAAACAAAAAAATATCCCTTCCTGAAGGAAGGGATAAGCGAATGAGCCTGAGTTGCTAAAAAGGTTGTGAAGTACTCCAGTAAATAGCTGGACCTTGATTAGGTATCAGTTTATTGTTTGCTAGGTAATGATATTCGCTGCATATATAGCGATATTGGCATGATGGCGTATTTGTACAAGCAGTAGGCATAACTCTGAGCCTAGACAACAGCTGACGTATGGTTGCTGAATCATAGTATGATCCAGAAACAAAGCCTGCTTTTCTGACCAAGTAAGTATCAAATGCGCAGGCAGTTTGACCTGAATGAGCAGCACTAGCCACATGAATATTACTTAATAAACCTATGCAAATAGCTGAAGCCATTACTAATAATTTTTTCATACTATTCCCCTTCGGTGATATCGGTAAAACCTCATAGCGCCCGCTATAATGGTCTACTTGCTTTTCAGCGTAGCTTATGAATCACTAAGATTCAATCAAAATAGGCCAATTATTACTCACATATCAAAGCATGCAAGCGGGTCAACAGACATCAACAGACAACTTACTAGTGGTCTTCAATAATTTCTTTCGGTATAAAGGCAGACATGATGAAAGGCCAGTTGTATAAAAAATTGACTACTTTGATCGATCGCTACGAAGAATTAACTATTTCGTTGGGCAATGTAGGCATCATTACTGATCAGAATCGTTTTCGTGAATTATCCAAAGAGTACAGTCGATTAAGTCCAATTGTACGATGTTTTCAGCAATATCAGACTAACGAAGAAATAATAAAACAAGCTGCAGAATGTCTACATGATCCTGATAAAGAATTGCAAAGTTTGGCGGAAGAGGAGCTCAAAACAGTCCAGGTTAAACAAAAAGTCCTAGAAATGGAATTAACACGTTTATTAGTACCACATGATCCGAATGATCAACGCAATGTGTTTTTAGAAATTCGTGCGGCGGCAGGTGGAGATGAAGCGGCTATTTTTGCTGGAGATCTATTTCGTATGTATTTACGGTTTGCAGAAACGCAAGGATGGTCTGTGGAAATTCTCCACAGTAGTCCTAGTGAGCACGGTGGTTACAAAGAAATTATTGCTCGCATTGTGGGAACAGATGTTTATTCATACGTAAAATTTGAGTCCGGTGCACATCGTGTGCAACGTGTCCCGGACACGGAAGCACAAGGCCGTGTACACACGTCCACTTGTACTGTTGCTATTCTTCCAGAAGTAGAAACCATTGAGGAAGTGGTTATTAATCCAGCTGAATTAAAAATTGATACTTTTCGTGCTTCGGGTGCTGGCGGGCAGCATGTGCAAAAGACCGATTCAGCCGTTCGTATTACGCATTTGAAATCTGGGTTAGTCGTGGAGTGTCAGGATGAACGTTCTCAGCATAAGAATCGTGCAAGAGCCATGTCTTTACTACAGGCTAAACTGCTGGCTTCTCAGCAAGCAAAGCAACAGGAGGAGGAGGCGAAAACACGACGTATTTTAGTAGGGAGTGGCGACCGTTCGGAGCGTATACGTACCTACAATTTTCCTCAAGGCCGACTGACCGACCATCGAATAAACCTCACTTTGTACCAATTATCTGATATCATGGCAGGAAATTTATTGCCTGTTATTCAACCTTTAATGCGCGAGTATCAAGCCGATAAACTAGCTGCGATAGAGTGAATAAACACAGGGGAGGTTTTTTGTGTTTCGATCATTAGCAATTGTGTTGATCATTTTTCTATTGTTAATTCTCGGTGGGCATATTACATTGACTTTACTCCATGGAGCGGTGGCGATTAGCTTAACGATATGGACCCTCTTAATAGCTTCAGTTTTCTTTTTTTGTTTAAGCATTTTTCTGTTTTTTGTACTGACTTGGGTAGGGGTGCTTGTTTTGGGTTGCGTTGCTGTTGTTTGGACAGTGTTAGCGGTCATTTTATTTCCAATTTTATTGCCAATCTTACTTCCATTATTACTTGTTCTGTTTTTTATCTCTTACATAAGACATAAGCAAAACCCTAATTAAATCCCTGATTCAATCATTTAGGGCACTTCTAAAAATATCTAAGACTAAACATGTTACTACAATCTTTATGGCATTGGGCAGTTGCAGAGTTAATGCAAAGCAGTTCCACTCCTCACCTAGATGTTGAGCTATTGCTGGCTATGCATCTAGGACTGACTCGTGCCCAACTCTATAGTCAGGCAGCTTGCTCTGTTGTATCACTTCCTACGAAACGCGCTATTAAAGCGACAGTCAAACACCGTAAAATGGGTGAACCAATGGCCTATTTATTGGGACAGCAAGAATTTTGGTCTCTGAGATTTTTGGTAAATTCCTCTGTACTTGTTCCGCGCCCGGAGACTGAATTATTGGTGGAACTGGTGTTAAAGAATTACACGACTGCCGCGAAAAAAATTGCTGATTTAGGTACTGGTTCAGGGGCGATTGCTCTGGCCTTAGCAAGTGAAAGACCTGCATGGCATTTGATTGCTACAGATTGTTGTCGGGATGCCTTGCGGCTTGCGGAACGAAATAGTCATCGTCATGGATTACAAAATGTGGAATTGCGTTGGGGTGATTGGTGCGGCGCTTTTCAAACAGGTGAATGCTTCGACGCAATCATCAGTAACCCTCCTTATCTTGCCTATCAAGATTTACATTTTCAATCTGAATTAGGATTACGCTTTGAGCCTGAAATAGCGTTAATTTCCGGAGAAAATGGATTAAATCATATAAAAGTAATCATTGATCAGGCGCGTCATTATCTACGAGCAGGAGGGTGGTTATTCTTAGAACATGGCTATAAACAAGGTGAGTTTGTTCGCCAATTTTTCTTGAAATGTGGTTACCAACGCTTACAACAACACAAAGACTTGGCAGGAAATCCGCGGGTCATGAGTGGAAAATGGCATTAATCGAAAAAATGATCTATAAACCGATTAAATAATAAAAATAACATGACATCACGACATGGTTAGTTAAGAATTAGAAATGATTGCTATGTCGCAGTATTTTTGATATAGATGTGTTTGGTTTTTTTGGGTATGCCAATTCCGGTAAATTGTAAATTCTCAAGGAGAACTTTATGCCAGTCAAGAAAAAACCTGCAACTGCAAAGCGACGTAAAAGACGTGCTACAGCTGCAAAGCCAATGACGCGTAAAAAAGCTACTAAGCGAAGGAAGAAGGGAGCAATGGCGACACGTGCTACTTCCACTCGTCGTCGAAGAGCCAAAGCGGGCACCAGTACAGCCGCTAAACATCCTCGAAGAAGGACAGTGAAGCGACACAAGGTGAAAACAGGGGTAAAGCATAAAAGGAAGACTGTTGTTCGCAGAAAACCTAGAAAAAGGGTCGCGTTAAAAAAAAAGCCTAGCAAAAGCAAAGCCCCGAAAAGAAAAGCAAAGTCCTCACGTAGTAGAGTCAGTAGCAAATCTGGAGTTTCCAAAAATATAAAAAGTAAAAGCCATGCAATCATGGGAGCTACTCAAACAAGTGCTAAAAAAAAACGAGAGCAGACAAGGTCTGATTCCCAGCCACATCCTGTAATAAAACAACAACTTTTACAAAAAGCTGAAATGGAAGAACCTAAAAAACGTAGAAAACGGCAAATAGAAAAAAAAATTCCGTCGTCAGGAACAAGGCGGGAATCGGTTTCTTCTTCTAGTATAGAAATCGATTTCAGCGTAGTACCTTATAAGGAACGACCTGGAGAATGCTATATGAGCGGTGATCAGCAGGCGCATTTTAAACGCTTGCTATTGCAGCGAAAGCGCATGTTATTAGAAGACATGGGGAGAACAGTGCATCATTTGCAGGATGAGGGTGCATCGTTGCCTGATATTAGCGATCGAGCTACGCAAGAAGAGGAGTTTAATTTAGAGCTTCGAGCTAGAGATCGTGAACGTAAGCTAATTAAAAAAATTGAGGATGCATTACAGCAACTTGATGAAGGACGTTATGGGTTCTGTAATTCTTGTGGAGTAGAGATTGGGATTCGTCGTTTAGAAGCACGTCCTACGGCCACTTTATGCATCGATTGTAAAACCTTGGATGAAATTCGAGAGAAGCAGATGGGCGGTTAAGCCTTCCTGTCCATGTGGCGGGTGCTTGTCACCCTTGCTAGTTTGTTTTTCTTATGTCGAATTTGTTAAAGCAGCTTTATAAATCTTCTCTCCTTCTATTGATCGATTTTTATCAGCTTACCATGGCATATGGCTATTGGCGGGTTGGTATCCATGAACGCGAAGCAGTGTTTTATCATAGTTTTCGTAAGCTGCCTTTTGGTGGTGGTTATGTTATCTGTGTTGGTTTAGGAACGTTAATTGATTATTTGGATGCTTTTCATTTTACTAAAGAAGATACGGATTATTTAGCGAGTCTTAAAGATTCCCAAGGAAAGGCATTATTTAGTCGGAAATTTTTAACCTATCTCGATCAGCTTACATTCAGCTGCGATATTGATGCAATAGAGGAAGGTTCTGTTGTTTTTCCCCAAGAGCCATTAGTACGTGTGAAAGGGCCCTTATTGCAGTGCCAATTGTTAGAAAGTATTTTATTAAATATCATCAATTTTCAATCGTTAGTTGCGACTAGTGCAGCGAGGTTGCTTCAAGCGACGCGTGGAGAACCTGTATTGGAATTTGGTTTACGTCGTGCGCAGGGGTTTGATGGTGCGTTATCGGCGAGTCGCGCAGCATATATCGGTGGCTGTGTCGCCACTTCAAACGTGTTGGCTGGAAAATTATTTGGTATTCCTATTCGTGGTACTCATGCGCATAGTTGGGTTTTGTGTTTTGATTCGGAGTTAGAGGCTTTTCGCGAATATGCTAAAACATTGCCAGATCGTTGTGTCCTGCTAGTGGATACTTACAATACGCTGGAAGGTGTGAAAAATGCCATAAAAGTTGCTAATGAACTGGGTTCAGCAGGGTTTCAGTTAGCAGGAATTCGGCTAGATTCCGGAGATTTAGCCTATTTAAGTCAAGCAGCACGAAGGCTTTTGGATGAAGCTGGCTATGAACATGTCGTGATTATGGGGAGTAATGATCTGGATCCTTCAGTCATCATGAGTTTAAAGGAACAGCAAGCACGAATTACCATGTGGGGTGTGGGGACGCATTTGGTTACTGCTTACGAACAGCCTGCTTTGGAGGGAGTTTACAAATTAAGTGCCATGGTTACTTCTCAAGGACAGTGGGAATACAAAGTGAAGTTATCGGAACAAACTATTAAAATTTCAACGCCTGGTATTTTAGCGGTGCGGCGGTTCTATTCAAAAAGTGATGGTTATGCTGTAGCTGATGCTATCTACGATGAACTACATGGAATTTCAGAAACCTGTACTATTATCGATCCTCTGGATTCTACCAGACGTTGCGTTATTACTACAGATACACCATTTCGTGAATTATTGCACCCGATCTTTAGAAAAGGTAGGTTGGTTT
>Ga0207057_1225_pt2 | contig 12099 bp, 11 predicted proteins | sample Alteio_BWMinCont_33_FD_153265 | JGI IMG/M metagenome (GOLD analysis project Ga0207057, IMG submission 153265) | Enriched cells from forest soil in Barre Woods Harvard Forest LTER site, Petersham, Massachusetts, United States -... | ecosystem: Environmental > Terrestrial > Soil > Temperate forest >... | reverse complement strand
AAAGTACCAACAACTATGCCATGGCAGAGGCTTATGCCGGAAAGGCTTTTCATGGCGATGTTTTTTTTGCTCATGAGCAGACTGCAGGCAAGGGCCAGCGCGGGAAAAAATGGGTTGCAGCACCCGGCGAAAACATAATGATGAGCATTGTTTTGCAGCCGGAGAGAGTGTCCGTTAATGAACAGTTTTTGTTGAGCGCGTGCGTTGCTTTGGGTTGTTATGATTTGTTAAATAAATTTTTGCCGGAAAAAATTTTTATCAAATGGCCAAATGATATCTACATCAATGACAGAAAGGCAGGGGGGATTTTGATTGAGAATATCTTATCGGGCAATAACTGGAAATATGCAATCGTTGGGATCGGCATTAATATTAATCAGATAAAATTTGATGAGAATCTTCCAAATCCTGTTTCGTTGAAACAAGCAACAGGCAAAACTTTTGACGTGGTTGATGTTGCGAAAGAATTATGCAATTGCATGGAAAAAAGATATTGCGAGCTCGGAAAAAACGATGAGATGATTGTTGAATATAATAAGCACTTATACAAAAGAAATGAATTGGTAAGATTTAAAAAAAGAAATGAGATTTTTGAAACGATAATAAAAGAAATTTCACCGCAAGGCAAATTGATTACTGTTGATGAAGAAGAAAGAAGCTTTGATTTTGGTGAAGTGGTTTGGGAGTTGTGAGATAAGAATTAACAGAACTCCCATACATTTTTACTGCTACGGGTGTGAAAGCTAGTAATTTAAAAGTGCCCGAAAAATTGTTTAAATTTGGATGAAATTAAAAATAGAATTTATGGGAGCATTACCATTGGACAATGAATTTATGCAGTATTGGTTAAAGCTTTCCCTTCCTGAAAAAGAATCTCTTCTATCTGTCGCAAAACATTTTGTTGAGCTTAAAGAAGATGCAGGACACATCAGCATTGAAGAATATAATAAAGAAATTGATGAGGCTATGGCACGAATGGACAATGATGAGTTTTACACTCATGAGCAAGCAGTCCAGATATCCAAAAGCTTGCTGAATGGAAAATAAAACCATCAGTTGGGATAAGGTCGCTTTAAAACAGTTTGTATCTGCGATTGAATATATAGCCAGAGATTCTTCACAAAATGCAGAAAAAGTTCATTCCGAAATCATTGAAAAAATAGAAGCGCTGCCTTCCAATCCTGAAATGTTCCCGCCTGATAAGTATAAATCTGATAATGATGGGCATTACCGTGCTTTTGAACTCCGCCATTTTAGAATAGCGTATTATATCTCTCCTGAAAAAATAAGGATACTTCGTGTAAGGCACACCAGCCGTGAACCTAAAGCTTACTGATTAATAATAGAAAAGGAGACAGTAATTAAGAAGAAAGAAGTTTTTATTTTGGAGAAGTGGTTTTTTTTAATTCTTAATATTCATTCTGCTAAGCCAAATTAAGCTAAACAACATTGCAATAGTTATAATCATATATAAGATAGTTATCCACGTACCTCTTGCGCCGTTTATTGGAGTATTTTTTTTAAATTCATGATATATCACTTCATACTTTTTATCTTTATAAAAGAAGAAATAATTAACGACTCCAATGATAATTATAATTGCGATTTCATAAACTTCAGGTATTAAAATATGATCGGAATGATCGATTATCGCTTTATAATAACCGATTATTGTTAAAACATTTAATGATAAAAAAAGAGAAAGTATGCACATAGCTTTATATGCATATGGGTTATCGTTTGTTGCATTTCCAATATATTTTGAAAACTGAAAAAATTTACAAAAAAGAAGTATGAGGGTTTTCATTTTTAGTTAGTAATAATATTTATTTAACAGAACGGCCTCACTTCAACTCCTTCCACGCTTTCACAATCTCTTCCGCATGCTGTTTTGATTTCGGTTTCAAAAATATTTTTCTGATTACGCCTTTTTCATCAATCACAAAAGTGGTGCGGAGCAAGCCCATATATTTATTGCCGAACATTTGCTTCTGGCCCCAAACGCCGTATTTGTTTATGATTTTATGCTCAGGGTCAACAACCAAAGTAAAAGGCAAACTAAATTTCGTCTCAAATTTTTTGTGGCTTTTCTCATCATTTGGGCTCACGCCGAGAACAACAAAACCTTCTTTTTTTAATAATGCATAATTATCGCGCAGGTTGCAAGCTTGTATGGTGCAGGTTTCCGTATCATCTTCGGGATAAAAATAGAGAACCACTTTTTTCCCTTTAAAATCCGACAAAGAAATTTTGTTTCCATTCTGGTCTGTGCTTGTAAATGCAGGAGCTTTATCGCCTTCTTTTAAAGTTATCATGATAATTTGAAAATTTGACAATGTGAAAATAGCTCAATGACATTATTAATTGCTAACGTAATGATTGGGCAAGTTAATTTTTATTCATGCTTCCTCATTTTCATATTGAGCCATTTTCACATTTGCTAATTGGCTCATTACCGAGTAAACGTAAAAGTTTGCGTTGCCACATTCCCCGCCTCATCTTCCACACTTATTTTTAATTCATGCTTGCCGGGCGTACAATGTTCATCGAAATTATATATGAATGATTTGCCTTTATCGTTTGTAAAGCGGAGCCATTTTCCGTCAAGTTCTGCTCTGAAATTTTTGAATGAATTCAGATTATCTTTTATAATAAAAATAATCCTTGATGCGCGGCTGAGGTTTGCGCCATTAATAAAACCAACAGGAATAATCTGCGGCGGCTCTTCATCCACCAGCAATTGAAAACTCCCGAAATCGCGGAACCTTGCAGAAGCCCAGCCGCCTTGCCATTGCACTTTCTCCACATCTTTTTTTGCGCCAGCAAAACGTTGCATTACTACTTTGTCTTTTTTGCTAATATCAAAATTGTTGTTTGGTTTGATGCGCACAAGAAAAGAATCCTGCAAAGGAATATATACAGCGCCGATGGTGTGAACAGATGAAACTGCATTTGGCAAAGCAGCATTCGACTTTGTATAATTAATATGCACAGAATCGTACAAACATTTCTCTCCAATATAAAAAGCACAATCGGGCGATTCAAAACCATCCAGCATTTGTGGATAGAACATTTTTCCCGGAGCTTGCCAGTTTGAAACTGAGCCTTCTTTATATTTCACAGAAAAATTCAACATAGAAGTATTTCCATATCCATCTTTCACTTCAATTTTCATTTGATGGATTGCTCCGTCGTTCACATTAATAACTCCTTCGTTCTTCAATGAATAATAAATTGAATTGGTGTAACCGGGCAGCCTGAACAATTGCTGCAAATAAAAATTGCTATTGGTTTTCGTTTTATAATCAAAATGCGCATTCACGTTTCGCGTGTTTGCATAACTGATATCATCCATCTCAAAACCAATCACAGCTTTATTATTATCATAAAGCGATGCTTCATAAATTCCATTATGATTCGGCGTTCCTGATTCCGTATCAAAAGCAGAAATGGCAAACATAACTTTTGAAGAACTTGCAGCGATCATACCGCCAGGTATTGTGAGCACACCTTTCACAATGTGCACTGGGAAAATTTTTGGGGATTGCTCATACACGCTTTTATTCCCATCATACATTGCAAGCCGCATAATTGTCGGCTTGCTATTATCTGTAATCGGCAAACCAAAAAATGTCGGGTTCAGGTTCACATCATTTGCTGTGCTACGTATTTCAAAATGCACATGCGGCGCTTCTGAGCCGCCAGTGCTTCCGCTAAGCGCAATAAAATCTCCTTTCTTTACAGGGAACATATTTGGCGGGATGTCAATAAATATTCTCCACGATTCCTGATTGTATTGCTGCTGTTTCACATAAGCCGAGAGCGCGGGAAAAAAATTGTTCAGGTGCGCATACAAAGTTGTGTAGCCATTTGGATGGTTGATGTAAATAGCCTGGCCAAATCCCGCTGGCTCAACTTTCACTCTGGCAATATATCCATCAGCCGCCGCGTAGACCGGCATGTTCACTCGTTTTTCAGTACGGATATCCAAGCCCATATGATAATGATTTGGTCTCAGCTCGCCGAAATTCCCTGCGAGGCTAATGGGAATATTTAATGGATTGCGGAAATAATGTTGCGGATAATTTTTAGCGGGAAAGAGCTGGCAAAATAACTGGAGCGAAATAAAATAGAAAAAAACACCTAACGCGAGCGGCTTCATCAAACGATTATTTTTTTTGGAACAAATGTCCCGAAAAAATCTTCCGCGCTGACATATCCGTAAATAAAATTGAAAACAAAAAGTTAACAAAAATGTTACAAGGGTGTTACCAAATTGTTTCCTGCAGCGTCAAACCATTGCTGGCAAAGAATTTTATTAACTGGTTGGCTGAAGTGTGAAAAACAATTTTAAAAATACCCACAAAGTTGTAGGCTTTTTTTAAAAATTGGTACAGCATTTGGCATAGTAAAGTTGTCTTTGTAAAAAAGAACAATCATTAAACCCCGGTGTGAGTCATGAAAACATTTCGAAACAAGCTGATAATATTCCTTGCGGTCACATGTGGTGGCGTCATAGGAATAGTTAAAGGCGAAGAAGCAAAACAAAAATGGGTTTTCAAAGTCAGAAGCAAATATGAAAATAAACGGCAGATGGCTGAGAAAAAATCTATCGCCCGCAAAGGTGGCGTATTATTAGATGATATTGAGATGGCATCGTTCCACAACAATTAATTATCCATATATACCTTCCATCATCATGAGCCTTGGTCGCACGCCGAGGCTTTTTTTATTTATTAATGCGGAAGCCTTTTAAAAAAAAGTTCCTTAACAATCAACCTGAAAATTGAAGATTGATTATTAAGTGCTGAATGTTTATAAATTCTAAATATGGTTCAGCTAAAATCCTGAAACTCCCGCTGCTCCTGCATTTCACAATCTTTATAATTTAATCCCAAAAATTAATTCTGCTGCCTTACTTTTGCGCAATTTGTTTTTACAGTTCTAACTAAAAAATAAGATGCCAAAAGATTCTTCTATCCGTTCAGTCCTCATTATTGGTTCCGGCCCCATTATTATCGGTCAGGCTTGCGAATTTGATTACTCCGGCACACAGGCCGCACGCAGCTTGCGCGAAGAAGGTATTGAAGTGATTTTGATAAACAGCAACCCCGCAACCATCATGACCGATCCGATGATGGCTGATAAAGTTTACTTACTGCCACTTACTGTTGAAAGCATTGAACAAATATTGGAAGAAAATAACATTGATGCCGTGCTTCCAACTATGGGCGGACAAACTGCGCTGAATCTTGCCAAAGAAGCAGAAGATCTTGGCGTGTGGGAACGTTATAATGTGCGGTTGATTGGCGTGGATATAAAAGCAATTGATAAAGCAGAAGACAGAGAAAAATTCCGTCAGTGGATGATTGAATTGGGTGTGCCTGTTGCCGAAGCAAAAACTGCCAATTCATTTTTAGAAGGAAAAGAGTTCGCGCAGGAAATAGGTTTCCCATTAGTAATTCGCCCTTCATTTACATTAGGCGGAACTGGCGGCGGTTTTGTAAAAGATAAAGATGAATTGGATGAAGCGCTGAATCGTGGTTTGCAAGCATCGCCTATTCATGAAGTGCTTGTAGAGAAAGCTGTTCTTGGCTGGAAAGAATTTGAGCTTGAATTATTACGAGATGCCAATAATAATGTGGTAATAATATGCACGGTTGAAAATTTTGACCCCATGGGCGTGCACACAGGTGATTCGATCACTGTTGCGCCTGCAATGACTTTGAGCGATACTGCTTTTCAATTGATGCGCAACACAGCGATTAAAATGATGCGCGACCTCGGAAATTTTGCCGGTGGTTGCAATGTGCAGTTTGCGCTCAATCCAAACACAGAAGAAATTATTGCGATCGAAATCAATCCGCGTGTTAGCAGATCATCTGCGCTCGCATCGAAAGCAACAGGTTATCCTATTGCAAAAGTTGCCGCAAAACTAGCCATCGGTTTTAATCTGGACGAATTAAAAAATCAAATCACACAAACTACTTCAGCATATTTTGAACCGGTGCAGGATTATGTGATTGTGAAAATGCCGCGCTGGAATTTTGATAAATTTAAAGGAGCAAACGATACGCTTGGCCTGCAAATGAAAAGTGTTGGTGAAGTGATGGCTATTGGGAGAAGTTTTACAGAAGCAGTTCAGAAAGCTTGCCAGAGTTTGGAGAATAATGCGGTTGGTTTAGGTTATTATGGAAAAAGTTTAATGCATGCAGAAGAATTATTAGAGTATATAAAAATTCCAAAATGGGATCGCATTTTTCGCATTAAAGATGCATTGATGGCTGGCATTTCAGTTGGCACTATTTCCAAAGCAACGAATGGCATTGATAGATGGTTTTTGTACGAGATCCAAAAAATCTGTACAATGGAAAAAGAACTCGCAAAATATAAATTAGAAAATATTCCCGTTGAAGTTTTAAAAGAAGCGAAAAGCCTTGGTTTTAGTGACGAGCAAATTTGTCGCATTATAGAAAACGGAACGGAAGATGAGTTGTATGAAAAAAGAAAAGCGCTTGGCATCACACGTGTTTTTAAAATGGTTGATACTTGCTCCGCAGAATTTGAAGCGAAGACTCCTTATTTCTATTCCACTTTTGAAACTGGCAACAGCAATGAAAGCAAAGTAAGCGATAAGAAAAAAATCATCGTGCTTGGTTCCGGCCCAAATAGAATTGGTCAGGGAATTGAGTTTGATTATTGCTGCGTGCACGGTTTGCTTGCTATTAAAGAATGCGGTTATGAAGCCATTATGGTGAACTGCAACCCTGAAACTGTTTCAACTGATTTTGATATCGCTGATAAATTATATTTCGAGCCGGTTTATTGGGAACATCTCTGGGAAATTATTGAGCATGAAAAACCGGAAGGCGTGATTGTACAGCTTGGAGGACAAACTGCATTAAAGCTTGCAGAAAAATTGCACAAAAAAGGAATCAAGATTATTGGAACTTCTTACGATAGTATGGACATTGCTGAAGATCGTGGTCGCTTCAGTGATACGTTGCGTGATCTCGATATTCCTTATCCTGATTATGGTACAGCGTATGATGTGGATGATGCAATTAAAGTTGCAAATAAAGTCGGCTATCCGGTTTTGGTTCGCCCGAGTTATGTGCTCGGCGGTCAGCGCATGCGCATTGTTATTAATGATGATGAAGTGGAAAAAGCGGTGATCAGTTTATTAAAACATATTCCGGGAAATAAAATTCTCGTAGATCATTTTCTCGATCGTTGCCAGGAAGCGGAAGTTGACGCAATTTTCGATGGAGAAAATTTTCATGTGATGGGCGTGATGGAACATATCGAGCCAGCGGGCATTCACAGTGGCGACAGTAATGCGGTGCTGCCAGCGTTCAACCTGACTCCGTTGGTCGTTACAACAATGGAACATTACGGAGAAAAAATTGCAAGAGCATTAAACATCAAAGGACTTATCAATATCCAGTTCGCAATTAAAAACGATAAAGTGTTTGTGATCGAAGCAAACCCGCGTGCGTCGCGCACTACGCCGTTTATCGCGAAAGCTTATCAGATTCCTTATCTTAATATTGCTACCAAAATAATGATTGGAGCAAACAAGCTCACTGATTTTACTTTCGAGAAAAAATTGAAAGGATTCGCTATTAAAGAACCTGTTTTCAGTTTCAATAAATTTCCCGGCGTTAACAAAGAGCTTGGCCCGGAAATGAAATCAACCGGCGAAGCAATTCGATTCATAAAAGATTTGCGTGATCCTTATTTCCGGCAATTGTATAAAGACAGGAGTATGTATCTGAGTAAATAAAATATCTCTCGCAAAGACGCTAAAGCGCAACGCCAAAAGTTTTATCGGCAACTCTTTTGTTTTATTTGCGCCGTTGCGCCTTTGCGTGAAAAGAAAAAAATGAACTGCGTAATGCTTTGTGCCGGAGTTAATGAATTTCTAAGTCTCTAGCTTTTTTTCGGCATTACTTTTTCAACAGCAGCAATAATATGTTGTGAAGTCAATCCATATTTTTCGAGTAACTGATCAGGTGTGCCGCTTTCTCCAAACGTATCGTTCGTTCCAACATACTCAATTGGTATAGGGAAATTTTTTGCAGCGACTTGTGCAATAGCATCTCCCAAACCTCCGATCACATTGTGTTCTTCAGCAGTAACAGCGCATTTTGTTTTAGTGATGGATTTGATAATCGCTTCTGTATCGATTGGTTTAATAGTATGAATATTTATCACTTCAACTGAGATACCTCTTTCCTGCAAAACTTTTCCTGCCTCGATTGCTTTCCAAACAAGATGGCCGCATGCAAAAATGGAAACGTCAGTTCCTTCTGAAAATATTTGCGCCTTGCCGATTTCGAATGGAAGATCGGATGTAAAGATTGGCCAAACAGGTCTTCCAAAGCGAAGGTAAACCGGGCCTTGATAGTCGGCGATTGCAATTGTTGCAGCTTTCGTCTGGCTATAATCGCATGGAACAATAACAGTCATTCCCGGCAACATTTTCATCAAACCAATATCTTCCAATATCTGATGTGTAGCACCGTCTTCACCCAATGTGAGGCCAGCATGCGATGCACAGATCTTTACATTTTTTCCTGAATAAGCGACAGACTGGCGGATCTGATCATACACACGGCCAGTAGAAAAATTTGCGAATGTAGTAGTGAAAGGAATTTTGCCACCAATCGTTAAACCAGCTCCAATGCCAATCATATTTGCTTCGCCGATCCCGCATTGAAAAAAACGTTCAGGGAATTCTTTAATGAACTGTTGCAATTTCATTGAGCCTGCTAAATCCGCAGTGAGCGCAACCACGTTTGGATTTTTTCTTGCCACTTCTACAATGCCATCACCAAAACCACTGCGTGTATCTTTCTTGCCTGTTACCTGAATATCTTTGAGCATGTACTTGTGATTAATATGATTTTACTGATTATAAAGTTCGAGGGGCAAAAGTAAAGCAGAAGTTTTGATTTCTTTGCGCCTTAGCGTCTTTGAGAAAAACTTTCTAATTCAGCTCTGAAAATTTTGCATTATAAAATTTCTCATCCACTTTTAATTTTTGCTCCCATTTCCACGCAGTTGCCATCATATCTTCGAGAGAAAATTTTGGATTCCAACCCAATTGCGCTTTCGCAAGATTATTATTTGCATAAATAGCAACAACATCTCCAGGGCGGCGCGGGCCAATAACATAATTTAATGGAACGCCGCTTACTTTTTCAAATGCCTTGATCGCTTCAAGCACGGTAACACCATTGCCAGTTCCAAGATTAAAGACTTCACATTTAAAATCGCTTTTTTTAGTGATCAGATATTGTAAGCCCAATGTGTGCGCATGTGCAATATCACAAACGTGAATAAAATCACGCATGCATGAACCATCTCTTGTAGGATAGTCATTACCGTGAACAAACATCTGCGATAATTTTCCGATAGCTGTTTGTGTAATCGCAGGAACAAGATTTGCAGGCCTTCCAATCGGCAGTTCTCCAATCAAAATGCTTGGGTGCGCGCCAACCGGATTAAAATATCTTAATAAAATACATTTGCAGTTTGCCGCTTTTGAAAATTCATTAATGATCTGCTCACCCATTTGTTTTGTGTAGCCATAAGGAGATTCTGCTGGCTTGGGCGGCGTTTTTTCTGTAACAGGAATTTCGTTTGGATTGCCATACACCGTGCATGAAGAAGAAAAAACAAAATTCGATATTTCAAATTCCTGCACGCATTTTAAAAGATTGATAAGAGACACCAGATTGTTCTCGAAATACATTAATGGCTGTTCCACTGATTCACCAACTGCTTTGTAGGCAGCAAAATGAATGATGCCTGCTATATCATCATTCTCCTGAAAAATAGCAAACGTGTCATCGAAATTGCAAAGATCAACTTTGTAATTTTTTATTTTTTTGCCCACTATTTTTTCAACACCTTCTAAAATGCGCGGATTGGAGCGCGAGTTATTATCAACACAAACCACTTCAAAACCATTTTCAACAAGGTCAACAATTGTGTGCGAGCCTATATAGCCACAACCACCGGTAACAAGAATTTTTTTCATCAGTAGATAATTGTTTTATTGAGGTAAGATGAAACTGTCAGACAATAATAAACTTTTGAATGCTGTTTCATTTCTTTTAAAAATTATTGATCACGTTTATTAAATATTCGCCATAACCACTTTTTATTAATGGTTGTGCCATAATTTCTACCTGTCGCTTTGTTATAAAACCTTTTCGGTAAGCAATCTCTTCAATGCACGCAATTTTAATTCCTTGTCTTTGCTCAATCACCTGCACAAACAGCGAAGCCTGCATCAGTGAATCAAATGTTCCTGTATCAAGCCATGCTGTGCCGCGATCCATGATAGATACTTTCAGTTTTCCTTTCTTTAAATATTCTTTATTAACATCAGTTATTTCGTATTCGCCTCGTGGGGATGGCTGCAAATTTTTTGCGATGCTCACAACTTCATTATCGTAAAAATATAAACCAGGCACAGCATAATTGCTTTTTGGCTTTGCAGGTTTTTCTTCAATTGAAATTGCGTTCATGTCTTTATCAAATTCAACAACGCCATAACGTTCCGGATCGCTCACATGATAAGCATACACGATGCCACCATCAGGTTTCGTATTTTTTTCAAGCTGTTTGCCGAGGCCTGCTCCGTAAAAAATATTATCACCGAGGACCAAAGCAACATTATCACTGCCGATAAATTTTTCTCCAATCACAAAAGCCTGAGCAAGACCATTCGGTTTTGGTTGTTCAGCATAAGATAATTTTAATCCAAGCTGTGAGCCATCACCAAATAATTTTTTAAAAAGAGGAAGATCGTGCGGTGTGGAAATAATCAAAATTTCGTGAATGCCAGCCATCATTAAAGTTGATAGCGGATAATAAATCATCGGCTTATCGTACACAGGCATTATCTGTTTGCTGATAGCGTAAGTTATCGGATGAAGCCTTGTTCCTGATCCTCCTGCCAAAATAATTCCCTTCATAATTTTATTAATCGGCAGGCAAAGTAGTAAAGATTGGCGAATAATTAAAAAAGGATAATGTGTTTCACACAAAGACCGCAAACGATCCAAGAAACAATGAATAAACCTTTGCGCCCGTTGTCTTCGTTGTGCCCGTTGCGTGAAAATTTAGTGGAAGAAATTATGCTTCACTAAATGGAAAATAAAATAATAAGCAGCAGCAAGCACCGCGCTCACAGGTATTGTTAGTATCCATGCCCAAAGCAAATTAATTGTTACGCCCCAGCGAACAGCAGACAAGCGACGCGTTGCACCAACGCCAATGATCGAGCCGGTGATAGTATGAGTAGTGCTGACTGGTATACCTAATTTTTCTGTAAGAAATAATGTAATCGCTCCTGCAGTTTCTGCGCTCACGCCTTCCAAAGGAGTAACTTTTGTAATGCGTGTGCCCATTGTTTTCACAATTTTCCATCCACCGCTCATGGTGCCAAATGCAATTGCAGTGAAGCATGCAAAAGGAACCCAATTAGGCACATCTTTAATATTATGCAGATCGCCATTTGCAACCATCGCCGCTGCAATAATGCCCAAAACTTTTTGCGCGTCATTGCCTCCGTGGCCTAAACTAAACAATGCTGAAGAAATCAGTTGCAATCGCCGGAACCAGTTATCTGCTTTGTAAGGATTTGCCCTTCGACATATATTAATAATAGTAATCGAAATGACATATCCAATAATCATCCCGATAATAGGCGCAAGAAAAATGAAAAGAAAAGTTGGGATCACTTTTGAATAGTTGATCACACTTTTTCCGTGCGCAGCCCAACTGCCTGCATGCGTTAAAGCCGCACCCATAAAGCCTCCCAGCAATGTATGAGATGAACTGGATGGAATGCCGAACCACCATGTGAGAAGGTTCCAGGTTATTGCAGCAAGCAAACCCGAAAAAATTACACCAAGCGTAACGAAATCTTCATTCACAGATTTCGCGATGGTGTTGCCGATTTTAAATCCCCCAAAATAATATTTATGCCTCTGCAAAAAAAATTAATTTTTACAAAGTAAACCCTAATGACACGGGCATACAAAAAATGGCTGACCTGATCGAGCAGGGTGCAGAACAAAT
>Ga0207057_1230_pt1 | contig 12120 bp, 10 predicted proteins | sample Alteio_BWMinCont_33_FD_153265 | JGI IMG/M metagenome (GOLD analysis project Ga0207057, IMG submission 153265) | Enriched cells from forest soil in Barre Woods Harvard Forest LTER site, Petersham, Massachusetts, United States -... | ecosystem: Environmental > Terrestrial > Soil > Temperate forest >... | reverse complement strand
ACGGCGAAGAGCGTCGAGTTGCTCGACGTTGTGGCGATAGCGGCGTACCAGGTCGCCGAGGACCCAGCCGGCGGCGAGGCCAACGGCAGCCTTCAGCACCGTGCCGAATAGGGCTGCGGTGTGGTGGTTCATGCGGACTTCTCCAAGGTAGTAGTTGGGGCGTGCTCGCGGAGCACGCGGTGGATGGTGGTGCGGGAGACGCGGTAGTTCTTCGCCAGTTGGCCGAGACTCTGGCCGCGCTGGCGGTCCCGCAGGATGGCGATGTGATCGAGCTCGAGCGGGCGTCGGCCGATGGGACGGCCCTCGAGCCGGGCGCGGCGCATACCGGCGCGCACCCGCTCGATGATCAGGTTGCGTTCAAGCTCTGCAATCGCTCCGATAATGACGACAACAGTGCGACCCAGTGGGCCGCCGGTGTCGATCTGCTCGCGGAAGCTGATGAACTCGATGTTGAGCCGGTTCAGTTCATCAAGCACGTCGAGGAAATGCTTCACCGACCGGGCGATGCGGTCCGAGGCCCAGACGAGGACGACATCGAAGCGGCCGCGGCGGGCCTCTTTCATCAGCTGATCGAGACCAGGCCGGCGTGCCTTCACTCCCGAGATCCGGTCGGTAAACTCGGCGACGATCTCGTAGCCGCGCTGGGCGGCTATTTGATGGAGGTCGTGGAGCTGGGTCTCAGGGTGCTGGTCGACGGTCGAGACACGCATGTACAGGGCGGCGCGTTTCACTTGCGCCGCTCTTTCGGCTTGGCCGCGGAAGAGTGCTTGCCGACGTACTCATGAATAAACTGCAGTAGCACGTCGGTCATGTTCTGCCCCTGTGAGGCGGTGATGGACTTGAAGCTGTTGTGCAGCTCTAAGGGAACATTCAGATTCATGCGTTTTACCTGTGGCTCCTGTTGCGCTTTCGCTATTTTGCTCACCTCCTCTCTACGGAGATGAGGTTATACGGTTATGAGTATCGATGGCGAGTCGATATGGATTCAGTCTGCCCAGGCTCCCTGGCAGAGGTAGACCAGCAGCGACATCTGATCGAAGCGGACCTCGATTGCGGCAGCCATGGAGCGGAGCCGGGCGGGATCGGCCGGTATATGACCGGCTTCGATCGCGGCCCACTCTGAAGACTCCATGCCGGCCAGGCGGGCTGCTTCTTCGACCGAGCGGCCGATGGCTTCGCGGCGGTTCTGGACCATGCGGCCAAAGAGGCGACGCCAGGCGGTGCGGGTGACAGAGGATGAAGCGTGAGACGTGGAATGATACATACTCATATACTCATTACTCCTAATGAACGCGCTCCGTCAAGCAAAACCGGCGCGCGCAGATTGAAACTCCACGATGAGTATGTACTCATAGAGAAGGGAACCAAAGCTACACGGCGAAGCAATGGCCACTTCCTACGAGTGGACGTTCGTCACCGGCGATCTGAACCTGGCGACACCTCCTCCGACTTCACCGCTGCTTGATGACATGCCGGCCATTGATCTGGGCCAGATCAAGGTCATTCCCCGCGGCCGTCGTTACGGAGTGGATCTCACACAAGAGATTGACATCATCTTCCCCGGGCCGATTGACCCGAACTCGATCAATACCGACGACATCCTGATGTCGATCGAGGCCGTCCTCGGCGATCCCACGGTTCCAATCCCTGCTGGACTGACACCTACAGTGACGATCAACGGCAGCATCCTGAAGATCGTGATCTCAGGCTGGCCGCAGAGCTAAGTATGAATATCAGCGACAAGGGCCTTGCGATCACGACTGAATCGGAAGGCTGTAAGCTTCACCTCTATAACGACCTGGTCTCTCCGTCCTGCCGGAACCAAAACTCCTCGCGCGCGCGGACGCGGATGAGACCGCCCGGGAAAGGCTGGCTGTCTTTCAATGCGTCCGCAAGCTGGGAGTTAACTTGTCAGGTTCGGAGTCGATTTCAGAGGGGTCAATCGAGGTTAAGGTTTTTCGAGCAAAAGGCCGGGGGAATGCCATTTCCCTACGGAGCACTAGGACTTTTGGAACGTTACGCACTCTTTTCCCGCTCCCAAGGGCCGCTCTAGTATAGGCAAACAGGTCGCAACCCGTGATTTCCTCTGCGTAACGGCGAGAGATTTCCGTACTAGGTGCGAGCCCTCTTTTCTGCCGCAAGCTGTTTCAAGTAGGCTCGCGCTCGATCGAACACTCCATCGGGTGCAATCCCGCTCTGCTCCCCTCAATTAACGCTGCACGGATGGCTTGGAGCTTGGCGGCTTCTTCCGTTTCTTCTCTCTCGAGAGCACGCAAGCCCGCACTGATCACTTCACTTGCATCAGCATACTGGCCGCTCTTGAGGTGAGCCTCTACAAATTCGTCCATTTCGGAAGTCAGTGTGATATTCCACGTCGTCATGAAAATCTCCATTGCCCATCTTGTTCTCAGTACTCTCCTCAGTTTCCCCCGCAGCATAGCACTCTATTCCACCTGCCTCTCCGTCCTGCCGCAACCAAAACCCCTCGCGCGCGGGCGCGGATGAGGGCGCTAGGGTGTGGCCGCCTGCAGGAACTCACACCGCAACGGTTTCCCGCGGGCCCAGCGAGACATCTCCTATTGCTACCAGCAGACGATCTTCGAAGTGGTCATCAGTGCTCGCGATACGCGCCAGCTCACGCCGCGGATGAGACCGCCCGGGAAAGGCTGTCTGTCTCTCCAATGCATCGGCAAGCTGGGAGTTAACTTGTCAGGTTCGGAGTCGATTTCAGAGGGGTCAATCGAGGTTACAGTTTTTCGAGCAAAAGGCCGAGGGAATGCGATTTTCCTACGGTGCACTAGAACTTATGGAACGTTACGCACTCTTTTCCGGCTCCAAAGGGCCGCTCTAGTATAGGCATACTCTCCTCTACCCGTGATTCTCTCTGCGTAACGGTATGTGCTTTCCAAGCCTCCGAACTGCTCTTCCGCCCACTCCTCCAGACCATTCGATCCGCCGCCCCTCTCACCTTATTCCTTCGCCTGCTTCTGTTCTCTATGAGCCCAATTCAGCAACTCACATGCTCTCTTCTTCTTCCATGGCGCCCATCCCCACCAAAATAACCTCATCATTACGCGCCCTAGTCACGCGCACCATAGGTGCGCTACCTTGCCCTTACCTCCATCACCCTGCGCTCCCTTACGCACACCCTGCATGCACACGGCGTTACGCATTTGCCCAGCAGATGAACGCCCATCTTCTCGTTACGCACAGCCGCCACCGAAGTTGCGCACCGCTTCAAGCTCCCTTGTCCAGTCATTTCGCACCACACGAAGTCTCACTACCGATCCTGGTCAATCCGCTTCTGCATTCCACCTCTATATATCACTGCACAAGGACGCGTCCATTGAGAGCCTGGATTCCACCGAAGAGATCGCTGGACTGTAGCGTTTCTCGGCGCGGATCTCAACCTGCTGATCAAAATCAATTCGAAGGCTCAGTGAGTGTATTTGGCAGCGTTCTCCAGATAACGCAGAGCGCCTGCTTAGGCACTTGCAAGTTGATTGGATTCAATAGATTATTCGACTATAATCGAGGCGATTACCAACGCCCAGGGACCGTGCCGGGTTGCTCCGCTCCCCATCAGATGCTAGGATTTTCGCTTTCGAGGAAGATTTGAGGAGCGGTTTGGCAAACGTCGACGCAGTGGCTCATGCGCCTGCAAATGAGCCGTCGATCGAAGATTGCAAAGAGCAGGTTCGCCGGGTAGTGCAGTCCGCGACCTTCCGAAATGCTGCAACCCTGCAGCTGCTGTTTCAGTTCCTTACCGACAAGACAATCGGCGGCGCAGCCGAGAGCCTGAAAGAGTACACAATAGGCGTTGAGGCGCTGGGCCGCAAGTCGGACTTCGACCCCAAATTGGATCCGATCGTACGGGTGCAAAGTCACCGGCTCAGAGTCAAGCTCAAGGAGTATTACGACGTCGAAGGCCACAGCGATCCGGTCCTGATCCAGTTCCCGAAAGGCCACTACGTTCCCACCTTTGAACCGATGCCCGCTTCTCTTCCAGCCCTGAGCGAGCCCGAGCCTGCCGTAGACGCGGCCGAAGCGCCGGCCGAGAAGATAACGGAAAGGGAAGCGAAGCCGACCCGACCGCGATGGTGGTTCCTCCTAGCGGTGCTCGCGGCTGTCGCGATGATCGCTCTCGGCTATTGGCTTGGCGCTTCGCGAGCCGACAAACGTCTCAACGCAACTGGAACTGCCGCCACTGCTCCCAATGAAGGAGTAGTCGAATCCTTCTGGGCGCGTTTTCTCGGCAGCGATACCTCACCCGTAATCGCGTATCCCGACGCAGTCTTTCTATTGGACGACTCCAACGACCTCTTCCGCTTCCGGCATGGCGCCATCGACAGCCGAGGTGCGTTGGTCGATCCTCATGTGGCGCATGAGTTTGCTGCGAACCCGGACATTGTTGCCAAGGCCGGCCAGCTTTATTACGAGAACGGATACACCGGCACCGGAGAGCTTGAGGCAGTCGGGATGCTGGCGGGCCTGCTGGGGCGGATGGGCGCGAAACCGATCATGAAGTCCAGCCGCGATGTGACGCCCGACGACCTCAACCAGCACAACGTAATCCTTCTGGGGTCGCCCTTCCAGAATCCCGCCGTCGCCCAGCTGATGGCAGCCGGCGACTTCAGCTACAGCAATCCCGACCAGCACCACGAGCAATGGCGAGCCCAGATTCTGGATGCCCGTCCCCGGGATGGCGAGACATCCACCTATGGCACCGAGCGCGATCAGACGAGTAAGGTTCTGACCGCAGATTACAGCCTGATCACCATCGCTCCCGGTGTCACTCCCGGGCGGTGGATTGCCATTATCGGCGGCCTCGATACGAAAGGCACCGAAGGCGCAGCCATGTTTGTCACCTCGAAGCACGGAATCGAACGCCTGGATAGCGTCCTCGACGGCATGGGCAGCCGGAAGGAAGTCTTGCCGTTCCAGGCACTGGTGCGAGTCCAGCTGGCAAAAGGCTATCAGGTCTTAGGCGCTGACCTGATCTCCGTTCACCGGCTTCAACCCGCAAAGGCCGAGCCCGCGGAAGTTCCTTCTCAGGGGCACTAACCCGCCTGATTTGTTGGCCTCAGAATATTCCTACCGTCAACCTGTCTGCCTATACGTCCATCCCCCCTAGGTTTCACTCGGAGTTCAACCCTGATTAACGCATTTCGCCGCTTTAGTAGTATGGGCAATAAAAAGCCCTATTCAGGCGCATGTAACGTGCGCTGTAACAACGATGAAACGTAATGGAATGTTGAGGAAAACGCAGGATGACGCCGTCTGGTATCCCCGGGGTAACTGGCGCACTCTCTATCTTGATCTTTAGCGTTGCGACTGTTTTTGGAAGGCCAATGCAAGACGACGAGGTAGGAGGTCACAAATGAGATTTCAAGACATATACAGACGCAAAGCAAACGATTTGAGACGCTGGAGAATATTCGCGCTTCTCGGTGTTTTGGCTACAGCCCCATGTCTGCTCGCGCAGGGAGTAAGCGGGCGCATTGTCGGAACGGTGGCGGATTCCTCAGGCGCGGCCGTCGCGAACGCCAGTGTGACCATCACCAACCAGGACACCGGGCTAAGCTTCAATACGGCAAGCGACTCCCGAGGCGACTACCAGGCAAACAACCTGCAACCCGGAAACTATCAGGTCGAGATTTCAGCGCCCGGGATGCAGACGACGATCTCCAAGGGAATCGTCGTCACCGTGGACAACACCACCCCCCTGCCAATTACGCTGCAAGTTGGCTCAACCAACCAGTCCGTGACGGTGACATCCGCCAACGCCCTGATTGATACAACCAGTTCGTCGTTGGGAGAAGTAATTAGTGGACAAGAGGTCACCACCCTGCCCCTAAATGGGCGTGTCTATTCTCAACTAGTGCAGACAGTTCCCGGGTCAGTCGCCGCAGGCTTTGGTAGCGCGCCGGAGGCAGCGGCAGGCGCTGGATCCTTCGGCTCCATCACCGCCAGCGTGAACGGAATGCCCTGGGGCGGCACCACCTACACACTCGATGGCGTAAACAACATGGAGCTGCTGAACGCCTTCATCAACGTGACCCCGCCGCTCGATTCAATTCAGGAGATGAAGATCTCCACCAACAACGCCGACATCACCGTGGGAACCTATGGCGGAGCGCAGGTCAACGCCTTCATCAAGTCCGGCACGAACGCCTTTCACGGTTCCGCCTATGAGTTCTTCCGCGATGACTTTCTGAACGCGAACAACTGGGGCGCGACCACCAAGGCTCCATATCGCGCCAACGAGTTCGGCGGCTCGATCGGCGGCCCCATCATCCGGAATAAGGCCTTCTTCTTTGTCGACTATCAGGGGCTGCTGCTGAGCAACGGCATCAGCTACATCCTCACCACGCCGACCGAGTTAATGACGCAGGGCACCTTCCTGAAGAGCCAGTTTCCCAATCCAATCTACGATCCCCAGACGCAGCAGCCGTTCGCAACCGTCAGCACCCCGCAAGGAGATGCCTGGCAGATTCCCACGAGCCGCTTCGATCCGGTTTCGGCCAACATGGTCACCGGAAACACAATCTGGCCTGCAGCGACTGATCAGTCGAGCATCAGCAATAACTACAAGGCAAATACCGTCGAGCCCGACGACAACAACCAGTTCGACGTCAAGGCCGATTACCAGATCACCGAAAAGGACCGCATCTTCGGTCGCGAATCCTATCAACGTCGCGACCTGTCAGCGCCGTCTCCAGGTACACCGTTTATCCAGATCGGCGATGTAAACGCGAAGAGCCGCAATCACAACGCGGTCATCGGTTACAACCACACATTTTCTCCCACGATGCTTAATGAGCTGCGCTTCGGCTTCAATCGCTTCGACACGCAAGACTACGGCAATGACCTGGGCACCAACGAGAACACCGTTCTCGGCATTCCGAATGGCAATGATGCCGCCTTCGGTGCAACCGGCATGGGCAACTTCAGCATCGGCAACATTGCCTCAACCGGCTCGCAGGGCTGGACCAACTCGCATCGCATCAGCAACTCCTACGAGATCACCGATAACCTGACGAAAGTATGGGGCGCGCATACAGTCACCTTCGGTGAGGATTTCCGCCGTCTGCAGGCATCGCTGACGAATTCCGACGCGAACAAAAACGGCGACTTCACCTACATCTCCGACTACACCAGCAGCTGCACCCTGGATCCCAACTGCGTGAACCCGGTAGGCGGCAACCAGTTCGCCAGCTTCCTGCTCGGACTGCCCTCCTACGTCGATCGCGGTTTCGTGGCTACCGATCCTGCGACCCGCGCAATTCTGTTGGGCACCTATGCGGGGGACCAATACCGCGTGAAGCGTAATTTGACGCTCACGCTCGCGCTGCGCTGGGACCTCATCACCCCTGCCGTAGACAAGAATAACAACCAGTCAAACTTCGATCTCGCCGCCGGCGTCCTCGACTTTGCTACCAGCAGCAACCGTGCGCCCAATGTCAACAACTACTATGGCGGATGGTCGCCGAGGGTCGGCTTCGCCTACACGCCCGGAAACAGCAACACTACCTTAACGGGCGCCTTCGGCGTCACGCACTTCCCTGGAAACTTCGGCGCGATGGGCGGCTTCCTCGAGCGCAACTTCCCATTCTTTGAGGTCTTCACCAACCCAGCTCAGGAACGCAACGTGCCGCTTACGCCGTTGAGCGTCACAGGACTGCCGCAGTACATCCCCACTCCAACCACCGCGCCGATTGCTCCACCGCCCGGCATTTCCGTGAGCTTCATGAACAAGAACATGCAGCCGGATGTTGCCTATGCCTGGAACCTCGGCGTGCAGCAGAAGATCACCGATGCCACGGCATTCAGCTTGACGTATGTAGGAACGCGCGGCACCCACCTCTTCCGGCGTTACAACATCAACACTCCACCTCCCGGCAGCACTCCGTTCAACTCGCGCCTGCCATACCAATACTTCGACCCCGCTGGCGATCAGTACGCGACGAACATCGGCTACGCAGGCGCCGACGGAGGTTCAATCTACCAGGCCCTGCAAGCCGAGATGAGGATCAACTTCACTCACAGTCTCACTGGGCGCGTGAACTACACATGGTCGAAAGAGATCGACGACATGAGCGTCTGGTGGCCGCTTGATGACCGCTACAACCGCGGCGAAGGAACAAACCAGGCGCCGGACGTTCCGCAGAACTTCATCGCCGCTCTCGTCTACCAACTCCCCTTCGGACGCGGCCAGCAATGGGGCTCAAATGCTTCGCGGCCCACACAACTGCTGCTCGGAGGATGGCAGTTGAGCACGATCACGAAGCTGCAGTCAGGCACGCCTCTGACGTTCAATGCAGCGTATGACAACCTGGGCAGCGGCGTCACCAATCGCGCCAACGTGACCTGCCCATCGGTCCGGACCATCGGTTCCGTAGGCGAATGGTTCGACATCAGCTGCTTCACCACGCCTGCGCCCTTCCAACTCGGCAATTCGGGCTCGGGCAAAGTGCATGGACCCGGCTATTACAACTCCGATCTCTCGCTCTCAAAATCGGAAACGATTCACGAGTCCATGAGGGTAACCGTGCAGGTCGATGCCTTCAACCTCACCAACACACCGCACTATTCAAATCCCGACACCAATCTCGCGGATTCCAACTTTGGGCAGATCGGTGGAACCAACGGAAACCCAAGACAGCTGCAGCTTGGCTTCCACTTCACCTTCTAAAACGGATATGCGGCGTATGCTGATGAACAACATGCGCCGCATCTCTCGTGCATACCGAACGAAAATCTACTCAAAGGATCGCACGTGAACCGGAGGAACTTTGTCCTAAGCGGAGCCGCAACGGCGCTGGCGGCTTTCGCCGATGAGCTGCCCGCCCTCAAGTCTTCAGTCCCGAAGGCAGGCGAGAACCTGATTCCCGAAACGCCCAGTGGAGCACCGAACTACTGGTGTACATGGGCGGTACAGAACTACACGTACGGGCACCATCTTCAAGAGCTTCGACCGGAGATTCTCGAAGGCGACTCAGGCAGCCGGCTCGCACACGATGCAATGAACGAGCAGGTGCTTCTTGGCAAAGATGGATGGGCTCACGAGTTCTTTCCACGCATCCGCAAAGATCTCTATCTCATGCTCGACGACGGATGGGAGTCCGGTGGCACAGCCACCTTCGAGCTCGACGCGGCGAAATTTCCATCGTTCCCCGGTTCGCCAGCCGAACGCCTCGCAGCGCTGAACAAGGCCATTCAAGCCGCAGACTGGCGCGGCGCCGCTTTGTGGTGCCGCAACACTCCCGGCGGCATGAAAGATGAGCATCTCGAGATGCTGAGTCAACAAGCGGAGGTCCGCTACTGGAAAATCGATATCGGCGATCCCGAGTTTCATCTCGTCGACGTGCGTAAGGCAGAGCATACGCAGCTGCAGTTTGAGCACGTTCATGGCGAGCCGCCACTAAACGGAGACTGGCGGCGCGACGGAAGATTTGGCGCGCAGCCCTGGGGCTCTCGCCGTCAGCAGATTCTCGCGCATACAGACGTGTACCGCACCTATGACGTAACCTCGATCCTTTCGCTGCCAACGACGCTCGATCGGTTAACGCAAATGCTCAAAGGCGCACAGGGGCCAACAGATTTGCATACGCTTCTCAACGTCGAGGATGAAGTCTACGTTGCCGCCGTCATGGGATGCACCATGGGCGTTCTTCGCCATCCTCTCGATGGATTGCGTCCGGGTGCCGATACAGACCTGTTCTTCAACGGATCGCGGCAGGCCAAGCGCCGTATGGACGAAGTGGTCCGCGCACTGCACTGGCAGCGCATTGCGCCTCCTTTCTCTGCAGGAAGCGGAAGTGTGGAAGTGAGCGAAGAAATATTGACAGACAGCTGGACCTTCGAGCGCGGACAGACTTGGGAGACGGATCTCGTCGGGCAGACAGCGCATCAAGGAGCGCCGGCATGCATCGCACGCGACCTTCCACTGCCTCGCGTAACAGCGACTCGTGAAAAGCCTTTCGTTTTCGCATCGAGATTTCCCAACGGCGCGGTTGCTATCGGCGTGCAGGAGCGGACGCACCCCGGTCGAGCGTGGTACATGCCTCCAGCGAACGTCGAGCTACACGTAGGCGATGCGCCGGGACCATACGGCGTCTTTGGCAGTTGTGCAACGCTCACCCTGGTCTTCGACAGGCCCCTCGCAGGCAAGCGTGTGCTGGCACAGGATCTGGCGAGCGATGAAGCGCTGGACGTGACCGATCGTGTTCGCATCGATGGTCAGAGGCTTCAACTCACTGAGGCAAATCTGCGAAGCTTTGGACTTAGGAGCGTGTCGAAGGGCGATCTCTCGTCGCCCGGAATCGTTTTGACTCTGCGGTAGCCGTCACCTATTTCAGGATGAGAATGAAGATTCGATATTTTCTGGCTGCGGTCTTCGTAGCCGCGAGCCATCTGGTAACAGCGCAACAGCCAGCGTCGTCATCGCAGCTCGGATTCACTTCGTCGATTCCATGGCTCACGCAATCGTTCGCATGGAGCAAGAGTCAGGCGCTCGTGTACAGCCGGGCCGGCTCAAGGACGATGGGCCCGTGGTACGAAGCCGCGCTTCCCGGCCGCAACGCCTTCTGCATGCGCGACGTATCGCACCAGACCGAGGGAGCAGCCGCGCTCGGCCTGTATGCCGCGAACCGGAACATGCTCGGCCTCTTTGCTCAATCCGCGGCGGAGTCGCACGACTGGGCCGCGTACTGGGAGATCGACGGCGAAGGCCGACCATCCTCCGCAGACTACGTTTCTGACAGCGACTTCTGGTTCAACCTGCCCGCAAACTTCGATGTGCTGGACGCCTCCGTCCGCATGTGGCGCTGGACCGGAGACGAGAGCTATCGCAACGACCCAGTCTTCCAGCGCTTCTTCCGCATCACCATGAGCGATTACATCCAAGCGTGGCAACTCGCGCCTGACAAGATTCTGACGCGGCCCCGTATTGCAAACCGGCGGCAGGCGAAAGGCCGCTTTGTTCACTCGCGCGGCATACCAAGCTACACCGAAGGCACAAAAGATTTCATCTTCGGCACAGATCTGCTCGCAGCAGAGTATCGAGCGATCCGCTCTTTCAACGAGATCGGGAACGACAAAACCCTCGCGCAAAAAATGCAGCCAGAAGCAGACGCGATCCAGTCAATGCTCGAGCGAGTCGGATGGACAGAGCAAGGCCACCATTACTTCGGTACCGTCCACAAAGACCAAAGCGGATACGGATCGGGCGACACACTCGTCTTGTACTTCGGTGCCGCCAAAGATCCGACCCACACTCGCGGCGCGCTCGACTACGTTTCATCGCCAACGTACTGGAGGCAGATCAACATCGAAGAAGAGAGCTACGTTCCTCTTACGTTCTTCCGCTATGGCAGAAACGAAGCGGCCTACCAGATACTCGCAGACATCAGCAGCCCGCAAAAGAATCGACGCGAGTACCCCGAGGTTTCCTACGCCGTCATCGAGACCATCGTCAGCGGAGTCATGGGCCTTTCGCCCGGCCCGATCGGCGGCGACTACGACGTCAGCACAATCTCAAGGCTGCCAACTGAACATGATCAAGCGACGCTCACCAGCGTACCGATCCGGAATAATCAACTCGACGTGACACAAACAGGCACATCGACGACGCGACTGAAAAATGCCTCAGGCCCAGCACTACGCTGGCGCGCGGAATTCCCCGGAACTCTCGCGCAATTGAAGGTCGATGGAAAGACCGTCTCCCCTGAGCATTCAACGACACCAGAAGACCTCACCATCAGCTGGACGGATGTTACAGTAGCTCCGGGGACGACGGTTGCGGTTAGCAAATGATATCCCGAGACGCGTTCAGCGGAACAAAGTACGAGCCGTGCTGCTGGTAGTTTCTCATGCTTCGCTGTCAGCGAGCGAGGCACAGCAAAATCCTGCGCTCTACAAATCCACCGGACAGATTCACTTTGATATAAAGCGCGTCCCATTTAGCCGCTTCGGCTCGTATCTCAGTATTTCCGATCTCAGCAACCTCCCAACCGCATCTTCGTCGAAGCGGCCTCTATTTGCGAACGACACACCAGGGCGGAAAGAACGCATTTCAACAGCAACCCCTGCGCGCTGGAGAGCCGGTTCCATTTACCG
>Ga0207057_1228_pt1 | contig 12145 bp, 13 predicted proteins | sample Alteio_BWMinCont_33_FD_153265 | JGI IMG/M metagenome (GOLD analysis project Ga0207057, IMG submission 153265) | Enriched cells from forest soil in Barre Woods Harvard Forest LTER site, Petersham, Massachusetts, United States -... | ecosystem: Environmental > Terrestrial > Soil > Temperate forest >... | reverse complement strand
TCAATAGTTCTTCATTGCCTTCAAAACATGCAGTAGCAATTTGTTTTGATCATTTGAATCTGGTGATTTGGGATCTGAGAAAAGGGACTGCTATTAAAAGCATTCATTTGCCTGCATCTAAAAGCATTTCGGGAAATCAGTTTTATGTTGTTGATGACCATCAATGTCTTTATTTCATTGACGGGCAGTTGAATCTCTACGATTTTCAAAAAGAGACCTATGCAACATTTATCAAAAATTCGCTGAGCAAAAAAATTATTGAGGTTCCTGCGTTTCAGCGCATAAATGACACTGGCGTGTTATTGGCTATCGACAATAATTTGTACCTGTTCGATACCGAAAAGATGCAACCACTTGAGCATTTCGTTAATTTTCAAAACCAGCCCTTTTCTCATTTTCCTATTCAATATATAAGGTTTGATGATTTTGGAAATATTTATTTGCTTACGCGCAATGAGGGTTTTGTAAAATTGCTTGCATCAACTTTCCCTGTCAGCTATTATGGCTCATTGCAAAAGGAATCGAATTTTGTTGCATGCCTGGAAGTGGACAAAAAAAATAATCGCGTGCTTGCAGGCACTCTGAATGGTGGGTTGCTCGTTTTTGACACCTTGCAGCAATTGCAAAAACATGTTGCCCAACTTGCAGGCCTGCAACAGCCGGGGCCACTTACCATTTCAGGGATTGTTCACGTGAGGAACGATGAATATCTTTTGTTTCCAAGGTTCAATTCTTATTGTGTGTTGTGGAATGCAACAAATGGAAGGATGAAAAAAATTCTTATGAAAACTGAAAATGGGAACCATCAACTTAAAGTAAACAGGGCTTATCGTATTCCATATTACTATGCAAAAGTAGCATTAGACAGCACGAAATACCTGGTAGCAATTGATGAATATTTGTTTGAAATTACCTTTTCTACGTACGCTCCTGATGTGAGGGTAATCCATCGCTCTTATCGCACGAAAGGTTTATACATTTATCGGGATTATATTTTGACAGGCGCGGGAGAAAACCTTCAATTTCTAAATCGAAAAGATTATTCCGTTGCAAAAGAAATCCATCTTCCCGATTGCGGTGAGATTCGCTGTGTGATTGCACGCAACAATTTCATTTATGCAGGCTGCAACCGCGGGTTGTTTAAATTAAACAGCGAAGGAAAAATTTTATCTGTGCTGACAAAGGCAAATGGTTTGCCAGATGATTATGCGTATGCTGTTGCGATTGATAGTAGCGAAAATATTTGGTGCAGCACCAATAAAGGCATTATCAGGATTGGCAGAGACAACAGCCTTCTTCAATTAAAAAAAGAAGACGGGCTTCAGGAAAATGAATTCAACACCAATGTAGTTAGCAAGGAAGCAGATGGAGAATTGTTTTTTGGAGGAGTGAATGGGATCAATAGTTTTTATGCTTCGCAAATAACAAGAATAACCGATTCGCCAAAAGTCGTGCTCACAAATATTAAAGTGAATGATGAAGAAATTTTTAAGGACACAGCGATATGGAATTTGCAAAAGATAAAGCTTCCCTACACCAGCAGCAATTTGTATTTTGAGTTTACCGCATTGGGAAGGCGAAACCCTGAAGAATATTTATATCAATATAGAATTCCTGGTGTAGATAAAAATTGGATACGAAATGATGAAGTGCGAAATGCAAGATATGTCCTTCAACCAGGCAATTATATTTTTCAGGTGCATGCAGGAAAAGTGTATGAAGAAAATCCAAAAAACATCAAGACAATTGAAATTATTATCACTCCTCCTTTTTGGCAAACATGGTTGTTTAAAATACTCGTAGCGCTTGTTGCTGTCTCTTTTATTTTGATGCCCATTTGGCAATATAACCGACGCCTCTATATAAAAAAATTGAGAGAAATGCAGGTTCAGCATGAAATCCAGCATGAGCGTGAACGCATCAGCAGAGATCTTCATGATAATTTAGGAGCATATGCAGCGGCAATTGCAGTGAATGTTAGTAAGGTGAAAGATGATGCCCGTGATTCTAAAATAATGAATGAACTACAGAACAATTCGCAAGCAATCGTAACACAATTAAATGATACCATCTGGGCATTGAACCGTGAAGCAATTTCACTCACCGCAATCAGCGACAGGTTTAAAATCTTCTTACAAAAAATTCAACCAAGCTATCAGCAAATAATTTTTAGCGTGAATGAAACGATTGCTACAGATGTAAATTTATCACCTGTCAATGCACTGCATTTGTTTAGAATAATGCAGGAAGCAGTCAATAATGCTGCGCGCCACAGCAATGGCAATCACATCAACATTAATATTGAAAGCAATTCAATTTGTTTAATAAGTATAACAGACGATGGGGACGGAATAGAAAATGAAACAAAAAATAATTCGGGGAATGGCCTGAAAAATATGAAGCTGCGGGCTTCGGAAGCAGGATGGGGAATTAAATGGGAAAATCAAAAACCACATGGCACAAAATGCACAGTCAGCTTTCAACCTGATGGCGTACTATAAATTGATTATTGTAATGCTTTAACCGATGGTTCAACTTAGCAGCATGCTAGAAACGGATATCATACGAATTGCTTTCGTAGAAGACAATCCTGTGAACAGAAACACGTTCAGACAAAACGTTCAGGGACATGCTAAATGGAAGATTGCTTTTATCGCTACAAACGGTAGTGAATGTCTCGCCGAATTAAAAGGAATGCCTTCATCATTACTGCCACATATTATTTTCATGGATATTGAAATGCCTTTGCTTAACGGCATCGAAACAATTGCGATCGCGAAACCAATTTATCCCGATATTCATTTTATTGTGCTCACGATTTTTGATGATGATGAAAAAATTTTTGAAGCAATAAAAGCCGGGGCATCCGGATATTTATTAAAGCATGAAACACTATCGGGAATTGAAGACGCAATTACAACTGTGTTTCAGCACGAAGGAGCGCCGATGAGCCCAGCTATTGCGCGAAAAACTTTGCGCTTGTTAAGCAAAGCTCCGGCGATTAATGAAAAAAAGAAATCAAATCCGCTACCTGAAATTATTACCGAAAGAGAAAAAGAAATTTTAGAACATACTATTAATGGGAAAGATGCAAAACAAATTGCAGTCATATTAAACATCAGCGTTCTTACAGTTCGCAAGCACATCGCTAATATTTACGAAAAACTACAAGTTCAATCAAAAGCTCAAATCATACAAATAGCCCGCAAAAACAATTGGTATAAATTGTAAAATCAAAGAACCAATGTGGCCATCGAATGTGGCAATGCAGTTACATCTGCGGCTTTGCCAGCAATCCAAAGTTTATAAAGAATTTTTTCGTTTGATTGGTTCATCACAACCACAACCATCTTGCCATCTTCATTCATAAAAGCTGTAGTTAAAAAAGGGCTTCTGTTTGGTGAAGCGATAACTGGTATATAGTTGCCTTCTATTAATACTAACACTCGTTAGTATAACAAAGCAAAAATTATTATCTTTACAAATCAAATTTTTTTATGCATAACCATGATGAAGAAAAAATATTTCAGGATAAAATAAATGAAGAAATAAAAATTGAGCCGAAGGATTGGATGCCTGAACAATACCGCAAAACCCTTATCAGGCAAATATCCCAGCATGCGCACAGCGAAATTGTTGGCATGTTGCCCGAAGCAAACTGGATAACCCGTGCGCCATCTTTGAGAAGAAAAGCAACGCTGATCGCAAAAGTGCAGGACGAAGCAGGGCACGGATTATATTTATATTCTGCAGCAGAGACATTGAACATTACAAGAGATGAAATGATTGATCAGTTGCATGCAGGCAAAGCAAAATATTCTTCCATCTTCAATTACCCAACATTAACATGGGCAGACATGGGCGCAATTGGCTGGCTCGTTGATGGTGCTGCAATCATGAATCAAGTTCCTTTGTGCCGTTGTAGTTACGGGCCTTATGCAAGAGCAATGATAAGAATTTGCAAGGAAGAAAGTTTTCATCAGCGACAAGGCTTTGAAATTTTATTAACGCTTTGCAAAGGAACTCATGCACAAAAACAAATGGCACAAGATGCGATCAATCGTTGGTGGTGGCCAAGCGTGATGATGTTCGGGCCAAATGATGATGCATCACCTCATTCAAAGCAAAGCATGGCATGGAAAATAAAACGTTTCAGCAATGATGAGCTTCGCCAGAAATTTATTGATGTGTGCGCAGAGCAAGTGAAAATATTAAACCTCACATTGCCTGATGAAAAATTAAAATGGAATGAAGAAAGAAAACATTATGACTTTGGCGAAATCAACTGGGAAGAATTTTGGAATGTGGTGAATGGCAACGGCCCTTGCAACAAAGAAAGATTAGCAGCAAGAATAAAAGCGCATGAAGATGGTGCATGGGTGAGAGAAGCTGCCACCGCACATGCAGAAAAAAGAAAATCAAGAACACAAAAAGCGGTTGCATAAAAATAAATAATCAAAAAAATCATGTCACAACACGAATGGCCGTTATGGGAAATTTTCATCCGCAATAAACAAGGCCTCGATCACAAACATGCAGGTAGCTTGCACGCAGCCGATGCGCAGATGGCAATTGAAAATGCACGCGATGTTTACACACGTCGCATGGAAGGTGTTAGCATTTGGGTGGTTGAATCAAAATACATTCATGCGTCAAATCCCGATGAATCATCCTCATTATATGATCCGGCAAATGATAAGGCATACCGCCATCCTACATTTTATAATTTGCCGGATGAGTTGAAGCATATGTGATGTAGTTGAGAAGTTGAAGAGTTGAAATGTTGAAACCTTATTTTATGAATGATAATAAATATCAAAGTTTTACCGAATTGGAAGTATGGAAAAAAGGAAGGGTTTTAAAAAATGAAATTAAAGAGCTTACAACACTTTTTCCTGCTGAAGAAAAATTTAAATTGACTGATCAGATTATTCGTTCATCCCGTTCGGTGAATACAAATATTGCCGAAGGACACGGCAGATTTAGTTATAAAGACCAACTTAATTTTTGTATTATTTCAAGAGGTTCTTTAAGCGAAACATATAATCATCTTATCGATGCTTTAGACTGTAATTACATAAACATTGAAAAATTAAATTATTTCAAAGAAAAAATTAATGAGGTGGAACGCCTTTTAAATGGCTACATCTCTTTTCTCCGGAGCAAATTATAAATAATGAAGCCTATTCAACATCTCAACCATTCAACTCTTCAACTTCTCAACTACACACTTCACCTAGCTGACAACTCATTAATCCTTGGGCATCGAAATAGCGAGTGGACTGGATTTGGACCTGTCCTCGAGCAAGACATTGCCATTTCAAATATTGCATTAGATCTGATCGGTCAAGCGAGAAATTTTTATCAATATGCTGCTAAACTTATCAACGATTCAACCAATCAACAATTCAACCAATCAACTACGACAGAAGACACACTCGCTTACCTACGCGATGCACATGATTTTAGAAACTGTTTGTTAGTTGAGCAAACAAATGGTGATTGGGCAAAAACAATTTTGAGACAATTTTTTTTCAGCACTTATCAATATTTTTTATATCAGCAATTGCAAAACAGCAAAGATGAAACGCTTGCTGCCATTGCAGAAAAATCTTTGAAAGAAGTCACTTATCATTTGCGCTGGAGCAGCGAATGGGTTATTCGTTTGGGAGATGGAACGGAAGAAAGCCATGAACGAATGTTGAATGCAATTGATGAATTGTGGATTTACACTGATGAATTGTTTGAACCTGCGGATTATGAATTGATAGCTGCGAGCGAAGGATATGGCGTTGATATTTCAATATTAAAAAAAGATTGGGAGAAAAAAATAAAAGAAATTTTTGATGAGGCAACTTTATCGTTTCCTCTCGATAAAAAAACGGGAGTGAGATGGTTTGGCAAAGAAGGAAAACATTCAGAGCATCTCGGATATATTTTAGCAGAGATGCAATTTTTGCAAAGAGCTTACTCAAACAGTGAATGGTGATCTCTGATTAAACTGATTTGAATGATGAATAATGCAATAACAATATCGAAAAAGAAAATATGGAAACTTTTGGAGCAAGTGAACGATCCTGAAGTTCCCGTGCTTTCAATTATTGATCTGGGGATTGTGAGAGATGTGAAAATAAATAATGATGAAGCCGAAGTGATTATCACCCCAACTTATTCTGGCTGTCCTGCGATGGACATGATAAAAATGAATATAAGAATGGCATTGCTTCAACATGGTTTTCAAAAAATAAAAATCACATCCATTCTCTCACCTGCATGGACAACCGATTGGATGAGCGGGCATGGAAAAGAAAAATTAAAATCATTTGGCATTGCACCACCAACATCTAAGCAACAGGTTTGCCACACAGAATTATTTCATGAAGGCGAGGCTATTCAATGCCCACGATGCAATTCTTACAACACCAGATTAACAAGCCAATTCGGTTCAATTGCATGCAAAGCAATGTATCAATGTAATGATTGCAAAGAACCTTTCGATTATTTCAAATGTCACTAAAAATTTTTAACTTTACTCAAAGCAGTTTTTAAATGACCATCATCATAAATAAGAAAGATTCAAAAATAAACATAAGGCAAAAAATGAGAAAAGCCAGCCGTGAGGCACAACGAATAAAACAAAAAGGTATTCGTGAATTGTGTGGAGCATTGAAAGGCAAACTTAAAGGAGATCCTGTTGAGCTAATAAGAAAAATGAGAGATGCAGAATGGAATTGACTTAATGATTGATACTAACATTCTTATTTACTGGTTAAATGGTGATGAGAATGCTGCATCTATTCTGGAAGAAAATAATATTTATTATTCTATCATCACTGAAATTGAAGTTAAAGGACATATTTCCCTTTTAAATAAAGCTGAACAAAAAAAGCTTGACAGCATTCTGCAAAAATTTAAACGCATCGATATTACCGAACAGGTAAAAGATATTGCTATCCAATATAGAGTTGACTACAAATTAAAAACGCCAGACGCTATTATAGCTGCGTCAAGCCATATCTTAAAAATCCCGCTTTTCACTGCAGATAAAAAACTAAGCATGATAACTGATATTGTTATCGTACTTTTTGAACCTAAATCATTATAGGAATGAATCCTGTTCTTCTCGAAATAAAAAATGCTGTCGCCATCATCACGCTTAATCGTCCTGAAAAATTCAATGCATTCAATCGTGAAATGGCTTTGCTCCTGCAAAAAATTTTGGATGACTGCGCTGCCGATAAAAATATCCGCTGCATTTATTTAACAGGCAATGGAAAAGCATTTTGTGCAGGTCAGGATTTAAGCGAGCTCACAAAAGAAGATGCGCCTGGGTTTGATAAAATGCTTTCTGAATATTACAACCCGATTGTTACGAGAATCAGAAATATTGAGAAGCCGATTGTATGTGCCGTTAATGGCGTTGCTGCAGGTGCCGGCGCAAATATCGCATTGTGCTGTGATGTTGTGGTAGCAAGCATTTCAGCATCTTTCATACAAGCATTTTCAAAAATTGGCTTGATACCAGACAGTGGCGGCACTTATTTCTTGCCAAGATTAATTGGTTTTCAAAAAGCATCTGCATTAATGATGCTCGGAGATAAAGTATCTGCAACAGATGCAGAAAAAACAGGAATGGTTTACAAAATTTTTCCCGATGAAATTTTTGCGGAAGAATCTTTAAAGATTGCAACCACGCTTTCGCAAACGCCAACAAAAGGTTTGGCTCTTACAAAACAAGCGCTCAATTCTTCTTTCAATAATTCATTGCAACAACAATTGCAGACAGAAGATAAATTGCAATTCACTGCCGCGCAAACACACGATTACAACGAAGGCGTTCAAGCATTTTTAGAAAAAAGAAATCCAAATTTTACAGGAGAATAGCTATGCAAAACAGCTCACCGTTCATGGCTCAAAGCTCGTAGCTTTGCACACTAATAAATTCATGTAGTGGAGAAATCAAATTTTGTAGATCAGATAAGAGTTTTTTGCAAGAGCGGCCATGGTGGTGCGGGAAGTAAACATTTTATGCGCACGAAATATAATGCGCTTGCTGGCCCTGACGGTGGTGACGGTGGCCGTGGTGGACATATTATTTTGCGCGGTAATAAAAATTTGTGGACATTATTACATCTTCGTTATTATAAAAATGTGCATGCAGAAAATGGCGAGAACGGAAGCGGCAGCAATTGCACTGGCCGTTTCGGGAAAGATGTTATTATTGAAGTGCCGCTCGGAACAATTGCGCGTGATGAAGAAAGCAATAAAGTGGAAGCTGAGATTTTGGAAGATGGCCAGGAAATAATTTGGATAAAAGGCGGTCGCGGCGGATTGGGAAATGCGCAATTTGCAACGCCCACAAATCAGGCACCGGAACATGCGCAACCCGGCGAGCCGGGCTCCGAAGGATGGAAAGTGCTTGAGCTGAAAGTGCTCGCAGATGTAGGTCTGGTGGGCTTTCCAAACGCAGGCAAATCAACTTTGCTTTCAGTGATCACTGCTGCCACACCAAAAATTGCTGACTATGCATTCACAACTTTAACGCCGCAGCTCGGCATGGTTGAATACCGCGATGGAAGAAGTTTTTGCATTGCCGATCTGCCGGGCATTATTGAAGGTGCTGCGGAAGGCAAAGGTTTGGGCCATCGTTTTTTGCGTCACATCGAGCGCAATCCTGTTTTATTATTTTTAATTCCTGCCGACAGCAAAGACCATAAAAAAGAATTTGAGATTTTAATAAATGAGCTTGAAAAATATAATCCCGAATTATTGCACAAACAATTTATTATTGCGATCAGCAAAAGCGATATGCTTGATAATGAATTGAAAGAAGCGATCGCAAAAGAACTTCCCGCAAACATCCCGCACTTGTTTATTTCATCTGTCACACACAAAGGCCTCACCGAATTAAAAGATCTACTTTGGAAAACATTGAATGAAAGCAATCCTTTAGTGAGTTGAAATGTTAATAGAGTTGAATAGTTAATTTTTCTAAGTGTAAAATAAATTTAATAAACTCTCAACCTGTCAACTTAATCAACGTTTCAACTTATTAGCGATGATCTCGTAGGTTTGTTATTCAAAAAAATATTGCCGTATGAAGAAGTTATTAATAGCGTTTCTGTTTTTAGTTTTTGCGTTTCGCAGTTTTGCAGATGAAGGCATGTGGCTCCCGATGTTGCTTGGTGAGCAAGTGTATGCAAACATGGTGAAGAGAGGATTGAAGCTCACCAAAGAACAATTGTACAGCATTAACAAAGCTTCAATAAAAGATGCCGTGATTATTTTCGGCGGTGGGTGCACAGGAGAAATTGTGAGCAACGAAGGATTGATTTTTACAAATCATCATTGTGGTTATGAAGCAATCACTGCTGCAAGTTCTATCGAGCATAATTATTTGCACGATGGCTTTTATGCAAAAAGCAAACAAGAAGAAATCCCTGCGCAAGGTTTATATGCAGATTTTTTAATCAAGATTGAAGATGTTACTAAAGAAGTAGAAGATTCTGTAAAAGGATTGAGCGACATGGATAGAGCTGCGAAACTGCAATCAGTTATTTCGTCTATTAATAAACTCAATTCCGACGAATCGAAAAGTATTATTGCAAGAGTAAGCCCGTTGTTCAAAGGCAACCAGTTTTTGGTTTTTATTTATCAACGTTATAACGATATTCGATTGGTGGGCGCGCCACCAGAAAGCGTTGGAAAATTTGGCGGCGATACTGATAACTGGGAATGGCCGCGGCACACAGGCGACTTCTCTGTTTTTCGTGTGTATATGAGCAAAGATGGAAAGCCTTCAAATTATTCTCCTGATGATGTTCCGTTGAAACCAAAATATTCTTTGCCTGTTTCGATCAAAGGCCTGAAAGATGGCGATTATGCAATGATTTACGGTTATCCCGGCGGCACAAATCGTTATGAAACTTCTTATGGAGTGAAACAAAAAATTGATATTGATAATCCTTCTCTTGTTAATCTTCGTGATGTGAGATTGAAATTCATGTTCAATGAAATGAAAAAAAATCCTGCTATAAAATTGCAGCTCGCATCGGATTATGCAAGCATCGCTAACTACTGGAAATTTTATGATGGCGAAACAAAGCAGCTTGTGAAATATCATATTTATGATCAGAAAATAACACAGGAAGAGGATTTTCAGAAATGGGCAAAAGGCAAACCTGAGTTTGAAAATATTCTGAGCGATTGGTCGAAAGCTTACGACGCGTGGCGGCCTTACTCAAAGCATCGCGTGTATATTGCTGAAGGTGTTTTTGGTTCGCCATTGATTGCTTTTGCTGCATCCTTGCAAAGGCTTGAGTATGCTTTGGTGAAACAAAATGGCGGCGACATAAAAAAAATATTAGAAGCAGCAAATGAAGAGCGAAAAAAATTTCTTGCTGATGAAAATAAAATTTCTGATGAAGAAATTGTTGCAGCAACAACCATGATGTTTTATGCTGACATTGATAAGAACCAGCATCCCATTGGTTTTTATGAGAGCCTGAAGGGAAGCTTCGGTGATTTAAAAGATGAGAACACTTACAAGAAATATGCGTCATTGATGTTTGGCAACACGATGATTTTTGATGACGCAAAATGGAATGCTTTCAATTCAAACCCCGATGCAACTGCTTTGCAAAGCGATCCGGCATATGCTCATGCAAGCGCATTCCTGAAAAATTGGCAAGGAAAATATCTTTATTATTATCAGCAGTTCAATGCAAAAAATAATGATCTGGGAAGATTATATTTAAAAGGCATCATGCAAATGGATCCTAAAAAAATTCGTTACCCCGATGCAACATTTACCATGAGGGTTTCTTACGGAAATGTAAAATCATATAACCCGCGTGATGCCGTGCATTATGATTATGTGTGCACCATGAAAGGCGTGCTGGAAAAATATATTCCCGGAGATTATGAATTTGATTTGCCACCGAAATTGGTTGAGCTTGCAAACAAAAAAGATTTTGGTCAATATGTAGATAAGCAGCGAAACGATTTGGTAGTAACATTCATCACCACAAATGATATCACCGGTGGCAATTCAGGATCGCCTGTTATTAATGCAGATGGGCAATTGATCGGCCTTGCATTTGATGGCAACTACGAAGCATTGAGCCACAAGATTGCTTTTGATCCTATGTACAATCGCACTATTTGTGTTGACATCCGTTATGTTCTTTGGTGCATTGATAAATTAGGCGGCGCATCAAATATTGTCAATGAATTGAAATTGATGAAACAGCAATAAAAAAATTATTAAGAAATAAAAAAACCTGAACAGCATGCTGTTCAGGTTTTTTTATAGAAAATTTTTTCAATTAATTCGTAGTCGGTTTAGCAGTAGCTGTAGTAAGCAATTTTGTAACAGTGCTATAAGTCATTGCTTTCAATTGTGCTTTGCTGTACTGTTTAAATGAATTGCCTGCGAGAATAGAACCTGAGATAATAACGTATCTCACATTCCAACCTGCCTGAGATAAATCTATACCATAGGAATCCATAGTAATAGTTCCTACAGCATAGTAAACATCAAGGAAAGAAGAAAAATCAGACACATCGGATACTGTTCCATCTGCGAGTTGGATATAACTTAATACTAACCCTTGGTCAAGTATTGTTTGAGTAATTGCAGGCGCTGTAATTACTTGCTCAAAGACACTATCATTATTTGCATCAAGACCAAAAAAAGGCGTGCTTACTGCAGCCCATTGAGAATAAATCACACTATCTGGACCTGCCGGGCCAGCGGGACCTGCCGGGCCTGTGGTACCTGAGTTTTTTGAACAACTAACCATCGCAAATGCAAAGCCAGCGAAAACAAATGCTAATAATTTTAATTTTTTCATGATTTCTCGATTTTAATTTTTAATCAGGTATATATATAAAACACAATACGCATTTTTTTACCAAAGGTTTATCTGAACAGATAAAAATTTCAAAGTTTTTTACTTTTCGCAAATATAAAAAGCAAATGCTGACGAGCAGAAAATAAATTTTGAGGTCGTTCCACAAAACGAAAACTACGGATAAAAAGAAACAACGTTGTCTCTTTGTATCCTTTGTCCCTTTGTGTGAAATAGATTATTAAACTACACTTTTCCCAAAAGGCATAAGCGAAAGCTCCACAAGCTTTAGG
>Ga0207057_1208_pt2 | contig 12182 bp, 14 predicted proteins | sample Alteio_BWMinCont_33_FD_153265 | JGI IMG/M metagenome (GOLD analysis project Ga0207057, IMG submission 153265) | Enriched cells from forest soil in Barre Woods Harvard Forest LTER site, Petersham, Massachusetts, United States -... | ecosystem: Environmental > Terrestrial > Soil > Temperate forest >... | reverse complement strand
AGTTAGGCGCGCAATGAAAGAGCGGGCAGCGCCGATTCGATGCATGACATGATGAACGAACGCTGACGGATCTGCAATGGCGGGGCCGGACTGCGAACGGCAGAAGTACATCTACTGCTTAGGAATGGCAGTTCGTTTACTCAAGTTGAAATCAATTTTGAATGCTTGTCCGTCCAATTCCATATTGTATTGCTGCTTTAAGTACGTCGACCTTTATATCTGCAAGTGTTTTGAATTTAATGCAATACCCTGTGACGCTTGCTTTGCCGAGTTCCTGCCCAAATGTCTGGGTTAGGTGCTTCTTGTCATCTATTCCCATAATGTAGACGGAAATGCCTGTTGTATTCGCACTTACACCGATTTGATAGAATTCCTTGGTTTTTCCATTAACATATTTAATGATTTTGGATCCATATCCAATGTTTGGGTTGGAAACGGTTTTTCCTTTCTCGTCTTTTCCATCTAAGAACCACAAGTTACATGTTGGCATCAACGCCAAAATAATGTCATGTAACTCTTGCATTTCACTACGTTTTGGTTCCGGTTGAGTGGCAATATACTCCGTGATTTGTTTCTGCATGTTCATGCAACTCTCCTTGGCTTAGCGGTAATCCAGTGCTCCGGGAACCACCGGATTGGAGTCGGCTTGCTAGGCAGCGTAAATCGATGAAAATGATATCGGATTATGTTTACTCATTGCTACCGCTCTGAAATCTCGGCTGACGGCTTCAGGGCTTACCGCTCACGGAGCGGGAGGGCGGGTCAGTTTACGCCTTGGCGATTTGGCATAAACCGAGAATAGCTCGTTGCGGTAGTCCTGACTACATGGAGGATCCGCCCATTCGAGGCGGAACCCCGCTGCCTCAGTCTTCGCGCAGCAGGATCAGGGGATTGACAGATAGCGCACGCTGGGCCGGAATCCACGTGGCCAGCAATCCCAGCGCAGCCATTGCCAGAACCACACCAGCCAGGACCAGGGGATCGCGCGGCGTGGCCTGATACACAATGAAAGCCAGCACCTTCGTCGCAAGCAGACCAAGAACCAGTCCAACCCCCGAACCGAAAGCCAGCAGCTTCAATGGCCGCCCCAGCGCCGCCTGCAGCACTTCCTTCTTCTTTGCGCCCAGGGCCATGCGGATTCCCAATTCCTTGAGCCGCTTGCTCACCGAGTAGGCGGCCATTCCGAAGATGCCGGTGATCGACAGCATGGCGCCCATCAGGCCCAGCACGCCAAGCGATATTGTCGCCATGCGCGAGGGGAATAAAGTTCCCCCCAGTTCTGTGCTCCACGGTCGAATCGCCAGAACCATCCCAGGGTCGATGTCCCGGAGCACACTTCTCATAGCCACGGCAAGTTCCTGCGGGTCGCGGCTCGAGCGCACTACCAGCCATGTCCAACTAGCCGGCGACTGCAGGAGGGGGAAGAACATCGCGGGCTTCTGGCCTTCGGTGAGGTTCACGTATTTTCCATCTTCGACCAGACCCACCACCCGCACGCGCGTGCCATCTCGCAGCTTGAAATACCGGCCGACAGCGTCCGGTACGGAGCCCAGTATCTTGCTTGCAAACTCCGAGTTCACCACTGCTACACGCGGGGCGTTTGTGTCGTCATGCCATGTGAAGGCTCTGCCCGCCAATAAAGATGTCCCGGATGCGCGGAAGTAGTCTGGAGATACGTTGAACATATTAGCGTCGGCCGCGGCATTCGATGGGCTCGGATCCTCGGTTGTGTCGGTATAGACAAGCTCTTGCCATGTACCGGGAGGTTCTAACGGCGGATAATTCACCGATCCTACGGAATCTACGCCAGGAATCGCTTGTATGGCATCGATCATGCGCCGTTGCATTGCAGGTACTCTTTCGCCGCGGTAGCCTGCTGTCGTCAGATCGGTATCTACCAACAGCGCGTTCCGCGGCTCAAAACCGAAGTTGCTGTGCATGGAGCACATGAGTCCACGCACAGCAACCATCGATGAAGTGACCAGCACGGCACAGATCGCAATTTGGACGACAAGCATTACGTCCCGCACGGTAATTCGGCGCCCGAACGCGCCTGTCGATCCCGCTTTGACGATCTCATACGGATTGGCCCGGAGGATCTGGCGTACCGGAACAATTCCGAATAGAACTCCGCTGACCAATGCCAAGACCAAAGCTACCAAATAAACGTTAGCGTCCGGACTTACCGGCACATGGAGGGGGAATCGCGGAAATGGCTGCCACACGCTCAACCGGCGCAAAAGCAGAATGCTTCCCATAAGTCCCGCTACGCCTCCAGCGAGCGAAAGCATCACGGATTCGGTGAACAGCTGGCGCAAAATGCGATTGCGGCTCGAACCAAGAGCCAGGCGCAAGGCCACTTCGCGAGAACGGTCGGCGGCCCGCGCCGCGAACAGGCTGCCCAGGTTGGCACAGGCCGCCAACAGTATCAAACCTGAAAGAAGCATCAATCCGGTGAGAAAAGCCCGCGTGGGCCCGTTCAAATAGTCGCCATGAAGACCAGGCCGCGCCAGCGTATAAGACGCATTATCTTCTTCTTTGGGATAGCTTTTTTTCAGATACGAATCCACGGAGTTCAGATCGGCAGTGGCCTGCGCCGGAGTGACTCCCGGCTTCAGATGTCCCACCATCTCAAACATCCAACGGATCCCGCGCCCGTTCAAGATATTGTCGCCGGATAACTGCTCATGGTTCACGATGGGCACGAAGATATCCGAAGCGAAAAACAAGACGGTCCCCTGGAACCCTGGAGGCGCCACGCCAAGGATGGTGAATGGATGCCTGTTGAGCCGAACAACGCGGCCCACCACGGTGCGATCGTCCTGAAAATTGCTATGCCAATATGCGTAGGAGAGCACGACATAGGGCGCGCTGTTTGGGCCGTGCTCATCGGAATCGTGGAAGAATCGGCCAACATAAGGCTGAATGCGCAATACGTCGAAGTAGTTTCCGCTGGTTTCGTATTCCCAGACATTGGATGGATCTTTGCCCGTATCCAGCCCTGACTGACCGATAGCAAAAACAGCCACATCGTCGAAGCTGCGATTGCGCTGGCGAAGATCGAGATAATCGGGATAAGAGTGGGACGCGACGTCGCTCCCATGTTGGACTACGAAAAGGCTCTCTGACTGAGGCACATCCAGCGGACGCAGAATTAGCGCATTCAATACGCCGAAGACGACTGCGTTGGCGCCGATGGCCAGCGTCAGTGTCAAAACGGCAGTGATGGTGAAGCCGGGAGACTTGCGCAGTTGGCGCAGTGCAAATCGCACATCGGCCCAGATCGATTCCAGCGTCGGCCACTGCCACACCTCGCGGCTGCGTTCCTCAAGCAGCGTCCGGTTGCCGAAAGCTCGCCGCGCTGCCCGCATCGCTTCTTCAGCACTCATCCCATCGCGTATCAACTGCTCGGTACGCTCTTCAATGTGCAGGCGAATCTCTTCGGAGAGATCTTCGTAGAACTTACGGCGGCGGAAAATCTGCGGAATCCAGTCCATTGGAGATTCCTTTCAGCTGACCCCATCAACTTGTTGTGGCTTTACATGGGTTCAGGACCAGTGAGATGCCCTCAAACATGCGCTCAAAACTGGAAATCTGCTGCTCCAGGCGGCGCAGGCCCGCAGCAGTTATCTGATAGGTTCTCACTCGCCGATTGGTCGAGGAGAGTTCCCACTCCGCCTTCACCAGCTTCGCCTTCAGCAACCGTTGCAGCGCGGGATAGAGCGAACCCTCTTCTACTTGCAGCAGGCTGTTGGACCGCTCCTGGATGTGCTGCACCAGCGCATATCCGTGGGCCGGCTCACGGATATGCGACTCTAGGATCATCATCTCGAGCGCGCCGGGAAACAAATCGCGTGAGTTGGTTTCTGTCATAGACTTGTTCACTACAGGCATAGACTAAACAAGTATGGGGAGGTTGTCAAGGCGGACTTCACCATTGTCCGTGAACGACTGATGGGATCAATTGTTGCCAACAGGGCAATGCGCTCATTGAGCGGCCCCGGGGCGCCACTCCTTCTTGGCCAGAACCACTTGAGTGAATAACCGGCTGCTCGTACAAGTGCCAACTTTGCGGTCGAAGCAAGCGTCATACCGGTGTTGTTGGGCGGAGGTGTTTCGCTCCTGCCATCTCCTGTTCAACGCTAGAACTCAGTAGACTGAACTACGGATGAATGCCATCGAATCCAGTACCATTGCGGTCCTGGCCGAAAAACCTTCTGTCGCACGAGACATTGCCCGTGTCCTCGGAGCCGACAAGCGGGGCGAAGACTATCTCCAGGGAAACGGCTATGTTGTCACCTGGGCGATTGGACATCTGGTTTCCCTGGCGCAACCGCACGAGATCAATCCTGAATGGCGGCAATGGCGCATTCTTCCCGTCACTGACAAAAACTGGCGTCCTTTCACAAAGTACTCAGGGAGCGCTCAAAAGGTAGTTGGGTACAACTCCGCAACCTTTGTATTGTCGACGATTGGCAGTCAATCCGTAAGCGGTACGGCTCACGGTGCATTAGTCCTCATAATCCGCGATGCCGCTGGCCTGCAAAATGAGATCCGCTACCTGAATGCGACTGCTGTGATGGACAACTAATGGCCACCAAAGGAAACTCTCAGGAATCTTGCTGCGAGCCTTCCAGAGCCATCATTGTCTTGGTGAGGATCTGTTCAGGAGATAGATGGCAACGCAAAAGCATCTCAACTGCGAGGGTGAGAGTTGTTCGTTGCTCGCCGAAAAGTGCTCGCCACATGTATTCCTGACTTGTCTGAAGTTCCTCACGTGTCATGAATGGCCCCTCCTGACCGCCTGAGGCATGGTTACTCAACATCAATATTTGATAGCGACTTGGCAATAATCATTACTCGCCACGTTTCTTGACATGCGCGTGGAGAAGATCGGACCTACAGACATGAGCCGGATTGCTTCCTCCGGAATGGCAAAATGGAATCGTGATCTTGAATAAAGTTCCGTTCTCGCTTCCCCCATCAAGGTGGATCTCCCCACCATGATCCTCGACAATCTTCTTCGCTATCGCGAGGCCTAGGCCGCTACCCTCGGCCTTTCCGGAGCTCACAAATGGATGAAAGACGGAGTCCTGAATCGCAGGGGGCACGCCGGGGCCGTTATCCCAAACGGCAATTTGCAAGCAGGCTTGATTTCCTGTTGTGGTTATGACGATCCGCCCTGAGTCAGGAGAAACCGCCTCGCAAGCATTCAAGACGAGGTTGGCGACCACCCGTTCGAGACGGTTGGAATCGAACCAGCCCACGGCCAAGCCTTGATGATGATGTTTGATCGTAATGTGGCGGAACTCCTGTCTCACACTTGTCATTCGGATCGCGCGCTCGACTGTGTCAACGATGTTTCGGGTGGCGGGCCGAAGAGTATCACGACCCTTAGAGCACTCCGACAATGAAGTGACCAGTTCATTCATCCGGTCGATGGACCAACGAATTTCCTGATAAAGTTCGTTCCTTTCTGTTTCGCTGATATCTGACTGAGTGAGAAATTCTGCATTCGCCAGGATGGCGGTCAAAGGAAGGCGAAGATCGTGGCAAATGAGGGCCACCATCTTGCTTACGTCGGATTGCGGCTCCGGAATTGGAATATTTCTTTGAACGCACCGCAAAGACCCGGCCGGCAATGACCGCTCCCTACACACAATTTGCTTCAGCATTGACCCCCCCTTCCGTCTTCGATGAGCCGAAGTTCAGAGAGGGAGGAGGATCCCTTCCCGCTTTGGCACGCGCTCCTTTGTGCCCTAGAATTTGAGATATGAAGTCCCATCTTTGAGCTGTTCGGCCAAGAACGGCGTCGTGCGGATCAGACCAACGCCACGGTTCAGCAATTCTCTGAGGAGAGCGATCCCAGCCGCGTCGGCGAATGAGATATCCGCCAGTTCGAGGGACAACTGAACCTCATCGGAAAAAGTATGCAGATTGCATGCTATGCGTAGCTCCTCGACCCAGGGACCCGTTATCCGGCCTTCCACCCGAAGAGTTACCGCAATCTTTGATGATTCGACAACCGTGATCCTCAGCATTGCGCTTTACTTGATTGCCTCTGGACTCAATAAAGCAATCGACATGCCATCCAGAGAATCGGACCAGGTCTGAAGCGATCTCCCGAGATCCACTGAGACCGTCCGAGCCAATATCTCAGTAAAATCAATAGGGTTGGGAAGGCTTGCTGTAATCTGTCCGCGCTCCGACTGCCAGGATGTGCAGACGGCTGTTTCGTCCGAGGCCCTGGACTGCGAGACGGATCCACCACATTCGGTAAACTCGTGCCAGTTGGTGTAGGAGGAACTACGACAGGCGGCGGCGAGATCCCTTGATACCGAGCTTATCCATCCGGTGGCGAAGCGTGTTTGGATGAAGATTCAGGATCCTCGCCGCGCCTTTTGGACCATCAACCACTCCACCGGCATGTTGAAGCGCAGCGAAGATATGGTTTCGTTCTACCTCGTCCAGCGTGAGGAGTGGCCTTGGAGACTTGAGGTCTGCTTGCCGATCTTCTGGAGGGTCCGCCTCAGGAGCCTCCATGCCTTTCGCAGCGGCGGCAACCGGCATCAGATCGCGATCAAGCCGGAGGATCGGGTCCGCCGATACGATAATCGCGCGCTCAATTACGTTCTGCAACTCGCGAATATTTCCGGGCCATGGATAGTTCACCAGATTTTCCATCGATTCCCGTGAAACGCCGTCGATCTTCTTTCCCAATCGCTTGGAGAACTGGGACAGGCAGAAAGCCACGAGTTGGGGAATGTCGGAGCGGCGTTCTCGCAATGGCGGAAGCTCGATGGGAAACACGTTGAGGCGGTAGAAGAGGTCTGAGCGGAATCTGCCCGCTTGGACTGCTTCACGGAGATTGCGATTTGTGGCGGCAATCACGCGCACGTCCACACGCAAAGGGTGGCTGCTCCCTACCGGCTCAAACTCGTGTTCTTGTAGGACGCGGAGCAGCTTCACTTGCGTCTCCAGACAAAGCTCCCCGATTTCATCCAGGAAGATTGTGCCGCCGTTGGCAAGCTCGAAGCGGCCGATGCGTCGCTCGAGCGCCCCCGTGAAGGCCCCTTTCATATGCCCAAACAGTTCGCTCTCTACCAAACCAGCTGAGATGGCGCTGCAGTTCACACTCACCAGGGCACGGCCATTGCGGGAGCTTCGGCTGTGGATCGCGCGCGCCACGAGTTCCTTCCCCGTCCCCGTTTCGCCGTAAATGAGCACCGTCGAATCCATGGGAGCGACCTGCTCCACGGCGTGGAGCGCCTTCAACAGTGCTGGACTATTACCCACGATCTCCTCGAAGTTATGCTCCGCGCGCAGTTCCTCCCGGAGATAAACGTTCTCCTTTTCCAACCTTGCCTTCAGGCTGTCAATCTCCTGGTAGGACTGCATATTTTGAACCGCCAGTGCAACCTGGTTCGCCACTTCCTGTAAAAAACCGGCATCCTCATCCGAATACCGATCCCATTGCTGGCTCACGACACTGAGCAGTCCGATACACTTTCCTTGAAGAGTCAGGGGTACGACGCACATCGACTGGATACCCTCTGCGGCGAGGCGGCGCTCATTGGGATACTGCTGCTCTTTTTCAAGATCGCGGCGCACGAGAGGTCGCTGATGGTCGAACACCCAACTGCCGCAGGTCTCGTTGCGGCTGAACTCCTGCCCTGTACGAAAGTAGTCCGAGAGCAGCTCTCCCTCCACGGCGAGGAAACGGAAAGAATCTCTCTCCGGCTGGTAGAGGGTAATCGCGCATCGGTCGAATGAGATGACAGGATGCAAGGCCTCCGAAATGGAACGCAGGAGGGCATGCTGTGTCAGATTCGTGATGATGGCATTGTTGATCTGAAGCAAGCTGCGGTTCTGCTCCTCACTTTTACGGAGCGCCGCTTCCGCCTGTTTCCGCTCCGTGATATCGATAAAAGTGATCACGGCCCCCAGGGTTTTACCTTCCCGAATGACAATATGGGACCAGAACTCCACGGGAAAGCTCGTGCCATCCTTTCTCCAATAAACCTCATCGTCCCTGTGGACGTTCTCGTTTTTTTGAAAACCAATATAGATGGGACATTCTTCTATTGGATATGGGGTTCCGTCTTTTCGGGTATGGTGTTCCAGCGCATGCATGTTCTTCCCGAGTAATTCGGCGGGGTGGTCGTATCCGAGAATACGCGCCGCCGAAGGATTGGAGAAAAGACAAATACCTTCTGAGTCGCAGCCACAGATCGCTTCCGAAGCCGAATCGAGTATCAGGCGGTTTAGCTCATCGCTATTGAGCAGAATGTCTTCCGTCTGCACTCGCAACGGGTTGTCTTCAGAAAACGGCATGGTGGACCTTGGCAAAAAGAAACGCCGTTACGCCGTGGGATCAGGTGGTTGACTCTATGCTTTCGCGAAGCACCTGGATATCACTATATAGATTGGATCATCAATTCTTCGAAAAAGATGCGCGGACAACTATACCCTCAGGAATGGCCATCACCTTGACGTGTGATGGGTGCACTGGAAACTCAAGTCCGCTGGCGAATTCAACAGTAAGTGAGATGGTGAATTCAGGCGGGAGGGCTATGCAGAGAACACAAATTCAGACTAGTATTGCCTCCGGAAGAGCCCATCGGAATGTCCCGCCCTTTTTTCTCCTCGAGTGCCAAACCGCAAAGGCGCTAATCGAGTGGCTCGTAATGTTGGATGAGCGCTAAAGCCTGAGAGTGTTGAAAACCTTGTACAAGTAAGGCAGTTTCGAAGAGATCCGTATGGCAATGCGAGTTGGTTAGCAGCATAGTATGACCATGTTGTTTGGACCGTCATTGCCGGAGGACTGACGTTCATGATGGGTCGGCACGCCCGCTCGGAATCGCTGTTCTACTACTTCTGCTTGGAAGAGCAGGTTCCAGAGAACCATTTGTTGCGGTTGATTGACAAGCACGTTGACTTCCGTTTTGTTCATGACCAGCTTAAGGACAGCTATAGCGACACGGGTCGTCCATCCATCGATCCAGAGCTGCTGTTGCGCATGCTGCTGATCGGCTATCTGTACGGCATCAGCAGCGAACGCAAGCTGGTCGAGGAGCTGCGCATGCATCTGGCGTGGCGCTGGTTCACGGGTCTCGGGTTCGATCAGGAGGTTCCGCATCACTCTACATTTTCCAAGAATCGTCACGGGAATCCCGGGCCGCCGAGGAGATGATCGCTCGCTTCGCTGAGTGGCAAAATAAGAATCCGCAGTCCATCGCTGCCGATGCCAGTTATGGCAATGGTGAGTTGTTGCAGTGGTTGATGGACCGACAAATTACGCCGTAATGCCCACGAGGGATGATGTGGCTCGAACCAGGAGTCCGTTCTTTGGTCCGGAGCGATTTACCTATCAGCCTGAAAGCAACAGCTATCTCTGCCCAGCGGGCCAACAGCTGAACTACGGCGGTCGCCATGACAGAGCGTTCGCTTATATCGGAACGCGCAACAAGTGTGGTCCGTGTCCACTGAAGCCGAAGTGCACCAGAGGAGCATTTCGCTTCTTAGGTATCCACAGGAACGAACCAGCGCGACAGCGGGCAAGAGATCTCTGGAACACGCCGGAGTTCGAGCACGCACAACGACAGCGCAAGAAGGTCGAAGCTCTGTTCGCGGAACTGAAGAGCCGCATCGGTCTTCACCGCCTGCGTCTGCGCCGGTTGAAGTTCGTCCAGGAGCAATTCTCCCTCGCCGCCACTGCCCAGAACATCAAACGACTGGTCCGATTCTTGAATCAGCTAACAACACACCCGGTACTGACCACTACTTAAACACAGCAGCCCTTGCACCATCTCGTTCCCCGGATACGGCAACGCAACACCTCCGAAATCACCGCCGACTTTTTCAACAGCCACCCCTGCTAGCGTCAACTGAGAATGGACCGTGACCGGAGATTACAATCTATCGCGTACCATCTATCACTGCCAGCGAAATCAGCGACTGATGTCTAGAGGTAATCAGTCCGATAAGTTTTTGCCACGCAACGATCCCCCTCATTCGGCAATCTACTCCATTAGTTTGGCTTAGGTTGTGCAGCGGGGCTCTACGCGATGTTTCCTGCGCTTGAACCGAGCTACTTACTGGGAGGATTCGTCGTTATGTCAAAGCCATTGGAAAACAAACTCGCTCTCGTCACTGGATCGTCGCGCGGCATCGGAGCCGCGATTGCAGTCCGTCTGGCTGCTGAAGGCGCTCATGTCATCGTCAACTATGCCGCAAGCCCGGCACGCGCGGAACAGGTTGTGTCAGAGATCACCAAAACCGGCGGTCATGCGGAGGCTGTTCAGGCTGACCTGAGCACAGTAGAAGGCATCAAAGCGCTCGCCGCGTCCGTTGACAAGGTGTTCGGCGGCAAGTTTGGCGGTCGCCTCGACATTCTGGTCAACAATGCCGGCACAGTGGACTTCGGGCCGTTCCTCGAGTCTTCGGAAGACTCCTACGATAAGCACTTCAACCTGAATGTGCGGTCGCTGATCACGCTGACCAAAGACCTTGCTCCGAGCATGATCAAGGGGGGATGGGGTCGCATCATCAACATTGGCTCTTGCCATGGCGAAACAGCGGTTCTGCCAGGAGTAGTCCTGTACGTCGCCACCAAGTTTGCAGTGCAAGGCTTCACCCGCGCTCTTTCGCGCGAGCTTGGCCCCACTGGTGTGACCGTCAATAACGTGCAGCCGGGGGCGATCGATACCGAGCTGAGCCCGGATGACAATGGCCCGGCAGCGCAGACGATGAAGAAGCTGATGAGCGTTGGCCGCTTCGGCCGGCCGGAGGAGATTGCGTCCGCGGTGGCCTTCCTCGCGAGCCCGGATTCGGCTTTCATCAACGGTGAAAGCCTGACGGTCGATGGTGGTTGGAACGCTTAAGGTGCGATGCGGCACGTTCCGGCGTGCCGCATCGATTAGCTGTTCGCGCAACAAGCTGATTCGAGCAGTTGGCGCGCATCGCTTCGGATAGCTTTGCATTCCTTCTCGACGAGCCTGACGAAGCGCTGGAGTGTGGATGGCTGAGAGTCTTTGCGCCAAGCCAGTACCAGATCAACCTTGTAGTCATCATGCTGCAGGCGAAGGAAGCGGACTCCGATGGGCCGCTGATTCATGGCGCACGCAGGGATCAGTGCGATGCCTTGCCCTGCGGCCACCAGCGTGAACAGTGTCTGCATGAAATCAGCTTCGCTCGCTACCTTAGGGGCGAAGCCGGCCTTCTGGCACATGCCAAGAATCGCGTCGTAGACGGTGGGAGCACCGTCCCGCTGAAGAAGGATGAAAGGTTCTTCGGACAGGTCTTCGATCTTCAGCTTCCTTCCTGCAAAGCGATGAGCCGTGGGAACCGCCACAACCAGCGGTTCACGGAGAATCGACTTCACCTCAAGATCGGGAGCCAGTTTCTTCGAGAAAGGTAGTCGCGTGATGCCTACGTCGATCTCTCTCTGCAGGAACGCCAACTCCTGCTGAGGAGGGTTCATCTCCCGAAGCAGAAGCTGAACACCCGGTTGGAGCTCCTTATACTGCTGTACGATTCGCGGCACGAAGCCGTAGGTAGCCACACTGCAGAATGCTAGGGTCAGCGTTCCGAACTCTCCGCGTGCTGCGCGCTGAACCGCCTCAGCCGCATGATCGGCCTGTTGAAGTGTCCGCAGCGTCTCTTTATAAAAGACCTCCCCCTGTGCCGTCAGTCGAACCGTCCTGCCGGAACGTGCGAAGAGTTCGACGCCAAGCTCCTGCTCCAACTGGGTCAGAGTTTTGCTGATCGCAGGTTGAGAGACGTGGAGAAAACGCGAAGCCTCACGAAATCCCTTCCGCTCGGCCACGGCGACAAAGTACCGCAGATGCCTTAGCTCCACTGAAAACCTCTGAGAATCATTCGACCCATATCGTGCCCATTATGCGAATCATCCGCCTCAAGCGATTTTCTCAAAGGCCGGTTGGACATGTCCTTCTTGGTGACATACCCCAATGCACGTTTTAAGGGTTGACCAGTCTGGAAGCGCGCTTTGCCCTGTTACCAACAGTTGACTTCTCACTCCGGCGTCACATCCCTGAACACTCCGACGCTTAATTACCGATCCACCGGCACCACTCTGAGTCGGATGAAGCCGCGAAGCTACGCGAAGCCATTCCCTAGTTGGACGAACATAGTGTTTCTCGCGACCTACTATGCGAAAC
>Ga0207057_1166_pt2 | contig 12183 bp, 10 predicted proteins | sample Alteio_BWMinCont_33_FD_153265 | JGI IMG/M metagenome (GOLD analysis project Ga0207057, IMG submission 153265) | Enriched cells from forest soil in Barre Woods Harvard Forest LTER site, Petersham, Massachusetts, United States -... | ecosystem: Environmental > Terrestrial > Soil > Temperate forest >... | reverse complement strand
GCCTGGCGCCCCGCAGCCCTGACGAGATGGTCGCTGAGAAATGCCCCGATGAGCAGCAAATAGACCGGCAACCGCGCCGAGCAACTCATGAGCGGGGCCACGAGAATGGTTGCCAGGCGATCGCGGCGATTTTCAATGACCCGCGCCGCCATGATCCCGGGAACCGCGCAGGCAACCGACGACAGGAGCGGAACAGGCTTGAGGAAGAACTGAAAGATCTCGAGCAGACAAGGGACAGCGAAAACGCGATCGAGACGGTAGAGAGGAAATTGAAACTCCTGGAGGAGCAATTGGATCCGGTTGAGAGCACGATCAACAAGATGTACAGTGCTTGGAAAGGGCAAAGCTACCTGGGACGAATCGGCAAGATGCTGGAACCGGCCGTGGAGCCGCTGGGCTGGGATTGGCGGATCGGCATGGCGGCGCTGGCCAGTTTTCCCGCCCGCGAAGTCATGGTCGGAACGCTGGGCATTATTTTCAGTCAGGGCCAGGGCGATTCCGGCGAGGAGGGCTACCGCAGGCGGCTCGGGGAAGAACTTCCCCGCGCCCACTGGGACAACGACCCGGCGCGCAAGCTCTTCACCGTGCCCGTTGCCCTTTCCGTCATGGTGTTTTTTGCCCTGTGTTGCCAGTGTGCCTCTACGCTGGCCGTAATCCGGCGTGAAACCAATAGCTGGATCTGGCCGGCGTTTACCTTCGTCTACATGACGATCTTGGCGTACGTGGGGGCCCTCGCCGTCTACCAGATCGGCAGTCTTTTTTAGAGCGTCCAGGACTTGAGGAAACGAAACCGTGGATATGCAGCTTACCGCAGCGTTGCTTATCGTGGCCTTGGCCAGCTGCTATCTTGCACGGCGGAGCTGGAAGCTGTGGAATCGCCGTAAATCCACCTGTTCCGGCGGCTGCGGCTGCGGTTCCTCTGTTCCTTCTTCCGCTGTAAAAACCGAGATAATTGTGGCTGTTTCCCTGGAAAGAATGAAATCTCCGGCTGGCAAGGCGAAAACATCGTGATCGTCATCTTGAATTCTTGTTTTTGCGCTTGACATTGAATTGGAGGAGTTTAAGATCAGGCCTATCTTAAACTCGGCCTCTTCTCTGTTCCGGCCCCGCTGATCGACCTTTACCGGAAGTTCAGCGGGGTTTTTTTGTGCGCTTTACCTGTTTTTGCGTAACTCCCGGTCCAATTCTCCCTGGTATTTCAAGGGTTCGCGTTTGTCCCCGTAACGACGGTAGCGGAGGTAGCGGAGCTCAAAGGTTGCCGCGCCGTCGAACGTGAGATTGCGGTCGTACGGGCTGTCCGCATCTTCTCGATCGTCTTTCCAGGCCAGCGACTGGGCCCCTGCCTGGCGCATGACCGCCAGCCAGACCCGATCGGCGGGCAATAACTTGCGAAAAGGTGCTTCCACGTCAGCCCGCGGCTTGAAGTTCAGGAAGTTCTCGTGCCAGGGCAGGGTTTGTAGGACGCACACCAGGAAGCCGCCCAGCAGATACCCGGTTAGCGCGCCGAAAATGCCGCCTCCCGCTTGCTGAACATAGCCGGGAAAATCGCTTTGATTGGGAATCAGTTTGTTGGTCACCAGGCGCAAGATAACCAGCACGAGCGCAAACAGAAAAGTCAGTGAGATAGCGTCTTCGTATCCGGCGAGCCCGCCGCCCGCGAACATCGATTCCAGTTCAGTGGCCAGCGGTTCCCAAAAATCAAAAGCGACGATTCCCGCGAGCACCACGTTGATCAGCATCATGGCGGCCGTGAAGAGCCCCTCGCGACACTGGGCGTAAGCGACGCTAAGAATGACGAGAACGGAGAGAAAAACCAGCATGGGCGACTCCGCACGTGACCCGGGACCGGCATCTTCATTTGCTGACGCGCAATAACTCCTGAATGGAAGTTTCCCCTTCCAGCACTTTACGCAGGCCATCCTCATACAGGTAGCGCATGCCTGCCTTGACGGCTTCCTGCCGAATCGCGTTGAGGTTTGGATTTTCCCGGATGAGATCGCGAACCTTCTCCGTGAGGATTAGCAATTCATAAATACCGGTGCGTTTGAAATAGCCGGTGCCGCCGCACATTTCACAGGTTTCACGCTCGCCTTCTTCGTCGTTATCTTCCGATTCCGGCGGTCGGTAGAAGAATTTTATTTTGTCGACCGGGAGGTTCGCTTTGCGCAGCAATTCGGGGTTCGGCTTGTAGCGGACCTTGCACGTCGGACAGAGCTGCCGGACCAGACGCTGGCCCAGTACGCATGACAGCGAGCTGGCGATCATGAACGGCTGCACGCCCAGGTCAATGAGCCTGCCAATGGCGGTAACCGTGTCGTTGGCGTGGAGCGTGCTAAAGACCATGTGTCCGGTCTGAGCGGCCTGGCAAGCGATTTCGGCCGTTTCCTGGTCGCGAATTTCTCCGATCATGATGACGTCCGGATCCTGGCGCAGAATGCTGCGGAGCTCAGACGCGAAGGTCTTGCCTGCCTTGGGATTGACCTCGATTTGCGTGACATTGGCGAGTTGGTACTCCACGGGGTTTTCGATGGTGATGATGTTTTGCTGGAAGCGGTCGATCTCGTTGAGGCAGGCATACAGGGTGGTGCTTTTACCGGCTCCGGTCGGCCCGCACACCAGCATGAGGCCGTGCGGCTGGGTGACCACTTCGCGAACCTGATCGCGCATCCTGTCGCGCATGCCCAGGTGGGTCAAATCGATGATTTGCTGGGACTTGTCAAGGATGCGCATGACCAGCTTTTCGCCGACGACGCTGCCCGCGGTGGCGACGCGAAAATCCACGGTGTTATCCTTCACTTGCGCGGAGAAGCTGCCGTCCTGGGGTTTGCGCTTCTCGGTGATGTCCATATTGCACAGGACCTTGAAGATATTGACGACGGCATCCCCCATGGCACGGGAGAAAGGCGTGGCATTGGTCATAATGCCGTCGATGCGGAAACGGATCGCCATCTCGGTCTTGGACGGCTCCAGATGAATATCGGTCGCGCGCTTGCGGACCGCCTCGTACACCATCTCCAGAGCGCCTTTGTAGCCCTTGGATTCTTGCACTCCCCGGACGCGGTCGGTTTCCTCGGCACCCTGGGCGGCGCTGCGGCCGATGAAACGCACCGGCACGCGCGGTGTCTTCTCGCTTTCTTCCTTCGCGCCGAACTCGAAGCGAAGGTAACGGCGCAACACCTCGCGCATATGCCGTTGGGTAAGGATGCGGTCGGCGGCACTAACCTTGCGGTCGCGGAAACGGACATAGGAGACGGCCGCACCCGCGAACATTGCCACAAAAACCACAAATCCCAACCAAAATGCGGGCGCCAGCCAGAGAATGGCCAGCCCACCCAGTCCGGCGGCGGTCATCAGCGCATTGGGGACCAAGGAATCCAGCCCCAGGTCCTGAACATCGCGATCGACCCAGCTGCAGGTTGCGATCCAACAGAAATAGGCCACAAGCAAGAAACCCAGCTTCACTGGGTGGAAATAGAATCCCGGCCCGCGCGGAAAGGGACCATCAGCCGCCTCGACCAACTGTTCGCCGACCAGCCAGCAAAGCAGCACCAGGTTCGCGCAGCGGAAAAACCGCGAAGCCGAATGAGCCATTAGAGAATTCCCGGAGCTGCCACCTTGATGCCTTTGAGGACCATCTTGAGCTGGTCAGGGTTGGGAGAGACTTCGAGTGCCGTGGCGCGATCGATATCCCCGCGGTCCACCAGTTGGCGGAGGTTTTCGTTGAAATCGACCATTCCTTCCAGATAGCCGATGCGAATGGCGTCGCCAATCTTCTTGTCTTCTCCCTCCTGGCTCAGCTTGCGGACGATCATGATTTCATTCGTCGGCACGCGGCCTTTTTTGAGTCCCTTGACGAGTTTTTGCGCGACCACCGCTCTGAGGTTGTTGGCCAGCGCCGCCCGGATGGCGGCGTGCTTGTCGGGAGGGAACAGGTCGAGAATACGGTTGATGGTGGTGCCCGAACTGGCGGCGTGGATCGTACCGAAGACGAGGTGGCCCGTTTCGGCGGCATGCACGGCGGCCTCGAACGTCTCGATGTCGCGCAACTCGCCAATCAAGATGACGTCCGGATCTTGCCGGACCGCATCTTTGAGGGCCTTGTGCCAGTCCCTTGAATCCAGGCCGATTTCGCGCTGATTGATATACGCTTTCTTGTCCGTAAATACGAATTCGATGGGGTCCTCCACCGTGAGGATGTGCAGCGGTTCGCGCTCGTTGACATAGTCGATCATCGAAGCAATGGTCGTGCTCTTGCCGGACCCGGTCACCCCGGCCAAGATGATCAGCCCTTCGGGGTACTGGCAGAGTTTCTCGATGCTTTGCGGCAGGCCGAGGGTTGCGAAGTTCGGAATGACGTTGTTGACGCGCCGGGCCACGAGGGACAGGCGGCCGCGCTGTTTGAAGAGGCTGACGCGAAAGCGGCACTCGTCCTGGCCGATCACGTACGAATAATCCACGCCCCCCTCATCGTCGAGGATTTTCCGGTGCTTCGGGGCCAGCACGGGGTACATGAGCCGCTCCATGTCTTCCTGCGTCAAGGGCCGCATTTCCATGCGGCGGATGTCGCCGCGCAGGCGCATCATGGGCGGCTGGCCCACCTTCAAGTGCAAGTCGGACGCTTCGTGTTTCATGACGAGTCGAAACAACTGATTGACGGCCGGTTCTTTCTTGTTGTCCGCGGCCGGCTTGGGCTCGGGCAGAATATCGTCCGGGATGTTGGCGACTTCGGCGTTGCTCGACATGGGAAGCCTCCAGGAAGAATGATGAAGTTGAACCGGAACCGCCGAGCGTCTGCGGAAACACCTTGGGTTCCGCCCGGGTGCGCTTGCTGAACGCAGCGGCGGTCTCGTCGCATCAAATTAATCGTACCGGCACGCCGCGCTCGGCCAGATATTGCTTGGTTACGGCAATGCCATATTCATTGTAATGAAAAATGCTCGCGGCCAAAGCGGCATCCGCTTTTCCGGCGGTTAACGCCTGATAAAGATGTTCGGGCGAGCCGGCGCCGCCGCTGGCAACGACGGGAATTGTCACCGCCTCCGAAACTGCCATCGTCATCTCCAGGTCATAACCTGCCTTGGTCCCATCGGCGTCCATGGACGTCAAGACGATTTCCCCCGCCCCCAGCTCTTCGACACGCTTTGCCCAGGCAACGGCTTCCAGGCCCGTCGGCAGGCGGCCGCCGTTGACATGGACTTCCCACAGGACGCTGCCTCCATGGCGCACCCGTCGCGGATCGATGTTGACGACGGTGGCGCAGCTGCCGAATTTTCCGGACACTTCCGTGACGAGCTCGGGATTGCGGACTGCGGCCGAGTTGATGCTGACTTTTTCCGCGCCGGCCTGAATGAGGCGTGTGGCGTCGGCCAGGGTGCGAATGCCGCCGCCCACCGTGAACGGCATGAAGATTTCTTCGGACACGCGCCGCACCACGTCGAGCATGATTTCCCGGCCTTCGTGGCTGGCGCTGATATCCAGGAAAACCAGCTCGTCGGCGCCGGCCTCCTCATAACGTCGCGCCACCTCGACGGGGTCCCCGGCATCGCGCAGCTTTAGAAAGTTGACTCCCTTGACAACCCGGCCCCGGTCCACATCCAGGCAAGGAATGATGCGCTTGGTAAGCAAGGGCGATTCTCACGTAGTCTGCTAGTGATGAAGATTTCACTCTAGCAGGGGAATCGTGGCGGTCAACTTAAAATGAGCGATTCAAAATGGCGGCGCAAAAAAAACAGAGGCCTCACCCATGCGCGCATGGATGAGAACCTCTGTCTCGGTGGAGGATGCCGCGCCGCTTGCAGGCCTTGGGGGACAGGCCACGTCCCTTTCGCCCGCCTATCACGGCGCCCTCTCCGGCCGCGTACCGATGCGCGGCCGGTATGAATCCACACGACAAGGTCGAAGACTGGGGATGATGTTGCTTATTCCGCCACGCCGTTGGCCATCACCCACAGCATGTAGGTGACTCGTTCGCGTAGCGTCCGCTGCTTCAGGGCCACAATATCCTGGTAGCTGCGCCAGGTGTAGAAAATCCCCGCGACCGCCAGGGCGGCCACGCCACAAACAACAGTATGCATGAATGGGGTACTCTCGGACGGGTGCCTCGTTTTCTGTTCCGTATGGAAATCTAGCTTAGAGATTGGCCGAGGGCAACCGGCGGCGGCGGGTTTTCCCGAATTGCTCGACAGGGCCGGGAACCCCCGGGGATGGCCGATCGCCAGGGTGTCGCCATAATTTCCCAGGGGGACCTCGCTCCGTACAAGGGTAGCCGATGCTGGAACAGCCCAGCCTTTTGCTCCGTCCGTGGGCCTATACGCTGGAAGTGGCCTGGCCGAAGAAAATGGTCCAGGGTGCCGCCTGGGTGCGGGCGATCGTGGACCCCACGACCGACGCCGCGCTGGGCTTTGCCGGTTGGGACAGCTCGACGATGGCCGCGCTCCTTGGCTGGCTGGGGCGCAAGAAGATCCAGGTCTTCGAAAGCGAGGACGAATCGCTGCTCATGACGTTGTATCGGCCCCCGGGTTTTTCGCGGATGTGGGAGGTCGCCGATGCCGAGGAACGCAGGGTAGGGCACCTCTATCGCGACGCCATTTACGACGGCTACGGGACAAGGCTGGCTACCATGTCCTCGGCCGCCGACGGTTCGGAAACCGTGTTGCGCGGCGACGCCGGCGCGGTCCTCGGAGCCTGGCAAGAAATCCCGGGCCAGGGCCGCTATTTCCGCTTTGGCGATGCCGTTCACGACAATCCGTTTGCGCGCATGGTGACGCTGGCGGGCGTGCTCGCCTTGCCGCCCTGGCCCGGCGACCTGGCCGTTGCCGCCCGAATGGCGGTTTGAATCATTCCACCGGCGCGGTGACGAGCTCGCCGCGCAGGCCGGCCAGCCCTTCGCTGCCGAGCGGAAAGGATTGATCGCCGACTTGCAAATTGAATAGGTCGTCGAGAGGTTGGTGGCTGACGAACTCGACGGTTGCGCCCGGGGTCAGGCCGAGCGTCTGCCAGCGGCGCAGGCGGGCGGGGTTGTCGTCCTGGACCTCGCGGATGATGACGCGCTGGCCGGCGCGGAATTGATCCAGCGGTTTGAGATTGCGTTTTTGCAGGTCCCCCTGGGCGCTGGGAATCGGGTGCCCGTGCGGATCTTCGCGCGGCTCGCCCAGGTAGGCGGCCAGCGCCTCTTCGAGCCGCGGCGATATGGCGTGTTCGAGGGCATCGGCCTCGGTGTCAACTTCGCTCCAGTCGAGTCCCAGCACCCGCGTCAGAAAAAGCTCCACGAGCCGGTGCCGGCGAATCACGCGCCGCGCCTGCGCGATGCCCGCTCCCGTGAGGCCGGCGCCCTGGCCGATCTCGTAGCGAACGAAACCCGCTTCCACCAGCCGCTTCAACATGCCGGAGACCGATGGCGACTTCACCTCGAGCCGGGCCGCGATATCCGCGGGTGAAACGGCCTGCTCGGCCCCACCCAGACTGTGGATGGCCTTCAAGTAATCCTGAATCGCGGGAGTGATTCGGTCCGTCATGACGCATCCACGCTGATGAGAGCCTTTGCAAAAAAGGGGACCGTCCCTCTTTCCGCATCAAGTGCCCGCCAAAGGGACTGTCCCCTTTTTTGCAACAGGCTCCAAGACAACACCGGCCGGGTCATTATATGGCCAAGAGAGCCGGTTGCAAAAAAGGGGACTGTGCCATTTGCGGCCGGCAAATGGCGTCATGGCTTGCCGAGGGCCCAGGTTAGCCAGAGCGACAGCCCAAAGCCGAAACGCAGGCCCATTTGCATGTTTACCCACCACAACGTCGAGTTGAGCAGGTTGCTGGCGCCCTCGAGCGCTTTGCGGACTTCGTCGGCCACCATTTTCCGCGGATTGACGTAGCCGAGGGTGAAGACGCGGACGACATGCGCCGTTTTCGAGCCCAGCCAATACTCCGCCTGGTCAAAATACTTCTCCATCTCCTGGCGCGGAACCTTGGCCACGCGGATGAGGGCGTAAAAATCGAGGCTGAACATCGCCAGTCCAAGCGGGATGACGATGGGGAGCACAAACCAGCGTTCGCCCAAAGAGGCTAACGTCAGACCGATCTCCGGCTGCCCCGCCTCCGGCCAAACCATGCGCGAGGCAATGAGTTGGACCACCGAGAGCGCCAGGGCCAGGAGGGCCGGCGCCACGGTGGCCCAGGTCATGAAAATGGTGCGGTGCTGCCGGACCAGCTTGAGGAGCCTGGGCCAGCGGCCGGGACCGGTCAGCGCCATCTTGACGATGTTTTGATACTGCCCGAGGCGCCGGGCCGTGCCCGCCAGGAAGACGAGCATGAAGTAAAAATCCAGGAAACGAATCAGGCTGAGGTTCCAATACCCGCTCATGGCTGGGCCCGCCTGCCGGAAGATGAGGCTTCGCGGCGTATCTCATAACGAAAAAAACGCCATTTGTCCAGCGGCTGCGGAAAACCCGTCTTTGACACAGATAGGCTCTTGTCGGCGAAAGAAGACAGGGGGGCCTTCATCACGAAGCTTGGGTCCGCCGGTCCGCCGCAACAAACCTTACGGAAAATCCATGTGTTCAGCGGCAAGGAAGCGTGAACACGCCGATTCTCGGCCATATATGATTTTGTAATTTGCACTTAAGGATATGAAAACACCCCTGGTGTTCAAAATTCAGAGGGTATAGGAAGGGCCAGTTTAGCAGCCCCGGAAAAGTAGGGGGGGGTTGTCCCAAGAATGGTCGCTTGGGTATACCCCCTCCAATTCACAACCGCTGGTAATATAAATAGTTGCAATTACCCAGAGGGGGGTTTACCCACAATTTCATGTCGGATATACCCCCCAGCGCGCACCCGGGGTACCACGAAACTAAGAACTCAAAACTCAAACCTCACCTTGCGCATCTGGAACGACGTTCCAGGTAACGAAAACGTAAGCAATTGCATCTGGGGCGATTCGAGGGTATCGAGTCCGCTTGCAAAACACGCCCGGCGACTTGAAGACAACCACTTTGCAATTCTTGCCCCAGACAAATAGGTTGGAGGGCTCCACAGGAGGAGCCCAATGAGCCGTTATCAGCTATTTGATCTGTCCCAGGTTCGGTTGCGCGCGGTTGCGGCGCGCGGGCATGACCTCAGGGCGGACGAGTGCCTTCCGTTGCAGGATGTTGCCGAGCCGTTTAGCCATCCGGAGTTGTCGGCGCTCATTGAGCGGATTGCGGCGGCGCGGCGCAAGGGCCGGCCGGTGATCTTCATGATGGGAGGGCACCCGATCAAGCTGGGGCTGTGCCGCTTTTTGATCGACCTGGTCGAAAGAGGTTGGATCACCCACGTCGCGACCAACGGGGCCGGCGTCATCCATGACTTTGAGCTGGCCCTGCTGGGCGGGACAAGCGAAAACGTCGCCAAGTGGATCCAGGCCGGGCAGTTCGGGCTGTGGCAGGAGACGAGCCGGCTCAATGACGTCATTCGCGGAGCGGCGGAACGCGGCGAGGGACTGGGCGAGGCGGTCGGACGGACCGTTCACGAAGAACACTTCCCGCACCGGCAACTGAGCCTCACGGCAGCCGCCTGGCGCTGCCGCGTGCCGCTAACTTGCCACGTGAGCGTGGGCAGCGACATCATCCACGGCATGGCCAATTGCGACGGCGCGGCGCTCGGCCGGGCCAGCTTCACGGATTTTCGCATTTTCGCGCGTGCCGTCCAGGACCTGGAGGGGGGCGTGTTCCTCAACGTCGGCAGCGCCGTGACCGGGCCGGAGGTCTATCTCAAAGCGCTGTCGATCGCCCGCAACGTGGCCCATCATCTGGGCAAAGAAATCAGGCAGCTGACGACAGCTGTCTTTGATCTCGCGCCGCTTCCGGAGGGTTTTCGGGCGGGGACTCCGGCCAAAGAGGAGGCCCTCTACTACTACAGGCCCTGGAAAACCATCCTGGTGCGAACCGTAACCGACGGCGGCGGCAGCTTTTATTTCCGCGGCAACCACCGCGCGACCATCCCGGCTCTATGGTCGAAACTGGTGGAAGTGGAATTGTAGCTGGACCATCCCGAAGCGATTATGTTGGTCCGTTAGCTTCGATCTTTGAGCAGCTGGCAACTATGAATTCCAGTATTTAGAAATCTCAGAAACGCCGCATGTCGTTCTCAGCTCTCGACTAAGAAACTTAGAAAAACTATTCCTGAAATACCTCACAACGGACCTTTGGAGAGAAAGAAACTTAGTTTATAGTGTACGCATGAACATTACAGAAAAGGTCCTTCGAACTTTCTCAAAAGGAGACGACCATGCCGAATTGCCAGCTTCTACTTGACGGCGGCCCCAGTGGGTTTAGCTTCGCCATGAATGGTGCCAGCGTGGACGGGTTCAACGGCAACTGGGTGCTCCCCGTGGGGGCCAACTGCGGCTGGTATCTGCCTGGGTCCACCGTGTGGACCTTGGACGTCCTGGACCCCGATGTGCTTCTCATCGGTGTTTTCGGCACTTCCATCGTCAATTACAGGATTGCGCGCGGCGCCTGGAACGGAAGCACGCCCATCACGCTCGACTTGGTGCTTTTTGCCCCTGCCTGGGCCGTCTTCCCTCCGACGGTTACCGTCTACCCCGGGCCGATCCCGGTGCCGCCGCGCGTGCCGGCGCCGATCCCGTGCGGCTGCGACTGCGCTTGCAATGCATGCGCCAACCGCCCGGCCGCGCCCGCGGCCCCGCTGCTCACGAACTCCCCGGTGCGCTACGCCACCGGCGAAGTCGCCTTGAGCGCCGAGGACCTGGAGGCGCGCGGCTTCGGCGTCCACGGGGGCATACCCGCTCCTACGCCAGCCAGAGCGTGCCCCCCACCAACGCCGGCAACGGCTTTAACTGGCAGGTAAAGGAATGGCCTAACCTGCTGGTCATCAACCAGTCCACCGTCGTCATCACCGGCGCCGTGCAGGAGGCCCTGTGGTTCGACCCCGTCGGGGGCGGCGCCTTCCAGGCCCGCTTCGGCATCAAGCAAACGCTCAGCCTTGGCGGCCAAGGCTACTTGCTCCAGGACCTGGACGGCAACATCACCGAGTTTAACTCCGCCACCGGCGCCTTCGTCCGCCACCAGGACTCGGCCGGCAACCACGTTGACGTCATCGGCTACACCAGCAACAACGTCAACTTCACCGAAGTCCAGCGCACCTACACCGCGGCGGGCGTGACCACCGTCGAGTCGTACCTATATAGCTATGCCGATCCCACTGTCGCCTCGCCCGTGCTCTCCTCGGTGCTGCTGCGTCGCAAGGTCGGCGGCGGCGCCTGGACCAACGTCAGCCAGGTCCAGTACACCTACTATGGCCCCGGCGATCCCAACGGCAGCGTGAACGATCTCGAAACCGTCGTCACCCAGACCTGGGAGCAAGGGGCCTGGGCCAGCACCGGCACGACCTACTACCGCTATTGGCTTGACCCGGCCGAGGCTTCCAGCTCATCGAGCTCAAGCTCGTCGAGCAGCTCTTCGTCCGGCAGCTCGTCATCGAGCTCGTCCGGCTTCCAAAGCGCCGCGCATTTACTGAAATACGTCGTCGGCCCCGCGGCCTATGACCGCCTGGCGGCCGACCCGGGCGTGACGAACCCGCTGACCGCGCCCGACAGCATCGTCGCTCTCTACGCGGACAACTATTTCGCGTATGCCCCGTACGCCCGGGTCGCGAGCGAGATCGTAAACGGCGGCAGCCAGAGCTTTTCCCACGCAATCGTGCAAAGCGACAATGCGGCCGGCTACAATAGCTGGGCCACCAAGACGACCGAGACCCGCGACGACGGCAGCCAAAACATCATCTATGCCAACTTCGCCGGCCAGACCATGCTCAAGGTCTTCCAGGCCGGCGGCGACAAGTGGTGCGATTTCTACAAGTACGACGCCGACGGCTTTTTGATCCTGCACGCCAACCCCTCCGCCGTCAGCGGCTTTGACGATCAATATGCGGACCTCCTCCACAAGGTGAGCGGGAACTACCAATATCTCAAAGACAATGACGGTTTGATTCGGGTCTACACCTATCACGCGCCCAGCGGCTTCCTCGCCTCCGAGAGCGTCCAGCATGGCGAGCTGGGCAGCCCGATTCTCGTCCGCGAGTACCTGTACGTCGCCTGCGGCTGCGGTTCCTCGTCCTCAAGCTCCTCGTCCTCCAGCTCCCGGAGCCGTTTTGCGCGGTGGAAATCACCGGCAACGTCGTCAGCCGTTCCTGGAC
>Ga0207057_1224_pt1 | contig 12301 bp, 16 predicted proteins | sample Alteio_BWMinCont_33_FD_153265 | JGI IMG/M metagenome (GOLD analysis project Ga0207057, IMG submission 153265) | Enriched cells from forest soil in Barre Woods Harvard Forest LTER site, Petersham, Massachusetts, United States -... | ecosystem: Environmental > Terrestrial > Soil > Temperate forest >... | reverse complement strand
ACAGGATGCGAGTGGAGAAGCGGGACATAGTGCCTCCGACCAAGGCTAAGATTCCGGGCCTGCCTGCGTTCGAATGCAGGCTGCGCATAGTTCAACTACGTTTCAACTGGTTAGCGAGGATAGAGTCCCGACGAGCGACGGGCACGCATCGCCAATTGAGGGAGAGTTATGTTGCAAGGCTTGTATGCCTGTTTGAAAATGGTGTCAAGTGAAATATTCGTTAAGGGAAATGCAAAGAAAAATCGTGCGGCTAGCGAAGTGCCATCTTCTGTGCCATGAGCAGAATAATCTTGCGATCTTGTCCATTGGCTTGCCGTAGAGGGCATATAATCATGAGGTCCTTGCGCTCCATCGAGCCGATCCTTCACTCTGAAGAGTGCGAGTGCGCGACGTGACGGTCTCGATCCGATCACGCGCAAATACTGCATAGAGGGCAGCAATGCAGTCGCCCCCTTCCAACCCTCCCGCGATCCAGCTTCGACGTGCTGCGCAGTACCTCCGCATGAGTACAGAACATCAGCAATACTCAATCGCCAATCAAGTAGCCGCAATCGCTCTGTATGCAGCTGCACACGGTATAGGCATCGTTAGGTCGTTCACAGACGAGGGGAAATCCGGGACGACGATCAAAGGCCGGACAGGACTTCAAGAGCTTCTCGATCTCGTTCAATCAGGTTCTGCCGACTTCGATGTAATCCTCGTCTATGACGTGAGTCGGTGGGGACGCTTTCCAGACTCGGACGAAGCCGCGCACTATGAATTCCTTTGCAAAAAAGCTGGGATTACGGTTCGTTATTGCGCCGAGCAATTCGAGAACGACGATAGCACCGCCTCGAACCTGCTCAAGGCGCTGAAGCGGACTATGGCAGGAGAGTACAGCCGCGAGCTATCAGTGAAAGTCAGTGCCGGTCAACGTCGTCTTGCGGATATGGGTTGGTGGCAAGGCGGGCCAGCGCCTTTTGGAATGCGGCGGCAAATCGTGGGCCAAAACGGTGAGTTAAAACAGATACTCCAATGCGGCGAATGTAAAAGTGTAAGCACAGACCGGGTTATTCTGACGCCGGGACTAAGAGAAGAGGTAGAAACGATTCAACTTGTTTTCGACCTTCACACGAAAAGACGCAAAACGCGTCATCAAATTGTACACATATTGAATCAGCGGAAATGCTTTTGGGGAAAACGCCCGTGGAACATTGTGAAGGTAAAGCTTCTCCTTAGGAATCCCGTTTACAAAGGCGCTTACGCCTACGCTAAAAAGCATTGCGGGAGGTATCTTTCCCCCGACAAATGGCGGACTCGCGAGCACTCGTTTCCTGCAATTATTGCTGACAGACAATGGCTGAGAGCCAACGACCTTGTCGGAGAGGAAACAAGGCCGCTGGTGGACTCAGAGATGCTTGAAGGTTTGCGGCAACTGTGGAAGCGAAAGGGGCGTCTTAACTCCCTGTTGATAAAAGCCGCGAAAGATATTCCGTCCGTAGAGTCTTATAAGGACCATTTCGGAAGTCTTAATGAAGCCTACAAGCGAATCGGTTATCCATTGCCCAGAGATTTTGTATACGAACGCATTACTAGTGTGATTAAGGGGTTGCGTGATGCCCTCTGCGAGGACATTCGCGCCCAAATTCGCGCTGTCAATGGAAACGCAGAATCGAGGCCCGGTCGAGGAGTGCTTCTGGTCAATGAAAATGTCAGTTTGCGAGTGAAATGTACAACTGGGCGTTTGTGGCGCGGCAAACTACATTATGGTCAAATGCTCTGGCGTCTCTCGTTTCTTGGGAGGCGGGCGGAAGATATTTTGATAATCGCTCGATTACTTCCGCCCCAGCAAACAATTATGGATTACTTCGTGGTGCCTGCATTTTCAAAATTCCGTGGCGTACTGTACAGCAAGAGAGAAAATAACCCCCCGTTCATGCAGCTTTACTGCTTGCCTACACTTCAGCCGTTTATCGAGGCATTTCGTCGCTATTCCGTGGACGTGGAGGAATAAGGTTGAGAAAGCATCGAGAGAAAGCGAAGAGCCGGAAGAAGCCAAGTGCAATTACAGGCCATGCAGTTTATGAGGGATACAGCACAGCTTTACCTTTGCGAGCCGGGTTGGTCGCGAACCAACTTGATACGTTCAGCCGTATATTTCTAAGGCTATTTTGTGACGAACACTTCGTCACGCTTCTGCGAGCCGAGTCAATGAGTTCAGTTCCCGGCTTCATCAAGTTGATGCTTCAACGAGAGGAAAACACGCTCCAATGAAGTCTTTCGATCAGGACGGAGGAGAATGTTATCGGAAATGGCATCAGACCCGTCTGGCCCACTTGTTACGTCTCTCGGGCAAGCCTCCGCAGAATCTATGCATCGACGAATTGAATCTCACTGTATGTTGTCGATATGCGGAGTCTTTGATGCGAAACACCAGGATTAACAGATACTTGTGCAAGTACCACGCAGAAGAATTGTGTCAACTGAAAAACCTTATCGAGGAATTTGAGCGCATTTGCCAAAATCCTGACTAGGTTATGCAGTGATCTGCTTCCATTTCGGAAAGTAGGGGCTTGCTTATCGGGGGACTCGCTCACCCACGAGAAGATTCCCCTCTCGTTCGCGCTGAAGTGGTCGGCGAACGTAGGCGAAGCGGCACGTCTGGGGAAATGAAACATCCCCCGCCATTGGTTGAGCAGCTTTTTTGATGGTCGTTATTGCGACCATTTTTATTTATTTTTCCTTTCCCTGCCCAATTTTCCGCATGCTCTTCACTACGGGCGAATGGAAGGCTCAGATAAGCGTGCGTATCCGCCAGGATCTCCGCAGAGAACTCGAAAGCGTTGCCGAAAGGGAGCGACGAAAACTTGGCAACGTCACAGAGACCTTGATCGAATGGGCCGTGCTCCAACTTCAGGTCGCCGGTTCCATCGAGCGGTTCTTGAAAGTCCAGCTCGCGAGCAAGAAACAACATGGGTGAGTGGAAAGAATCGGTGACGGTGAGAATTCGGCCAGCGCTTCGCGTTGAATTAGTGGAGTTTGCCACCAAAGAGCGACGGTCACTTGGAAACATAGGGCAGGCCTCTTGGAAGAAAAAACAGTGAGCACGAAGCGCAATGGGTGAATGGAAAGCACAAGTCAGTTTCAGGGTTCGTCCGGATTTGAAGATAGAGCTCGAAGCGGCCGCTCTGCGGGAACAGAGAACGCTGGGGAATTTCGGCAGACTCCTCATCGAATGGGCTTTCGAGCGGCACAAAGAATTAGGCAGCAGCGAGAAATTACTCAGGTTGAGGATCCAAAAGGACGGCAATGAATGGGCACCTGGAAAGTAGGATGTAGCATTCGACTCAGGCCAGAGCTAAAGGCCGTCGTTTGGGAATCTCGGCGCGGTGTTGGTGGAGTGGGCGCTTGGTGAGCTACAGAAGGCCGACCGAACGGCTCTTGCGAGGAAGAATCTCAGTACCTAATCATTCATCCAGGGGAGGGCATAGCTCATGAATGCAGATCGCAGCATCAAGCCGGAGGACATACTGACCCCTCAGCAGCCAGCGGAACGACTGCGGGTTGGAGTCAGTTGGGTTTATGAGAAGGGCCGTCGCCGTGGGAGGTACAGCGAGGCTCCGATTCCTTGCCTGAGGGTCGGAAGATACTTGCGCTTCTACTGGCCGGACATCTGTGCATGGATGCGAAACGGGAACAATGAACATCGGTGAGTCTCGATGTCGCGGCTCGCGCTCCCCACTGATTCGCATTTTGCTTTTCTCGGAGTAGACTAGCTAGCAGTAGTAGGAGGAATTTACATTGAGCGCGGCCGAACAAATACTGGTTCGTGAGTTGAAGACAATCGATGTCCAGGTCAGGAACGCTGATTCGTTCTTTCGTGACGCCGAGTGGCACGCCGAGGTCGATCAAATAGCTTTATACGAGCTAATGGAAATGGACGGCAACGAAAAGACACGGTTGGTAGAGGAAGCCTACGCAAGATTCTACGCAGTCAACGGCTAGATTACCGTCGATTTCCCCTAATCCGGTTGAGAATCACCGTGCTTTGCCGTAGAGAGTCACCTTGCCATCAACCACGTTCGCTACGTAGCGGTCTTCGCTTAGGAACTGCATAACCTTCCTGCCAGATCGCGCTAACTGCGCCCAACGGGATTTCGTTTCAGGGTTTTGTTCCAGTCCGCGAATTTCGTTCCCGTCGAATATGAAATCCACCTGTCGCAAACCGCGCTTGGGAGTTCGGCGAACAGGGTAAGCTTCACCGCCCACCTTGACGGCCTTGGCGTTTTCCACGAGGGATTGCCGCCACACTTCAATAACTGCTTCCTCGAATGAGAGCTTCGTCATGGCGTTCTCGATTTCTAACGTTTGCCGAGCAGCTTCCGCAGCTTTTCTTTTCGAGTTTCCTGTCCTGGGTACATAGAATTTTGTTCAACCCACTTCAATAGCCTTGGAACATCGACAATATGCTTGGTAGGCTCTTGGTGAATTTCGACCTCGACCTGCTTGATTGTCTCGTTCGAGTCGGATTCCCATCCCACATTCCCCAATTGATTCAATCCGCGCACGACAGCTTCATAGAGAGATTCCGCGTAGACGATGACACTGTGTTCTATATCGTGACTGTCCCTCAACCGGACAACACATTTGCTAATCGACATGACAACTCGGAAGTTAGGATTGGGGCAGGAGAAGCGAGAACAGCAGCTTACGATTTCTTGTCTCACAAGTCCATGAACAGCTTGAACCGTCGCCGGGCCACGATTCGGCAGTTGTCCGGTTGACCAATTATTATAACGCGTTAATACATTGCTTCGCATAATGTGATATACATAGCTACCGTTCTGCGGGAGGCCACAATGTCGCTTTACGTTCGAGTTTCCTCGCGCCTTCTTCTGATTTCATTTTTGTCTCTGGCAAGCCAGTCCGCCCCGTGTCAAACAGCAACGGGCAGTACGAGCACGACCGCTAAACCGCCTGATCTGTTTTCGTGCTACGCACACGAGAAAAATGCTCCGCCGACATTTAGTTCGTTTTGGGACCCCAAAGCGCTAAATAGTCCTGACAAACAGCCAATCGTCACTATTGGATTTAACGATGATAAGTCAAAATTTCCATACGATTGCGTTGGCGACCCCCTTCAAATAACGGTCCCCAACGGCCAAATCGTGCAGATTGTGGCGGAGAACTGGATGAACAAGTGCGTTCCGACAGCTACTCTAAATCGCGCCGTGCCCGACAGCGTGGTAGCGGACTTGCTAGCTCTGGCAGGCAAAATTGGGGCTTTCGGGGTAGCTCCCACCGAGGGTCCTTACCAGCAACCGCACTTCGCGTTGCCCGCCTTTCGGAACAAAGTGCTTAGTTTAACGGTTGTTTGCAGCATCGCTTCCATTAAGGGCGATGCCAGGAAAGGCGATGCGGATGGAGGCGATGCGAGTGGAGGCGATGCCAATTTACATAAGTTGACACAGACCGTGACGATTACGTACCAGAATCCGCCACGCGTAGGTGTCTCTGCTGGTCTACTCGTATCCACCGAAGGCGTAAAGTCATACACCATTTTGACTACGAAGACGGGAGTGAATTCGAGTGGAGTCGCCACCACTCAAAATTCCATTGGCCTGTCTGGCGATTCAAGCGCGCAAGTCGTGCCATTTGGTTTTGCGAATCTGTATTTGGCTGGAACTCGAAAACTGAATCTCTCCGCCCAATTTGGTATTGGTGTAAATCCGAATTTGAGCACCCCCAAGGTCGAATTCTTCGCTGCGCCAGTCGCACTGGCATGGCATGACTTTTATATTGCTCCGGGAATTCACTTTGGTCAGCACGAAAATCTCACGGGTGGTTTCGCGCTTGGAGACGTGGTTACGGGATTAAGCAAGGCTCCTATCGGCTGGCATTACAATACGGGATTCGCGGTGTCTCTTTCTTACAACCTCCAGCCTCTCGTAAAACCGTCAAGTTCGGCCTCCGCTAAAAAGTGAGAGCGGGAGACAAACGAAATGGACCGCGTGACAAAGCAGTTTATCGAGCAACTCAAGGTGGGCGATTCTGTAGAGTTCTATCTTGGTTGGGTGCGAAGATGACGAAATCCATCTCCGTGTGCCACTCGATAAAACGGCATACGCTAGATTCACGATGCGCCGTGTGAGGACAGAGCGGCCTTGACCTGCAAAGCACTCACTGCTCCCGGACAACATCTTTTGGTCTTTTGTCCTCTCGCAGCCCAATAAACTTCGAATGACGCAACCGATCTGCCTCAGTCCATTCCAAGAACTCGATTTGTGCGACGATCTCAGGCTTAACCCACACAGCTTTCTTCATCTTTTCTGCGTTCAATTCTTCGCCAAATCGTGATTTTCTCGTGTCCGGTAAATTCACGAACGGGCAGGTCTCTATCACGAGATTTTTCAATTTGGAGAAGACCTGCCTCCGCGTTGCTGGCACAAATCCAGCGCGAGTTCGTGCGACGTACACCAGATCGTCGCCTTGGTGGTAGCCGAGAATGATCGAATCAAGTCCGTGTGGGCCGGGGAAATAGCCGCCGATCACGAGTTCCTGACCGCGATTGATTCGGTACTTAATCCATGACCCGGTGCGCTTCCCGATCTCGTATTTGCTGTCCTTTCTCTTTGCGATTACGCCTTCCAGCCCCAACTGGCGCACAGCAGCAACCATCTCTTCCCCAGACGATTCGAATTGTTCGCACAGACGGACTAGCGGTGAACCGAATTTCAGCGACCGCACTCGGCTCCTGCGTTCGATCAGCGGCAGGCTGGTCAGATCTTGACCTTGGAGCACTAACAGATCAAACACGAAATAGTTGATCTGCTTGGCCGCTTTGCGGAAATTTTGCAGCAGGTTGAAGTCAGGCCGACCAGATTCGTCCAGCGCGACGATCTCGCCGTCAATCACGCTGTCCCCCGGCAGATCGGCCAGCGCTTCATGTATCAGCGGGAACTGTTTGCTGAACGATTTCTGTCGGCGGGAGAGCAAAAACAATTTGCCGGCCGACTTCATAGCTTCGGCGCGATAGCCGTCCAGCTTGATCTCTTCTGTGGCGTTCGCGGTTATGTGGCGCTAGGTACGCGGGGCCGCCAGGAAGACGCACGGAACCGCCTGTGAGGCCACATAATTCCGATGAGAGGCCCTCGCTCAGGGGAAGTCCGGTATCCCGTATCGCCTGATCGGCAAACCTTCCCCAATTGGGTTCTCTCTGGTTTACCGGGACTGATGGGTTTCCAGCGCAGGAAGCCGAATGATCTCGACGATGCCGTTCACGCGTCCTGGAAGCACTCCGAAAAGGACCGCGAATAATGAGCCATGAGGGGAAAGTGCAATTTGTCCGAGGGGATGCTTGCGGTCGCCCGCTATGCGCTTTTCGTAGATGGGTCTGCCTCCCAGCGCATCGTAAATTACTACTCGCTCGGGCGTTGAACCTGCGATGGGGTCGAACAAACACCCAAACCAAGACGACGCGCAGAAAGTCCTATAAACAAGTGCACCGAAAACCTCCCCATCCTGTGAGGTCGCGACCGAATACAGCTCCGTATGCGGCGCGAACGGCTCAGTCTTGAAGAGCAGTTTGCCGTAAATGTCCATGCCAGCAATCGCATTGTCGCAGTCGCGAAACACGAATTTATCGTCACTGATGAATCCGAGCACGGATCGGTTCGTACACGACCTGAAGTCAGGAAAAGCATGCACGCTGCGCCAGGATGCGCCAGCCTTAGCAAACTGGATTTCGCTGCGCGTTTCGACGGTTACCGCATTATCAGCGCCAGTGAAGCTAATCACTGACTCAGGCGTAATCCAGGAATGCAGTACTTGCAGCGAGTCCACGTCGAGCATTTCCAACTTGGTTTGTCCTTCACGGAATGACTTGACAACGATTCTGTACCCGCTCCACGACACAATCGCATGCGAAAACGTGCTACCAGGCCCTTTGGGCGGTAATTCTCGGCGCCCAAGCAATTCGAAGGAACCCGAATAAAGCCTGATTTCCTCGGGCGTCGCTAAGAGGAATCGTCCGTCATGGGTTGGTAGAAATTCAAAACTAGTAGTAGCGCTCGACCAGTCGTGTGTTGCTTTCGGCTGTCCAGTTTTCACGTCCAAAAAGATTGTTCGGAATAGGATCGGGCCTGAGCGATTCACGGATTTTCCCATTTGTGTCTTTGGGAGATTTCCTGGCTTGACAAACGTGAGCGCCAGCAAGTCGTCATCAACGAAGGCTATTCGGACACACTGAACGCAGATGTCTAACTCTTCTTTAGAATCTTCAAATTTGCTGACCTCTAGTCGTGTGACAGAAGGTTCCTCATTCACAGAAACTTTTCCAAGCCCGGTCTCATGCAAGTCGAGGGGAGATAGGCAGAGCAAAGCTGAAAATAACAAATACCCCGGCTGTCGCATGACCATAGGAATTCTGCTCACAGGTGCTCTCTCTCTTTTGGCCTTTGGGAGCACTTCCAACTCCAATGTTAACTCTCGGCAGTTCAATGCAGTAGGAAGGTATCGGGAGTGAAGGTGACGGGAAATCCTTGCAGCCGGTGCCATATTGCGGCACTAATCCCTGGTTACGCAAACCCGCCTCACGGATTACGCGCGATTCGCTCTCATTTGACTGGTTTTGAAGTGATAGTCATTGGCCGCTTGTCAAGTGATCGCTGAGGATTGACGACGTATAGTCGGACCGCTTTTCCATTTTTCGAAAAGGAGTCCGACTCAATGTTTGATCAATTGTTCTTCCGTTCCGACGCGTTAACTCGCCAGCTTTCGGCCCCCCTCGTTGACGAACGCCGCCAATATCTAGCTCAATGTGCGGCGCAAGGAATGTCCAGGAGCACCTTGCGCGCGAAAGCTCGACTCTTATTATCAATTGCAGAGTACCTCAGGTTGGCCGACCGGCCCAACAACACAATCAGCCTTCTGGCGATCAAAAAAGCGGCAAGCCGATGGTCGAGTAACCACCGGCCCTCGCCGGAAAGCTCGCATGCCAAGCAGTCGCGCGAATACTTCATGGCACAGGCGGCTGGATGGCTGACCTTTCTCAACCGTCTCCAGACTGCACCCAAAGCGGTAACGGTTTACGACCAGATGTTGGCCGAATTCAGAAGATTTATGAAAGAAGACCGAGGTCTTTCGCCGGCTACGGTCATAGGCTACTGCAGTTCTGTGCGGACATTCCTTATTCAACTGCTTGACGGAAGGCGGTCTCTTGAAACAATCACCGTCTCTCAAGTCGATTCGCTCCTGGCACAGAAAGTGAATGAAGAGCATTATGCACGCGTCAGCGTTCGAGACTACGCTACAACGCTTCGGTCGTTCTTTCGGTACGCCGAAATGCGAGGTTGGTGCCCGGTCGGTATCGCCGCTTCGATCATGGCACCTCGCGTGTTCAAGCAAGAGACGCTTCCCTCCGGGCCGACTTGGGACGTTGTGCAAGAAATCGTGGACGCCACCGCCGGTGATCACCCCATCGCCATCCGCGATCACGCAATTTTGATGTTACTTGCCGTCTATGGGGTTCGCTCCGGAGAGGTTGCTCGCTTGCAACTCACCGATATTGACTGGCAGCGGGACACGATAACTTTTACACGAAGCAAGATGGCTGGAAGCCACTCATTTCCGCTGCGACAGTCCGTAGGCGCGGCGATCATACGCTACCTCAAGGAAGTGCGACCGAAATCACCCCACCGCCAAGTCTTTCTGACAAGGCGCGCGCCCGTTGGCCCGATCTCAAATGGCGCAATGTGGGCGGTCGTGAGCCGGCAATTGCGAAAGCGCGCACCCTCTCTCAGGCATCACGGACCGCACTCCATTAGGCACGCCTGTGCGACCCGTCTGATCAACCATGGATTATCTCTGAAGGAAATCGGCGATCACCTCGGCCATCGAGACGTTGAGGCGACCCGGATCTACGCCAAAGTGGATCTCGTCCGGCTCCGCGAAGTGGCGGACTTTGACCTCGGAGAGCTGCTATGAAGCTTCAAACCATCTGCGAACGATATGCGGCTTTCCGAAAGACACTTGGTGAGCGTTTTGAAGTCAATGGGCGCCAACTGAAAGCCTTTTGCCGAGCCATGGGAGCGAACATCGATATCGCCGATGTATCGCCGGAAAAAGTAAACGCCTTTCTCGTTGGCAAAGGTCCACTTACAACCAGCTGGTACGTCAGGCACAACGCTCTTCTTGGATTTTATCGCTACGCCATTAGTCGGGGCCTCGTCGCGACGTCGCCTCTACCGCTCGCCATTCCGAAACAGCCACCAGCATTCCAACCTTACATCCATTCGCTTGCTGAACTGCGACGCATCATGGATTCAACAGAATCGTGCCGACGACCTCGCAGTGACATCGATTTGCCTGTAATGCGCTCCCTTCTTCTTCTGATGTATAGCGCAGCGTTGCGGACGTCAGAAGCACTGTCTTTGACGATCGGCGATGTCGATCTTCCCGGTGCCATTCTCACTATCCGAGATTCGAAGTTCTTTAAAACCCGTCTGGTGCCTATCGGACCCAAGACGGTTCAGGTGCTTGCCGAATACGCGAGTCGTCGTAAGACATCTTCCAGGCACGCCGGTGCCCCCTTCTTTGTGGGACGGAATGCGAAGCAGGTGCCCATCCACATGTTTGAGAGAGCCTTCAAACAGATTCGGCTGCATGCGGGTGTGCACCGTGACGGCGGCGCTCGCTGTCAACCGCGCCTTCATGACCTACGGCATACATCGGCAGTTCATCGACTGACCAGGTGGTATCGAGAAGGCAAGGATGTACAGAAACTCCTGCAGCAACTGTCAGTCTACATGGGCCATACGCGTCTGGCGGCCACACAGGCTTACCTCACTATGACGCCAGAGCTCCTGCACGAGGCAAACCTACGGTTCGAACGTTACGCAACGCGGGAGGGCAGCAATGACTAAGGCAAACCTCCTTGGACCATGGGTCCGACGCTTTCTGCTTGAATATTTAGTGAGCGAATGCAACCTAGCCCGAAACACGCAGCGCAGCTACCGGGACACGCTCCGTCTGTTGCTTCCGTTCGTGGGTCAACAAGTGAAGAAGGACGTCGACCAGATTTCAGTGATCGACGTCTCGCCGGACGTGGTACGGCTTTTTCTTCGACATTTAGAGGAATCTCGTAACTGCACGGTATCCACTCGGAACCAGCGGTTAGCCGCGATCCATTCGTTGGCTCGCTTTGTCGGGTTGTGCAGTCCCGAGCACATCGAGTGGTGCGGGCAACTCCGTACGATTCCGTCCAAGCGGGCGCCTCGGCCGACGATTACATATCTCGAGAAATCCGAAATGGATGCGTTGTTGAGTGCGCCTGACCAATCCACGGACCAAGGACGTCGGGATCATGCACTGTTGCTCTTCCTTTACAACACGGGCGCACGCGCTGACGAGGCGGCACAGGTCAAAATCATGGATCTCCTCTTAGCGCATTCTTCGCGTGACCATTCTCTTGTCGAGGTTCGCGGCAAAGGAAACAAGCTTCGGCGTTGCCCATTGTGGCCTCAAACTGTGGTTGAAGTTTCATCATTGATAGCTAGCCGTCCGCCGACCGATCACGTCTTCCTGAATAGGTGTGGTCAGCCCATCACGCGCTTTGGGATTCATACGATGATCGAAAGGTACGTTCAAAGAACATTGGCCCGTACGCCTTCGTTAGCGAACAAACGGGTGAGCCCTCATACCATTCGGCATACGACGGCTACCCATCTTCTCCGCGCGGGCGTCGACATCAACACCATCCGTGCCTGGTTGGGGCACGTCTCGCTCAACACCACAAATGTTTACGCGGAAGTGGATCTGGAAATGAAGGCGAAGGCGCTTGCAACTTGTGAGGTCCGCGGTGCTGTTCCCCCAAAACACTGGAAGGACGACGTCGCAGTGATGCAGTTCCTGCGAACCCTTTGATAGGAATTATGTGGCGTCGGGGACCGTTCGCGTGCATCCCCTAGCCAAAATCGTATCCCTGGCGCCACATAACGCCCGACGCCACAGAAGAAATCTTATGTGGCCCGCCACATAAAATTTCCCAAAGCCATTCAGAGCCTTTGGGCAGTTTGGAAACCGCGAGGCATTCCATTGGCTCGATGAAAGCAACAGGCTTTAACTTCAAGATTTCTTGGCCTCTTTACTTAGCATTTTGCGAATCGTGAGCGGCTAGCGGGTCCTGTCGCGGCACGATAGCACCAAAGTTTGCCGCCGCGTTACACCCCACGATAAAATAAGTGTATCGATGAAACCTCAAGAGGATGCTGCGCCAATGAAAAAGACGATCGTAGGCATGGGCGTTTTGCTCGCTTTCGGTTTT
>Ga0207057_1223_pt1 | contig 12302 bp, 13 predicted proteins | sample Alteio_BWMinCont_33_FD_153265 | JGI IMG/M metagenome (GOLD analysis project Ga0207057, IMG submission 153265) | Enriched cells from forest soil in Barre Woods Harvard Forest LTER site, Petersham, Massachusetts, United States -... | ecosystem: Environmental > Terrestrial > Soil > Temperate forest >... | reverse complement strand
CTTGCCTTATTATGACAAATCTTCGCCGGTAGAAATTTATTCATTTTTTGCGATGAGTAAAAAGACTTTCAAAATGGCAACAGGAAAATTATACAAGCTGCGAAAAATTATTTTTACCGAAACAGGAATAAAATTAGTTGAGGAGTAGTTTTTCTAGCCACAGATTACGCAGATTTTCACAGAGAGAACATTCCTTATCTGTGCTTTTTCTGTGCAATCTGTGGCAAAATTTCTCGCACATTTCTCTTCATCAAAATATCAGTTTGCACATCATCGCCAAGCATAAAAATGTGGCTGCTGAATTGTTCGAAACCGAATTTTTTGTAGAATGAGATCGCATTATCATTGTGTTCCCACACGCCGAGCCAGATAATTTTTTTATTTTTTTCTTTGGCAATATCAATACATTTCAACATCAACGCTTTTCCAATTCCTTTGCCAATTGCTTTTTGTTCAGAATAAATCCTCGCAATCTCAATTGCATCAACATTTCCCAAGTCTTCAGGATTTTCGCTTTCGCGCATGCGCACATAACCAACTGCTTCATCATCCAGATAAGCGAGCAAAAAAATATTATCAGGATGTGAAACTTCAGCCATCAACGCTTGTTTGGTAAATTTCTCAGTCATGAATTTATCCATGTTCTCTTTGGTATTATGATGTCCGAAGCTGTCGATAAAAGTGCGCTGACTGAGATCAGCGATAAGCTCGGCATCATTTGCAGTTGCAAAACGAATGGTGATTGAAGACAAGATTTTATTTTTTTGTGAGTTGCTGAATATCGTCGAGATCTTTTAATCGGCCTGCTTCCTTTTTTGCTTGTATCAAATTATTAAGATGAAGCGTTCTTACTGTCATACCTTCCACTTCGAACATTTTAGATAATTTAAAACATTCATCAAAGTCAAGCCCTTTTACATTTATCATTATGTCAATTGCGGTAGGTTTTCTTCCGAATTTAAATACATCCCAATCCTTATGATTTAAAAAATTTTCTTTCGTCATATCAAAAATGGGCATTCCGAATTGATAAAAAGCTTTAATCAGTTTCTCATAATTCTCCTCAGTTCTTTTTGCCCAAATATCCATGTTTCCGGTAACACGCGAATGTCCATGAAGAATTACAGCGAAGCCTCCAACTAAAATGTAATCAACATATTATCATTCAGTGCAAGAATAAAATCTCTGAAATCAGGGTTGAAAATATTTCCCATTAACTAAATTTTTCTTTCGAGAATAAGGTTTTATCCATTCTTGGTGGATTGTTGATATCAAAATTATAAGCAATGCTCGTAACGTATAATGCAATTTCTAACCGTTGGATTACAGAATAATTTCTATAATCGCGCTGATAGTTATCCGCCTCTTCCACAGTCATCCCCTGAAAAGCAGTCCTGTCAAATTTATATGGGCTTTCTTCATCGCTCATAAAATAAAATTAAACATTTTCTATCACCATTGCGCTTGCGCCGCCGCCGCCATTACAAATTCCGGCTGCACCATATTTCGCATTATTCTGTTTTAGGATATGCATTAACGTTACAATAATCCTTGCGCCGCTGCAACCAAGCGGATGACCAATAGAAACCGCACCGCCATGCACATTCACTTTTGACGGATCAAGTTTCATGCGCTTTGTGTTTTCAATCCCCACAACTGCAAATGCTTCATTCAATTCCCAATAAGAAATATCTTCCATCTTCAAACCCGCTTTGGCGACGGCTTTCGGCACAGCAATGGATGGAGTTGTTGTGAACCATTCCGGCGCTTGTTCCGCATCTGCATAAGAAAGTATTTTCCCAATTGGCTTCAATCCAAGCTCATCTGCCTTTTCTTTGCTCATTAATACCAATGCAGCAGCGCCATCATTCATTGTGCTTGCATTTGCAGCAGTCACTGATCCATCTTTCTGAAAAGCAGATTTCAATTCAGGTATCTTTTCAAATTTCACATTGTAAGGCTCTTCATCATTTACAAATAAAACTGGATTGCCTTTTTTTTGAGGAATTTCCACAGCAACAATTTCATCAGTAAATTTTCCTGCGTTGCTCGCAGCTTGCGAACGTTTGTAACTTTCAATTGCAAATGCATCCTGCGCTTCACGACTGATGCCGCATTCTTTCGCACAAAGTTCCGCCGCATTGCCCATCGCTTTTCCATCGTACACATCCGTCAGACCATCTTTTGCAAGGCCATCAACCATCACCACATCACCATATTTATTTCCCCAGCGAAGTTTCGGAGAATAATATGGCACATTGCTCATGCTCTCCATTCCACCAGCAACAACAATATCCGCATCGCCCAATAAAATACTTTGCGCCGCCTGCGAAATTGCTTTCATCCCGCTCGCGCAAACTTTATTGATCGTCGTGCAATTCACTTCGTTTGGCAAGCCTGCAAATTTTGCAGCTTGTCGCGCAGGAGCCTGTCCCAGATTGGCTTGTAGCACGCAGCCCATCAGAACGTCCTGCACTTGTTCAGGCTTTATTCCTGCTTTTGTAACAGCGCCTTTAATTGCAATGGCGCCTAATTGTGTTGCAGAAAAATCTTTCAGCAATCCGCCAAAACTTCCAATCGGTGTGCGCACCGCAGACATAATATATAATTCACGTTTTTCCATATGCGAAACAATTTTTAGTTCAGAGTTTTTACTTCCGAGTTAGAACAGCAAAGATACTTAAACGCTTGCATTGCTATTTTTCATCGTAATTAAAGTATAAAAAAAGAAAATAATTATATCCCAAACGACATTGCTACTATTAAACATTCTTGCGTCGCACACTTGTACCGTAAGAATTCTATTGGGCAACTGTCGAAGTCCCCGATTTTATTCGACCATACTTATTATTCGAATTTTATACCTGAGATAAATCATCTTCTTTATCTTTAAGAACCAAAACTAACTTTCATGGACACTGCTAACAAAACGCAAGACTGGCCTGCGTGGCGAAGGATTGCCTTCCGCTTCTTTTTCATTTATATCCTGCTGAATATTTCTCCATGGACATGGCTTGGAGATATTCCCGGCATCAGTTATCTGAACGATTTATATTCCAAAGCAATGGATTGGGCTGTGAATTTTTCCAACGATCATTTTTTTCATGTGAGAAAAGTTTTAGTTCCATTGAATGGAAGTGGCGACACTTCATATGGCTGGGCACAAGTGTGGCTTTTTTTAAGCATCGCGGTCATTGGTTGTATTGTTTGGTCTTTGCTTAATAAAAAACGTAAAGCATATCATCAGTTAAATTATTGGCTCTGCGTTTTCACGCGTTACTACATTGCACTTATTGCTTTTATTTATGGCATAGAAAAATTGTTCGCGCTGCAAATGCCATTCCCAAATCTCAGTCAGTTGGCGACTCCGTTGGGAGATTTTTTACCAATGAGATTATCGTGGATGTTCATTGGTTACTCAACTCCTTATCAGGTTTTTTCGGGCGTGATGGAAACGATGGTTGGGCTTTTATTATTATATAGAAGAACAGCAACGCTAGGCATATTGATGGGCACAGCAGTTTTCCTGAATGTGATGATGCTGAATCTTTGTTATGACATTCCAGTGAAAATATTTTCCATTCACATTGTGTTGCTGTGTCTTTTTTTAATGGTAAATGAATTTGACAGGATAGTATGCTTTTTTATTTTGAACAAACCGGCAGCAGCTTGCAATATTTATGAATTCCATTTTGCAAAAAGATGGATGCGCATCGCAAGGATAGTTTTAAAAATCGCATTCATCGTTATTGCTGTTGGATTGCAGTTTTACAACATGGTGCAATATTATAAATCTACCAACACAGATTTGTCTGTGAAGCCAATAAAAACTGGCGTGTACGATGTTGCAGTGTTTGCAATTAATAAAGACACTATTCCACTCTCGGTTAATGATTCACTTCGTTGGCAGGATGTGATATTTGATAAGAATGGTTTAGGAAGCATTAAAACTGCAGACACCGCATTCCGTCAGCGTTACAGAAGGGCTTATTTTAATTATGTTGCCGACACAATCAAACATACCATTGGTTTCAAAAAAATGCAAGGCGACAGCATTAATATTTTTCAGTTTAATTATTCATTGCCGGACAGCAGCACTGTACTGCTTTGGGGATCACGAAAAAACGATTCGGTATACGTGCAACTAAAAAAGAGTGATAGGCATTTTCAATTGGCAGAAAAACAATTTCATTGGTTGAGTGAGTATAATAGATGAGATTGTCTGTCTGAACGGGGATTTTTTGGATTTATGGGATTAGTGGGAAATAATTTAGATTTTGGCTATGATTTTCGTTACGTGAAATTTTCATTATAACTTTGAGGAGTTATTTAAAATTTCAAAAACAAAAAATTCAATTCCAATGGAAAAGAAAATAGACTTTTCAAAAAAATCATACGAGGTCATTATGCCAGCAGAGGCAATTTCGCTTGTTGTTAATTTAGTTTTTCTCGCTTGTATTTTTAGTTATTCTTTCGGAAAAAATTCTAAGTCATAACAATTAGCTTCTCTCCAAGAATTTATTGTCAACCTATAAATCTGCATTTATAGGTTTTTTATTTCCCTGTGAATCTTCTATGTTTTTTGAAGTCAGTTGACTTGCCGTTAGTGAACCAGAGCTCAATTAGAATTACTGCAGTACAAGAGTGCGACGCAAGGATGTTCAAATGAATTACTGAAGCCCGTTACCAAATAAGAAAAATAAAATAATCAAGAGTTTACTATTGATCAGAACTGGAAACTGCAAACTAAAAACTGGAAACTTCACATCAATTCACTCTCTTAAATTCATGTTGCTCGCTGCCACCAATGATAATCAGTTTTTCAATTTTGCCACTTGCATCGCGAACAAATTGAAATTGTATTGCAGCCATTTTCAGGAAAAATAAATCTGCTTTCTCCATATAGAGATTTGATTTTTGCAAACCGCCTTTATCAAGCTCGACTTTCAACTGGCCGCCTTCAATAGTAATAATTGCTTTTGCCGAATCAGCAGCATATACGCCGGGATATTGGCTCAACGAAGTATCGGCAGCTTTTACAACAGGTTTATATGGCGTGTAATTTTCCCAATCGTACGGCGTATATACATCACCGATAATTTTTTCCAGCGTTTCTTTAAAAATACTTTCTCCATTGGAACTGTTCGACATAATTATAATAGAAGTTTTTTTATCAGGAAAGTTCACGTTGTAATGAACCCATCCATCATCATGGCCTTCTTTAAAAAAAGCTGGGCCGTAAGTGCATTTGAAAAGTCCCCAGCCAAGACCGTAAGAAAGATCGATGCTTTTGTAAGTGTCGTCCAGTGTATCGGTGTTCAAAGATGGGAACTGATGCTTTGTCTTGATCGCGATCTGCGGTGAAAGCATTTCCTGTTTTGTTTTTTCATTCAAACCTCTCCCCTGCATTACGGCTTCGATAAAGCGCGAATAATCTGCAATGGTCGTTTCCATTGAACCTGCAGCACCTGCTTTTGTTCTTTTCTTTTTCTTCAGCACATCACCATTTGCATCATAGCCAAATGCATAATCATTTTCAAATGCAGGTTGCCATATATAGCTTGTCCTCGTCATGCCGAACGGCTTAAAAACTCTTTCCTGTGCAAGCTGCTCTAAATTTTTTTGGGTGGCTTCTTCAACAGCCAATTGCAAAAGCGCAATGCCTTCGCCGGAATATGCATAGCGTTCGCCAGGCACGAAAAATATTTCTAATTTGTTATTTCCATTCGGATTAAACCAGCGCCAGTTCGGGAAACCAGTTGCATGGCAAAGACAATGCCTAACCGTAATTTGTTTCCAGCGATCATCATTCATTAAATCATTATAGTTATCATATTGTGGCAATGGTTTATTTATATACGACCAAATTGGTTTATCCAATTCAAGCACGCCTTCCTGCACCAATTGCATGACGATGTAAGCGAACACCGCTTTACTTAAAGAAGCCGCATAAAAACAAGTTGATGTATCAATGAGCTCGTTCTTTTCTTTGTTTTTGTAACCGTAAGTTTTTGTGCAAGCAATTTTATTATCGTTGATGACGGTGAGACATAAACCAGTAACCTCGGCAGCGCTCATCAATTCATTAATCGTCTTATCAATGTCTGTGAAAGAAATTGAACTGCCATCCAAGCGGTTGATTTGTTTTGGTGCAATCGCTGCGGGCTTTACCTGAGCAAAGGTTGTTTGAAGAGTGAAAAATAGAAATGATATTGCGGCGAAACAGTTTTTCATAACCAGATTTGTTTGACAAACAGCACGGTCAAAGGTTATAAACGAAAAAAACGGGAAAAGATTTCATTCTAAATCCCTGCAAAAAGCCATAAAGTTTATTTTCCTGAATAATATTTTTTTGCGAACAACGCAATTGGCAAACCAAAAACAAACATCAATATTAAAATACCAATAATTACTGATGAGTTGATGCCTGACGGGAACTTATGCAGCTTGCTGGCAGGCACAATAATAAGATTTGTAATAAGCCATGTAAAAATGCCGTAACCAAGCCCGGTGATAAAAATATTTTTTTCAAATAATGGTTTAAATCTCGGATAAATTAAAAAGAAGAAAGCAGTGAATGACATCGCGATTATAAAATGGAATAATAAACCAAGTGCCTCCATTGGCAATCCTCCCGAATATGCACTTTCTTTTCCGAAAACAGCGCTTGCGATATATTTAAAAATGACAACAGGATTTTTGCCGCCGCTCACAATCATGAATTGGATAATTGCAGCCGTGATGTCAAACAAACCAGCTGCTAATCCGGATATGATAATTGCTTTGAAGAGGTTTTTGTTTTGCATTTTTAATTATTCGAGCATTACTGAAACCTTGAAGGTTTTAATCGTTAAATTATTTCTTCAGCAACCTCACAACTGTCCCGCCACCGCTTGCCATTTGAACTGTGATATTATCTGTCTTTTTTAAATTCTTTATTTGTTTCACCAGGTTGTTTGGATTTGTGCGCACATCACTTGCATCAGTATAAATTTCTGCGACATAATCTCCATCACTTAAAAAATTTAAAGGAATAGTTATTTGTCTTGCTTCATGATTATTAATCGCACCAATATACCAATCATCGTGATGCTTCCTTGCAATGGCAACATACTCTTCAACTTTTGCAGAAGGCACTTTCGTTTCGTCCCAAACTGTTGGCACTTCTTTAATAAATTCAAAGCCAGGCTGGCCTTCGTACGCAGCAGGATAATCGCAGACCATAGCAAGATAATTTTCCAGCACGACATACATTGCAAGCATGTGGCAGCGCGTTCCACGCATTAATGGCCTTGTGTATTGAGTGATGAACAAAGAATCAGGCACTGCACGAAAACCGCCGAGATGATAATCCGTAGAGCCTGCAAGCATTCTGGTGAATGGCATGTAAATATCATGGTCTGCAAAAAGACCTTCGCTCCATTTATTCACTTCATAATTTCTTGTTCCTTCGCGTGTATATTCATTTGGGTAAGTGCGGTTCATTCCTGTTGGCCTATATGCTCCGTGAAATTGAATATGCAAATGATGCGCCGCAGCCTTTTCTAAAATCTCAGTTTGAATGTTCACCATTTCCTGATCATCGCGATCAAGAAAATCTACCATCATTCCATCAAGCCCCCATTTTTCAAACTGATCAAAGGCAGCATCTAATTTTTTATATAAAGCAGTCCAATAAACCCACACTCGAATCCCAACGCCCTGCGATTTTGCATAATCGCAAATTTGTTTCATATCCAATCCCGGCACAGGTTTCGTAACATCTGCATTCGGGCCCGGAACAAAACCCGCACCATCGTTCGTGTACCATTCATGCAATCCATATTCAACCACAGAATGATATTCGATATGATTGCGCGCGCAGAAATCTATATAATATTTATTGGTAACAAAATTATTTCCCGGTGCATTGATTGTATCGGGAACTACATTTCCATTCCACCACGGAAAAGTTGTTTTGCCGGGCTTTATCCAGCTCACATCTTTTATGCGGCAAGGTTCTGCAAGATTAGTGACGATGTTTGATTCGATCAATGCGCCAACTCGATCGCTGATCAACAACACGCGCCACGGACTATGATGCGGCAAATTAGCTTTCACTTTTATTTCTGTTTGCCCCGGCAATGGAGAAAGCTTGCTTCTTATCATGCCATGTTCTTTTATTAAATACATGCCTGCATAATCGAGCAGATCAGATTCGGTAACTCCAACAAAAATATGTTCGGGCGTTTCAAATAATGTGGGCAGATCCATTAATGTATCTTCTTTAACATCGCTTACAGGCAAAGTATGATACGGCCCTTCGTGCGATGAAGTGTAATTTGGCAGGAAGAGCGTTCGCACAATAGTTTTACCGGAGAAATTAAAAGCATTATTCTCATCAGTTAATATAAACGAATGTTTGTTCTGCTCATCGGGGAAATTGTAACGAAATGCAACTCCATCATTAAAAGCTCTGACAGTAAAATTTATTTTACGGTTAGGCGTTACCGTTTGTTGCAAAGGAATTGTTACTTCTTTATAATGTTCATTCACAGTTTTTGTTTTGCCAACAACTAATTCATACTTCTCATCATCTTCGCCATATATCGGTTTCTGCAAACGAAGATTATTAACAAAATCTCCATCGCTAAATTTGAGTGATAAAGAACTGTTCTCGATAATTGTTTTGCCTTTATACGTTACATTGTAAAACGCCGACTGATTCGTTAACCGAAAGGAAAAAACAATAGCCCCGTCAGGAGAAGCGAGACGAATATTTTGCGCAATAATTGAATATGGGAAAATAATAGAGGCAATGAAGAAAAGTTTAGCAGTGAGTTTCATAATGGCAAATTGTTAAGCCATGAAGTTAGCATTGTTTTGCCTTTATTAAATTCAGTAAAAGTAATTTTTAAATAGTAACCGCAGAGACGCGGAGGCGCGGAGTTATTATGTCTAATATTTTTCTTTATCTCTGCGACTCTCCGTCTCCTCGGTTATATTTTTAGAGTATTTATTTGCTTAACTCACTCCCAGCAATTCCACTTCAAATATCAATGTGCTATTCGGGCCAATGTGAACGCCGGTTTGCCTTTCGCCATAAGCAAGATGCGGTGGGATGAAGAATCGCCATTTGCTTCCAACGGGCATTAATTGTAAGCCTTCTGTCCATCCTTTAATGACCATGTTCAAAGGAAATGTTGCAGGCTGTCCGCGTTTTACTGAACTGTCAAACACAGTGCCGTCAGTGAGCGTGCCATGATAATGACAGGTTACTTTATTTGTTGCCAAAGGCTTTATTCCCGTGCCTTCTGTGATCACTTCATATTGCAAACCACTTGGTAATGCAGTGATGCCGGGCTTTTGTTTGTTGGTTTCTAAAAAATCCTGCCCTGCTTTTAAGTTAGCAGTTGCCTTTTCATTTTTCATCTGGAATAATTTATCAGCAATACCCATAATTTTTTTTTACGAATGTAGGAAAGAATTGAAGAATGAGAAATGAATAATGAAGAATAAGAAATCAGGAATTAGAAAATAAAAATACAATTGCAGCAGTTTCTAATTTCTCATTGTTTACTCCTTATTTCTTATTACACTCATTTTACCCAAATTGAAAATATTTTCCAGATGCGATTTATAAAACGATTAGATAGGTTTTTATAACTTAATATTGCATTGCAACAGCGCCAAACTCCGCTATGAAACTATTCACTAAAAAAGGCAGTTTAATCCCTTGCGCAGCCATCTGCTTGTTGCTCTACTTTTTTTCTATCCCTGCATCTGCACAATCATGCGACGATTCAGTAAAAATTTCATCATCACCAATTAATATCTGCGCTGGCAGCACGGTAATATTCACTGCCACTGTGCCCTCAGGCGCAACAAACCCGCATTTTCAATGGCAATTGAATGGAGCGTTTGTTGGTTTTGATAATAACACTTACCAAACCAATCCGCTAAATTCAGGAGATGTTGTAAAGTGCACGCTCACGGGATCAGATTGTAAAGGCAATCCTTTCACGAGCAAAGACAGCATTATTGTTTTAGTAAATCCAATCAGCAAGCCGTCAATCAGCATTGCCACAGATGCTTCATACATCTGCAAAGGAAGCAACGTGATCTTTACCTCCACGGTGCAAAACGCTGGCAGCAACCCGGTTTATCAATGGAAAATAAATGGTGTGAATGCAGGAACTGACAGCAGCAGTTTTTCAACATCATCTTTAAATAATGGCGATGTGGTGAATTGTGTTCTCACTGCTGACCCTTCGCTTCCATGCGCGTTGCCGAAGACTGCTTCATCGTATGGTGTCTCGATGACTGTGTCAGATGCAATCGCTCCATCAATAAGCATTGCAGCATCTGCGAATAATATTTGTCCCGGCACACTTGTAACATTCACGGCTACTACACAAAATGCCAGCTCATCAATTTCTTATCAATGGAAATTGGATAATGCAACCGTTGGAAATGACAGCACAAATTATTCAAGCAATAGTTTAGTTGATGGTGATGAAATATATTGTAAGCTTACAGACAGTAGTGGATGCGCAAAAAATCCTGTGCCTTCTGAAAAAATTGTGATGACGATTGCAAGCTTGCCAGTAATAACGATTAATCCGATTGATACTTTTGTTGCGGTGGGCAGCCAGGTGAAGCTCAATGCAAATATATCCGGCACCGTTTCTTCGTATGCATGGCAACCTTCGCAAAGCCTTACTAATTCTTCTTCATTATCGCCAGTCACGCAACCAGTATTAGCAAACACAAATTATTTTTTGAACGTTATCACAAGGGATGGATGTTCAGCGAGCAAAGAAATTACCATAAAAATTTTGGGCGATGCGATTATGCCAAATGCATTCACACCGAATGGAGACGGGCATAATGATCTTTTCAAAATACCTGCTAATAGCAATATCAACCTGAGGGAATTTTCTATTTACAACAGATGGGGAAATAAAGTTTTTTCTACGAATAACATCGGCAACGGTTGGGATGGCAACATAAATGGGAAAAAACAAGATTCCGGCGTGTATGTTTATGTGATCAATGGAACAAGCGCAAATGGCAACGTTGTTTATAAAGGAAGTTTTGTGTTGATCAGATAAATCTCATCAACTTTATTTTATCTGCTAAATCTACATTTCAATTTGATGGAATTGGCAATCCATGCTGTCGTAAAAAAGATAATTTGTCCCAATAACCTCTCTGAAATTTAATTTTATTTTCCACGATATGAAAAAAGCCACAGCCTCTCAATCCCAATGGATCTTTCCATTCTAAAATAGCCCATTCATTATCTTCAAAAATATTTTCAATAATACAAACCATTTCTGCTCGGGCAAATTCATTAATAAACATCTGCTTAATTTCTTGCTTGCCTTTAATGGGTTCGTTCACGACCTGATGATTGATCGCATCGTCATGATAAAAATCAGCCAATGCTTCAGCATCTTTATTATTAAAAGCTTCAACCCATTTTGCTATAATATTTTTTGGAGTCATTGAGGATTATTTAGTAGTACATAGCAATGTTATAAATTTAATTATAGTTGAGTATGATAATAAAAGATGAAAATGCTTTTATTTTTTTCTTAGATATTTACTTCTTACCAACATATTATTATAGACTTCAGTAGCAACGTGTTCGAAATTAAGTTCTAAATTATTCTTGCCAAATAAAGGAATCCCTGCTCCGAGAAGTATGGGAATTCTTGTTATTATCATCTCATCTATTAAATCTTCTTTCAAAAAACTCTGTATAGTTTTTCCACCATCTACATAAAGATTATTGATACCTCTGTCTTTAAGTGATTCGATTATTCTTTTCAACCCACCTCTCACAATTTCCACTTTCACTGGTAAATTTCCCGGCAATTCGTTTAAAGTATTGCTTAATACAAACACCGGTACTGGTCTGCTATAAGGCCATTGTTTAAATTCCAATACTCCTTCGAATGATTTTCTTCCCATTAATATTCCATCTACCCTATCAAGAAACACAGAAAAACCATAATCACTTTTATCCGGATTTGGTAAATTCATCAGCCAATCAATAGTTCCATCTTTGCGAGCGATATAACCATCAATGCTTGTTGCTATATAAACAGTATTCGACATATTCATTTCTTTTTTTTGGTTGTTGCTTTGGGCTTTAAGCCGCTTACATATTTATAGCTTATGCCGAAATATTTTTTCAGCTCGCTTGTTTTTTGCAAGAGATTTTCGGGAACAACTACATATTCTTTTTGAACAACTCCGTATTGCTCTACCAATTTGGTTTTATATTTCTCTATGAATTTTATTCTTTCATCTTC
>Ga0207057_1107_pt1 | contig 12315 bp, 16 predicted proteins | sample Alteio_BWMinCont_33_FD_153265 | JGI IMG/M metagenome (GOLD analysis project Ga0207057, IMG submission 153265) | Enriched cells from forest soil in Barre Woods Harvard Forest LTER site, Petersham, Massachusetts, United States -... | ecosystem: Environmental > Terrestrial > Soil > Temperate forest >... | reverse complement strand
TCCGTGCGCCGCGGGCAATGAGTTGTTGCGATGCTGGGTCTGGGCCTATCCCCGTTGTCGTTCCTGATTCCGTTGAACGCGCTCAATAGACCCCTGATTCTTTGGCAGTGTCGTGTTCCTGGCTCCGGCGCGCCTCCCGCGCCGTAGAAGGATCGATGATGGCTTTCACTTCGCAGATCGAATCCGTCGGAAAGCCGCTCAAGTATGCGTGCTCACGGATCAGGCGCTGATCGCGAGCGATATAGACGCTGTAGACTTTGTCGGCGGTGACAAAGCTTTCGACCCATTGAATTTGCGGCCCGATCTCCTCCAGCGCGCGGCAGGACCGGTCGGCAATCACCGCCAAATCGTCCAGCGACAAGGAACCCGCTCCAGGCATATTGCGTTCGATCATGTATTTGGGCATGGCTCTTTCCTTTAAGGGATGCTCCATAGGAGATAGATTGCTATGGCGGTTCCCACCACGGCTCCGCCGTAGCAGAATGTGTTGATCAATTCATTGAGGTGCTTGATCTGCAAACCGTCGTAAAGGGTGTAGCGGAACCGGTGCGCCCAATGGAACAGTGGAAGAGAGCAGAGCACCAAGAGATAGACTCGAGTCAGCGGATGCCTCAGAATCTCGATGAGACGGTCGTAGCCCGGCCCATTCAACCATCCGAGTGCAAACGCGAAGCCAAACAGAAGCAGGTGAATCGGCAGAAGCAGGGCTGCCACCGTCCCCCCCGCGCTGAAGAGGATCCACAAGAGGGGTTCATTCGAGCGTTTCTTCATCTCATCCTCGCAGAAGGATCCAGAGAACCGTGGCCGAGACCACGACCCACGCGGCGTAATTCGGAGCGGCGATGGCAGCCGCCGGAAGACGCTTGCCGCGCATCCGCACCACCATCGCTTTGGGAGCGAGGTTGAACCATGTCACCGCGTGGAAAACAACGAAAAACAAACTGATGGCATTTAGGACCAGCACCCAGGGAGTTGCAAGCCACGCCTGAAATTGAGCGTACGCCGCCGGTCCGGCCTTCAATGCGCGGACCTGGAGCAGCGTCGTTACTACGACCCACGCCACAAAAATGCTGCTGATTTCCCTCAAGATGAATTTCGCATACGCCCAACGCCCCAGCCACCAGTAAGTAGAGACGCGTGGGTGATACGACTTCGGCACGTACTCAGTGGGATGAAGCATTTCTTACTCCACTTACTCCGCTCCTCGCGGCAGTACCAGCGACTTTAGCCACTCGATGCTGGACGTTACTTTGTATTGTTGGATTGCGCCTGCCGGATCGACGTGCTTGGGACATACTTTGGTACATTCGCCGACAAACGTGCAGCCCCAGATCCCTTCATGCTGCGAGAGGATATCCATACGAATGCCGGCTCCCTGATCGCGCGAGTCCATGTTATAGCGCTGAGCCAGTGCGATAGCTGCGGGTCCGCTGAACAAAGGATCTAAGCCGTAGACGGGACAGGCGGCATAACACAGCATGCAGTTGATACACATACTGAACTGTTTGTAAGCGTCCACTTGCTCCGGGGTTTGCAAATATTCCTCTTCAAGAGGCTTTTCGACTTTTCGGATGATCCAGGGCTTGGCATCTGCAAGCTTCACCAGAAAGTCGGAAATGTCGACCACCAGGTCGCGCAAAATGGGGAAGTTTTTGAGCGGCTCCACGCGCACCGGTCCAGGAGCGCAGTCGGTCAGGAAAGTGGCACACGCCAATTTCGGGACGCCATTGACATCCATGCCGCAACTGCCGCAGACTCCCATGCGGCACGACCATCGGAAGGTCAACGAGCCGTCGAGGTGGTCCTTGATGTAGTTGAGCGCGTCGAGGATGACCCACTCTTTGCGTAGTGGAACCGCGTAACTTTCAAACCAGGGTTCCTGATCGTTCTCAGGATGGTAGCGCTTGACGCGAAGTTCGATCCTGTTGGCCATATCGACTCACTTTCCGTAGACGCGCTCGGCCGGAGCCCAACGGGTAATGGTGACGGGAAGGTACTCAACGCGCGGGCGCCCGTTTGTATCCTGATATGCTAGCGAGTGGGCGAGAAACTTCGCGTCGTCTCGCTCGGGATGGTCGATCCGCTGGTGAGCTCCGCGGGATTCTCTCCGTTCGGTGGCGCACTGTGCTATGGTTTCGGCCACGTCCAACATGCACCCGAGCTCCAGTGCTGCAATCAGCTCCGTGTTGAACATATGACCGCAGTCATCCAAGCGGATGTCCTGAAACCGTTCCTTGAGCTCGTGGAGTTTGTCCGCCGCGCCGGCCAGCGATTCTCCGGATCGATAGATGCCCGCGCAGTTTTCCATGATTTTCTGCATGTCTTCCCGCAGCAGCGCGATCGACTCGTGGCCGCCGGTCTTACGGAGAAAGTGATCTTCGAGGTAAGCCTGTTCGTCTAACGCCAAGGCCATGAGGTGACGTCCAGGAGGTTTCTGCTCAGATACATAAGCCGCGGCCGCCCGGCCAGCCCGCGTGCCAAAGACCAGCAACTCGGGCAGAGAATTGGAGCCCAGCCGGTTCGCCCCGTTGATGCTAACGCAAGCCACCTCGCCGGCCGCGTAAAGACCCTCCAGCGGTGTCTGGCCATTCAGATCGGTGTGGACTCCGCCCATCATGTAGTGAACTACCGGCCGGACGGGGATCATCTGCGTGATGGGATCGATGTTCTCGTACAGCAGGCACAGTTCGCGCACAAAGGGGAGCTTGGTCTTGATGACCTGCTCGCCCAAATGGCGAAGATCGAGGTTCACCACCGCGCCGTAGGGACCCTCTATGGTCCGGCCCTTGTTCTGTTCGTGAACGAAGGCCTGCGAGAGGCGATCGCGCGGGCCAAGCTCCATCGTGCGAAGGACTGGAGTCGGCTCCGGCGTGCCGAGATTATAGTCCTGCAGGTAACGGTAACCGTCTTTGTTTTTGAGAAACCCTCCCTCGGCGCGAGCCGCCTCCGTAATGAGAATGCCGGTGAAGGGCAGGCCGGTCGGATGGTATTGGACGAACTCCATGTCTTTCAAAGGAGCCCCGGCGCGATAAGCCAAGGCCATGCCATCGCCGGTTTTGATCGCAGCGTTGGTGGTGAAACGGAACACGCGGCCGCAGCCGCCGGTGCACAGGATGACCGCCTTGGCCAGGATCGCCTGAATTTTTCCAGTGGTCAGCTCCAGCGCGACCACACCCTGCACACGGCCTTCGTCGACCAGCAGCTTGGTCACATAGTACTCGTCGTAGCGGACAATGCTTGCATATTTCAAGGAAGTTTGAAACAGAGTGTGCAGCAGGTGGAAGCCGGTCTTGTCGGCCGCGAACCAGGTGCGCGTCTTCTTCATCCCGCCGAAGGGGCGTACTGCAACGCGACCGTCCGGTTCCCGGCTCCATGGACAGCCCCAATGCTCGAGCCGCATCAGCTCGAGCGGAGCCTCCTTGACAAAAACTTCCACCGCGTCCTGGTCGCAAAGCCAATCGCCACCGGAAACCGTGTCGTAGGCGTGCTCGTCGAGGCTGTCTTCTGGAACACGAACTCCAGCCGCCCCACCTTCCGCGGCCACGGTGTGGCTGCGCATAGGGTACACCTTCGAGACGACCGCAACGCTAACATTCGGGGCCGTTTCGGAGATGGCGATCGCGGCCCGCAGTCCTGCGCCCCCGCCGCCCACCAACACGATATCGTGGCTCGACGTATCGAGCATAAGGAACCGATCGAACTTATACGCTCACCCGAAGTCGATTTCAAGGGGGTTGCAATGCAGAAATGGAGTTGCACCTCTCAAGCAGGACCGTACGAAGCATGGAGAGTCCGATGCGATCGTACGGAATTGCGGACATCTCTACAGTGCACGCTGCCGCGATTTAGAATGCGTTCGTACTTTGTCTTACAAGCATTCTCGCGTTGGCGATTTTATCTGGGGCCTTGTCTCGGACGTAGGCGTCGTCCAGGGAGCCGGCAATCTAATTGCGATGGTCACCGGATGCGTGAGCGCATTAGGGACCGTTTCAACGGTCGTGCTCGCCTGGCGCGCTGATCGGCGTGCCGCTAAAGAGTCCGACCTGAAGATGATTCAAATGCAGCAGCAGATCGCCGACTCGGTCGAATACCTAAAGCGATGTCGCGCCCTCGCGCACTAACCATGTTGCGCATCGAATCGCGAACATGACCGCCACAAAAAGGGAGCGGCGCCAGAAGCAGATCCGGCCACGCCATCACCTCGAATCGTTTCTAGTTAATCTTGCCCGCACATCGAAAACTGATCGCCCGTAAGAATTCGAAGGACAAGTGATCCGTGAAGCCGTTCCCGCAACTGGCGCCGCCAAGAGGAGCAGCGTGGACAAAACTTCTCTTACAGTCGGCTCATTGAATTACAGGATCTCCTCAGTGTCCTCGTTTGGCCTCATCCGCATCTTCAGCCAGATCGTGCAGGACACCAAAAAACTCCGGCGGCTGGCCGATAAAAAGGCCCATATCTGTCAGGAAATTGACAACTGCTTGCGCAATTCCCTCAGTCGCTGTCGGGCGAATGATTGAGCATACCGGGAGTTTGCGGCTCAGAAATGGGCATGGTTCAGGCATGATCAGGTTCGTCTGAAAAGTCTCGCCGCCAAACGGCGGAGAATTCAAATCAGGGAAAGTCACCAATACGCCTGTGAGCGGGTCCTCGATATCCTTCAGCGGAGGAGCATTGCCGGCCTTATCCTGCCAGGTTTGGAAATGCATGGTTTCTGTGGGACCAATGCTGATCAGAATTCTCAACACCTCTACGCTGGTAGCTCTCTGAGCCATTGCAGGATAGAGGCTATTGCCACCCTGCTCAATTGTGGCAAAGTGGAAACCCGCAGTATTCGCGATCGCCTGCAGGAAGTCCGGATCCTGCGTATCATCATCGGTCCTGGGAATTGCGGTATGCTCGCCCACAGCCAGAGTTGGAACCGCTTGCGGGAAAGTGAAGTTGGGGTCGAGGTCAGGATTGTGATTACCGATGCGATAGCGAGCCACCAACTGGTATCAAGCGTAAGTTGCATCAGGTTGGTCAACCGTTTTTTTCTAGTGGCACCTTTCGCCATGCTGCCCTCTAGTGTGCGAAACGGCTCAAGGCTGATCGGGTCTGCTCCCTTGGACACCAGGTATGCGTTGAGGAAGTTCTGGTGAGTGAATTCATCCTCTGTATTGTCGTGAATGTACTGGGCCATGTCGGAGTCCAGCACTGAAAGGGCTTTGGTATAGGCTGGATTCCCGGTCCCACCTGGGACTTCCTTGTCTGGAATGCCTCCAAGTTCGTTGTACTGCACCCAGAAGTCGGTCTCCAGAATTTCCGCTGCAGCTGCGAACCGAAGCATGGCTGCATCGCCAAAAGTGAGACGGCCACTGCGTTCTTCGGGCCCCTTTTCCGCGAAAACCGATGAGCTATTGGCTAAGAGCCCAACGCCGGCTGCGGTAAGTCCCGTCCTCATGAACGAACGCCGATTGATCTCGGTTTTCATGTTGTTCCACATCTCATGCATACGAGAGTCCTCCTTTGCCGAGCGAACATAAATGCGCGACAGAAAACATGTGTCAGGGCAGTGTAAAAATGTTGTCATCTGTTTACCTGTGTTGTCGACAATGTGGTGACATGTTCAACGGTTTGTCTGTTGACGATGTCATGCTCTTAATGGCGGCCACTCTAAACCTAGATAAATGGATGCCTGATTCGCATAAAGGAGTCCCGCGAGTCCGCGTGGCATCGCGAGTTCGGGGCGGCATGTGTCGGGCAAAACGAGGTGATTTGTCTCCCTGTCGTTAGACAAAATAGTGTGCGTCCCTAAAAGCTACAACTTCCAAAATATCCTCAGCATGTTCCTCTGGTATCAATTGAGGCAATGTTTGGTCTTTTGCGGATCTTTGTCGGCGTCATTGTTCGGTTGTTTTGCTGCCGGCGGAGCTTGCTGATTGAGAATCTCGCCTTACGCCAGCAGCTGGCAGTGTTCAAACGCCAAGGTTCCCGCCCCAACCTTGGTGTCGCCGACAAGTTGTTCTGGGTGACTCAGCGCCGTTTCTGATTTTCCTGGAAAAAGACTCTGATTGTGGTGTCTCCAGACACCGTCGTGCGCTGGCATCGTGCCGGTTTCGGCCTCTATTGGCGGCTCATCTCCCGCCGCCGCAAGTCGGTCGGCAGGAGGCCTGTAACCAAACAGATCCGTCAGTTGATCTTCAAAATGATGGCGGAGAACCCTACCTGGCGTGCTCCACGCATTCACGGCGAACTTCTCATGCTAGGTTTCGACATCTCTGAGCGTAGCGTGTCGCGCTGGATGCGACGTGCTTCAACACCTGCAGATCCGACCCAGCGGTGGCTCACTTTTCTTCGCAATCACCGCGAAGCCATCGCCGCCATCGATTTCTTCACAGTACCGACCATCACTTTTAACGTGCTATACGTCTTCTTCATCATTAGCCATGATCGACGGCGCGTTCTTCACTTTAACGTTACATCTCATCCAACGAGCCTCTGGATCGTGCAGCAGGTGAGCGAAGCCTTTCCTTTCGAGCCATCAGCCAAGTTTCTCATCCTCGATCACGACGCTAAGTATGGTACAGAAGTGCCGACAGCACTGCGGTCGATGGAGATCACGTCACTCCGCACTGCGATCGGCTGCCTTGGCAGAACGGTGTGGCTGAGCGGTGGGTTGGCAGCCGCCGACGGGAGCTACTGGACCATGTGATTGCCATCAACTCGTCTCATATGAAGCGTCTACTCGCTTCCTACATCGACTACTATCACCAAGACCGCACCCATTGCGGACTCCAAAAGCAAACTCCTGACGAGCGACCCGATACCCGGTGCCCCGTCATTACTTCTTGCCATCCGGTAGGCTTCCCGCAAAGTCTCCATCTTGCAGACGTGGACGTATAGTCCCCAGAAACGCCAAGACGGTTCTGCCTTCGCCTTGACATATAGACTCCTTCTCGGGTCCTGCAAACTGATGGGCGCTTTTGTCATCTCAACCTTGCCTCCCGTTTTGTTAGAGCCATTACAAACAGCAGGGCCTCTTCGCTCCACGGACGTTACTCCGCCTCCTCGCTACTACAGACCCGGCCGAATCCCTCTCGCCTTCCACCGACTTCCCGGGGTCACCGGTTATACGGCTTCCCTGCTCCGCCGATTTCGCGACGGGACGAGGAGGGTTTCTCCAGTTGCCTAGCATGACCTTGTCACCGTGCTGTCCCTACCAACCCCGCTGAAGTGTTGCGCCGCATCAGTCCATGCGTCGCTCCATGCTGCCTTCGCCCGAAATGTGAGGGCTCGGCCTTCGGGTTGCAGTACTTTCGAGGCCATATGGTTCACTTGCATTACGGCCCGGTGACTCGCTCACCATCCTTGAAGATGGCTTCGTCAATAGGCTTCAGAATGGGAAGTTTCCTCCCCACCCTACTATTCAAGCTACGGGGCTTGGACTCTTACCCCGGTGGGACTTTCACCCACTGGTTCATGCCAGCCTTCGCTGGACGCACACATATCAGTACCGATCGCTCCGTCGATGAATGCATTGGCGATGGTGCACGCTTAGTCCGACGCAATCACCGCCTCCTCATGCAGCGCGTTCCTCTTTCGCCGCGCCGCGCCGGGCTTCGATGGCCTTGACGCTGTTTAAGAAGGCTTTTTCCAAAACGCCCTTGCCGATGGTTCCGAGCACTAAGCCGAGCAGCTGTCCTTTGAGGTTCTTGCCGTCGCGTACGACAACCACGTCAATGTCGGTGGTGCCGTCGGGAAGACGCGTGAAGGTGTAGGTGTGGCCGGAGGCGCCTCCCCACACGTTGGAGTCTGTGGTCGTTAGCACGACGTGTTGAGGATCGGACCAGTCGTAGTGCAGTCGCTCCCAGACGCCGCCCGAGCCTTCGGTGACGTCGGCGTGCGTGCGGTCCCGCTGATGCACCTTAAGGTACTCATCGGCGCTGTTGCCAAAAAGCTTCGAGCGGCCCGGCCCGAAGTCGGTGAGTCCGGCAATGTACTGCTCCGGCGTGAGGGTAGTTGTTTGGTGAAGATGAATCGTAAACATTTGTTTCTCCTTTCTGATGAACACTGTTTGTCAGACGGTCGCATCTATTGATGACCGTCACATTTGTGGCGCGCGCCGCATTTGATCGGGACGCGTTGATAGTGGGTGAGGGCGCAAGACCGATCGAGAGTGACCAGGCGAGCGCGATGCCGAATTTAGTGGGTTACATCTCCGAGCCCGCGAACGGCTCCTCCGTCGCGAGCCGAGCCGGCACTCGCAGTGCCGGTCGCACCGATGGCGAGCGCACATGCGAGAAACGCAAAGCCGAGACGCTGCATCAGGCCTCGGAGTGCTGACTTGGGCTTCTGAGGCGCTGAATCGTTGGTGTGAGTTGCGATCAAAGCAGCTGGGTACGTTTGCGAGATTTTCATTTCTTTCTCCTTAGTTGTCTCAAGATTGAATCCAAAGTTGGTCACGCTCTGGCCGCAATCACTAGCTGGCGAGCACCGAGGGGCAACGCGGATCGATGAGGACACCGTCCACGATGGGTTGATATTGCGGTTGTTGCGCATCCGCTGGGATAAGCGACGGGGTGGTCGTTGCATTTTGTGGCTTTGCGCTTTCGATCGCCTCGATCTCCTGTATCAGCGACGACAACGGTCATCTCGCGGAGTTGTTAGAGCCGCGTCTCCGCATACCTCCTCCTCCGCAACCAGAATCAGCTCTTTTTATTAGTTACGTTCTGCGTGACGAGGATTGGCGGTGCGATCCCTTGCCTGAGCGGGAACAGGAACGGCCTCGACTCTCTGAACGCCTAGCACCCTGCTCCGCCGCAAGTCCGCTGCCTGTGGTGCCGCCGCGTCGGCGCCGCGTACTCTTTCGCTCGAGCTGCTTCCACCCTGTAACCACAAGGGTCCTCCCGTGTCATGGCAATCGCCACCTCACGCGCAGGCCGGAACCTAACGGCGGCGGGCTCCGATGATGAAAGAAGCCAGGGTGGCCGGCACGTCCCCAACGACGCGCCAACGGTGCCGAGTTCCGTTCTCGATCAGGACATCGCCGGGAGACAGCACCACCTCCGCGCCATCGTCGAGCTCGAGTGCCATGTTGCCGGAGAGAAGGACCCCGAAATCCGTCGTGTCAGTCCTGTGAAAGCCGTCGTTAGCTCCACGGGGTTCGTCGCCATCCTCGAGGTGCATCTCGGGAGTGGGTTCTGGTGCAATCACGCCGGGCAAGTACGTCCCTATGATGTAGCGGATGCCACCTACGGGTGGGAATATACCGGGCGCCGCCGGGTTGTTCCCCACGTTCGGGTAGGTTGCGGGCTCATCGGCATTCCAGAGGAAGGCGAGCTCTCCTAAGCCAGGGATGGGCGTCCCATCGACTTGCTCGTCCCGCACAAAAACAGCCCGGCCCTTGGCGTCATGGCCGGTGACAACCGTGCGTACCTTCATCCCCTGTCTCTTCTCGTCCGGGTTGTTCGTGGTCACGTTCTTGGATACTTGTGATTTCGTTTTCATTTTTAAGTTTCCTTTCGTGTTGTTGAAGTCTCCACTCTCTACAACGAGACTCAGGCGCCCACGCCCGAAATGGCCGTGACCCCGCCGTCGATCAAGAAGTCTGCCCCGACGACGTACGCAGATTCGTCCGACGCGAGATAAACTGCCAGCTTCGCGATTTCCAACGGATCGGCCATCCGCTTGCTCGGATTGTTGGCTCGGAGGACGTCCTTAACCGCCTCGCCCTGCTCTTCGCCTGGGAAGCGACCAAACATCGCTGTGTCCGTCGGACCGGGGCTTAGGGTATTCACGCGAATCCCGCGGTCCACGAGTTCGGCGCTGAGGATTCGAGCGAGATGGACGACCGCGGCCTTGCAGGTCGAGACTGTCGAGGTTGTCGGCCACCCCTTGCGCGCGCCAACGGACGCATTGATGATGACAGACGAGCCCTCCCTGAGTAGCGGCAAGGCCTTTTGAATCGTGAAGTAAACCCCTTTGAAATTGACGTCTACTACCCTGTCGAAGCTTTGCTCCGTCACGTCTTCGAACGGAAGGAACTCGCTGTAACCTGCATTTACGAAGACGCTGTCCAGGTACTCAAACTCCCGCTTGATCGTGGCGAACATCCTGTCGAGGTCGGCGAGATTGCTGACGTCCGTCCGAACGGCGAGACTTCCGGCTCCAAGCATCTCCTTAGCCGCCTGCAGCGTCGCCTCATTCAAGCCGCAGATCGCGACGCGCGCGCCCTCAGCGTCGAATTCCTGCGCGGCGGCCAGGCCGATGCCGCTGTTGCCGCCGGTGATAAGAATATTCTTGTCCGCTAGCCTATCCATTGTCTTCGCTCCTTCGGATTAAACATGTTCGTGTCGGTTACAGTTTCTAGCCGACGCCGCGTACCAGCTCCGCGAGATTCGTTTTGCTCAGAGCCTATTCAACGACGTCTTTTGCAGGTATGACGCTCGTCATGTATGATGATGATCATGCAAGAGGGATTCTCTTTTTTTGCGGAAAGGGCCTTTATGCGCTATCCAGCAACCGAGACGGCCGAGAAGCACGACCGCATTGTGCAAGAGGCCTCGCGTCTCTTTCGCGAACGCGGTTTTGAAGATGTGACCGTCGCCGAGGTCATGAAAGAAGCGGGGCTGACCCACGGCGCGTTCTACAGCCACTTTGAATCCAAGGAGGCTCTTATGGCGGCGGCAGTGGAATATGCCATGCAAGGGGTACTCCGTGGCGTGAAGAAAAGTTTCCCAACGCTGGAGGGAAGACGGGCCTATCTGGATCGGTATCTAACCGCAAGGCACAGGGACACGCCTGGAACTGGGTGCCCGATGGCTGCATTGTCGGGCGAAATACGGAAGGAGCCTGAAGTGAAGGGTAGGTTCACTGCAAATCTTAAGGAGATTATCTCAGCGATGGGAGGCGAACCCAGAGAGGCGATGGCGACACTAGCAACCCTAGTAGGAGCGATTTCGCTTGCCAGGGCGGTCGATGACGAAGCGTTCTCACGAGAGATACTGCGGGAGGTGCAAAAGAAATTAGATGGAGAGATGGCTGGCTAAAGAAGGAATGGAAAATGACGCCCCGGCTTGAGCCGAGGATCGCAAGACGGGCCGAGGTGGATACGCAATGTAGACATTGCTCGGGAGGTGGAGCCTGTCTGCTGAGCGGACACCAATTGCCAAACCACGAATCCCCCTCTCTAACATCGAGCACTGGAGGAGAGGCTATTGCACCCGATGGAGGTATCGCTGTTCCCGGCCCGGGCCGGAAACAAACAACCTCGGCTTGCTCACCTGGAGAGAAACACGTTGCGACTCAGTACCGAAGGTCCAGTTCAGTCTGGTGGTCAAAAGGTGATGAAGTTTCTCGTTTGGCAACGCGCTCCACTCAACAACTGATGGTTCACGACACCCCTCACGAAGAAAGGCTATCTGGAATATGGCAACCGAAAATGCATTGATCGATGGAGCACTTCGCAATTGGCACTCAAATATGGACCGGGTTGGAAGATTCTTCCGTTCGTTATCGGATGACGATTTAAAAAAGGAGATCGCGCCTGGCAAGAATCGCTTGATCTACATTTGGGGACACCTCTCTGCGACCAACGACAGGATGATTCCGCTTCTTGGCTTCGGTGAACGTCGCTATCCCGAGTTGGATCTGATCTTCATCTCTCAGCCTGATCGTGCTGTTCCCCATAATTTCGCGGGTGAGGCCATGGGCGACATGTGGAGCCAATTGGGCGATCTGCTTTGGAGTGAATTTGCAAAGCTGACACCGGCCGAGTGGCTGGACAGGCATCAAGCAGTATCACCAGAGGACTTTGAACTTGAGCCGCACCGAAACCGTTACGCGATACTGCTGGGCCGGACGACACACCTGGCTTATCACCTCGGTCAAGCCATCCTCGTAAAACGCTAACAACAGTAAGGTCATCCGGCTCGCAGTGAGCGAACAAAAGATCACTCGCGCGGTGGACTTCGGACACTGTCAGGGTGCTTGCCACCGCCCGCTCGATTCATGTCGCGGGGGGGGTGAGTGTCGATGGTTGAACCCCAACATAGTGCGGCGAGGATTCGATATCCAAACTGACGGAACCGGCCGCAACCCACGATCCCTGAGAAAAGGCAATCCTTCATCTTTCAAGAGCAATTCTGGAGCTACGTAAGCCCATGGCCACGGCAGCGACAACAACCGACGTCTTCAACGCTATCGCGGAAGCGAAGCGACGAGAGATGATCGGACTCCTGAACAATGGCAAGTACTGGACTGTCAGCGAAATCGTCGGTCGCATGAAACTTAGGCTCTGTTGCATTAACCGGTGCAGGCACAGCTTGCCCCTATCG
>Ga0207057_1221_pt1 | contig 12399 bp, 2 predicted proteins | sample Alteio_BWMinCont_33_FD_153265 | JGI IMG/M metagenome (GOLD analysis project Ga0207057, IMG submission 153265) | Enriched cells from forest soil in Barre Woods Harvard Forest LTER site, Petersham, Massachusetts, United States -... | ecosystem: Environmental > Terrestrial > Soil > Temperate forest >... | reverse complement strand
GTCGGCACCCGCCGAGGCGATTGTTTTGCCGTCAGGCGCCACAGCCAGGGCCTCGACGGCACCGGTATGCTCCTTGAAGACTTTGGCCTCCTTGCCGGTGGCCGGGTCCCAGGTAATCACTAGTTTGTCGGCCCCGGCGGAAACGAGGCCTTCCTTGGCGAAGATCAGGGCGCGCACGGCGTCGGTATGGCCCGTCAGGGCTTTCTGCTCCTTCTCAATCACCGCGGGTTTTTCCTTGCCTGAAGGGAGGCCCCAGAGGCGGATGATCTTGTCCGCGCCCGCCGACGCCAGCGTTTTGCCGTCCAGGGAAAAGGCCACGGCGTATACGGGCCCGCGGTGGCCTTTGAGCGTGGCCCGTGCCTTGGCCTTGGCGATATCCCACACCGTGACCGAGCCGTCCTCGGCAGCCGAGGCGCCCATGGAACCGTCGGGGGAAACGGCGACGCTGTTGAGCGTGCCTTTTTGGATCGGCCCTTCCGGCACCTGCCCCTGGCTCGTTGCCCAGAGATAAGACCATTCGAAACCGCGCATGTCCGGCTGCTCGGCATCCGCTATCTGGCTGATAAGGAGATCGCGCGCCCGCAAAGGATTGTCGTTGTTCCAGGCGAGCTCGGCGCGGGCGAGGTCGCCAAGATAACTTTGCCAGGCCATCTGGAGCTTCGAGAGCGCGTCTTCTTTGGTTACGGTCCGGTCCTCGGGGGTCCCGGCGCTCTCGGCGGGCCGAGTATGCCTCATCACCGACCAGGTGACCGCGGCCACCAGGAACAGCATCGGAATCATGATCCAGAGGGTGTCGTTTCTCCAGGAGCGCCCGACCGCTTGTTTTTTCTGGTCGTCCTCCCATTGCGCGGCTGTCTGCGCCAGCGCTTCCTGCGGCAAGCTGACAAAAAGGTCGGGCTGGCCCTCGACAAAGAACTGGTTGACCTCGAGCAGACCCTCCTGCGCGGCGGCGTCGATCACGGAGTCCAGCGGCGTCGGGCTCTTCCAGGTCCCGGCAAGTTCGCTGATGCGCATCAATTCGCGGGTAATGGTGCCGTCGGTATGCCGGGAATAGAGTTGCTCGATTAGTTTCCGCAAGGCTTGCCGGTCGGTCGCTACCAGCGGCAGGGCGCGGATTTTCTTGTCCACGTAGCGAACCACGGCTTCCTCGGCCGGTCCCTGGTCTTTGTGGTCCGCCTTGACGATCACATCGCCGCCGCGTTTTTGCATGCGCTCATAGAGGTCGGCACATAGGGCCTGCAGGACCGGGAGCGGACTGCGTTGCTTTTCCCGGGCCAGCCGCAGGGTTTCCTTCACCACGCGCGCCGCCAGGTCTTGCTCGAAGGTGAATCGGTACTTTTGCCTGGGAATGTCGTTGGTGTAGCGCACGGGCTCCGCCGCCGTGGGCAGGAGCATGGCCCGCTGCATCTGCTCCCCGTTGAGTTCCTCCAGAAAGAAATTGTGCCAACGTTCCGGGCCGGGGGGAAAGTGTTCGACCAGGCGGCCGAAGTACTCCGTCCGCGCCGCGAGAATGAACTTGCAGCGGGCCGCGGAGCGCAGCACGCCGTCCAAAATCTCCAGCGCGTGGCGGCGGTGTGCTTCCTCGCGTTTGCTCAAGTGCAGCACCAAATCTTCCGCCTGCTCCACTACCAGAATCAGTTCGAACGGCAGACGTCGCGTCAGGTCGTCGAGGAGGACTGCCAGGAGCTGGGTATTGCCTTCCAGGGCGCGCCACAAAGCCTCGGCCGCGCCATCAGCCAGTGCGCCTTCCGGGCTGGACGCGGCCGCCGAACCCGGCAGCGGCGTGGCGGCTACCGCGGTGGACGGCCCTTCGGGCACAATCGCCGGCGGGTTGGCCGTCACCGCGCTGACCTTGGCGTCCACGGCAGCCTTGAGCGTCCAGGGCAAATCGACCGTCACCGTCCGGCCCGCGGGCGTGGTGTAGCTGTAGGGTTGGGCACAAAAGACGCACAGCGCTTCGGCGAGCTGAGCGATCAAATCGGTGCCGGGGCGCAAGGCCACCACGGGGTAATCGCTTTCACGCTGGATTTCGGCTTCCGGAGTGCGATCGCGCAGGGCGACATAGCCTACGGCCTCCGTCTCCAGGTGGGGGACGAGGCCGGCGCGCAGGAAGGACGATTTGCCGACCCCGCCGGCTCCGTGCAACAGCAGGCCGTGCGTGGCCGCCTCATCCAAAAGGCCGGCGCAGCGCACCGTGTCGTCTTCCCGGCCCGTGAATAGCGCGCGGTCCTCACTCTCGAAGGCCGCCAGGGGCCGATACGGATATTCGGGCAGAGGCAACGGTTCCGGGCCAGGGACATCGGGATCGGTGTTGTTGTCGCAGGCTATCTTGAGGTGGGACGGGCAGAACACGCTGTAGGCCAGCGCCGCCAGATCGTGGCCGGCGCGTACTTCCTTGCCGACCTGGCCGAGGCTCTGGTTCTCGAGAAAGCGCGCCAGGGCGGCCACCCCGAGCACATTCGCCAGCGCCGCCGAGGCCGGCACTTCACACGTCACCACGCCCGTCAGCGTATTGACCGTGGAGCCAACAAAACATTCCCAGGCTTCCCAGCCGGCCGCCTCGCCGCTGAGCTGGAGAAAGACAATCGGATCGGGATTGCCTTCCTTGGCCTCGAAGAGAAGGTCGCGCAATTGCAGCGCCGTGATGCATTCCTGGCCGAGACGAACCGCCCCGCGCTCCATGGTCGCGAAGATGTACAGGATGTCAGGGGCTTCATCGAATAGTTTCGTTCGCAGCGCCGTGACGGAGTCGAGCACGGTCAGCTCGTGCGTGGTGGCCCAGTCGCCCAGCAGGTTCTTCTCGGCCGCCGGCAACTTGTCGATCAGGTCCCGGTCGGCGACGAGGAGGACCGTCGGGCTGTCCAGCATGCAGCCGACGCGCAAGGGGTTGACGCGTTTGCCGGCGCCCAGGGCAAATTGAAAACCCCAGAACGGCCGTAGCGCCGCGGGATCGCCGGAGAGCAGGGCCTGCTCGGACGCCTCCTGATCGTACACCGTGTTCCAGGGGATCCGCCCCGGCACATCACCGAGAAAATCAAGGGAGGCCACGTCATTGCGGCCGCGCAGCTCCTTGAACCAGGTTTCAACTTCCCGCGCGCTCGGGTCGCTCGCGTTGTGGCGAAAGATGGCCTGGTAGAGTTGGCGTCCGGCCCGGGCCAGGTCCACGGCCGCCTGGCCGTGGACGATCCGGGCCAGATGTTGGCGCGCGGAGCGCGCGGCCTGATAAAACGCCTCCAGCTCCGGGCCCTCGATGGAGTAAGGTTCGAAGAAGGCAGCCCCTTCCGACCAGATGAAAGTGAGCCGGTTCGGCCGGTGCAGGACCTGACAAACAATACGCGCCACCGCTGCTTCCTCCTCATAAATGTACAGCAACCTACAATGACTTGATTAATGTACTAAACTCCTTTCAGGGGAGCATTCGTTTTCAGTGGAGTTGCCGTGCACGCGATTTCTTCATTCCTGGACGCCCTGGAGCAGCAGGCCCACCCGGAGGGGGGCTGGGGATACGCCGCCGGTCAGCCCGCCCAGTTGGAGCCGACCTGTTTCTGCATGCTGGCGCTGGCTCTGGAGGTTGGCAGATTCAAGGCCTCGATTGAAAAGGCGCGGGCGTTTCTCGCCAAGTGGGCCGTCGCGGACGGCAGCTACCGCCTGGCCAACGGCCGGGAGGAAGCCATCTGGCCCACCGCGCTGGTGCTTTTCACCCTGACGGCTTTGGGGAATGCCGATCGGGATGCACTCGCAAAAACGACCGCCTATCTTCTCGGCGTCCGGGGCAAGGTGCCCGAGGCGGTCGAAACCGGCGAATTGCACGACATCGACCTCAAGTTGACGGGCTGGCCCTGGGCCGAGAATAACTTCTCCTGGGTCGAGCCGACCGCCTGGGCTTGCCTGGCCCTGCGCCACGCCGGCCAGGAAAAGGACCCGCGCGTGCAGGAAGGCATCAAGATGCTCCTCGATCGCGCCATGGACGAGGGGGGCATCAATTACGGCAACCGCCGCATCCTCGGCCGGCTCACCGAGCCGATACCCGGCCCCTCGGCCCTCATGCTCCTGGCCCTCCAGCGCGGCACCAAGGGGGCGGACGACTTTGCCACCAACCCGCGCACCAACGCGGCCTGCGGCTACCTGACGCGGCAGATCGAAACCGGCGACCTCGAACATCTCTGCTGGACCAAGCTGGCCTTCGATCTTTACCGGCCGAACCCCGTCGTGGAAGTGTCTCTGGCCCGTCTCGACGCGGCCATCCTTGCCGCTCATGACCGGCGGCAGCACACGAATTGGCTGCAGCCGGCGCCCATGCGGCAGGCCCTCACCGCCCTCGCCCTGGCCACCGAGCAGCGCAACTTCTTCCGTCTCCGGGCCAATGCCGAGGCTCCGCCCTTTTTGCATCCCGCCGCCAGCGCCCGCAAAGCGTCGCTGGGCCAGCGCTTCGGCTCCTGGTTCCGCGGCCTGGCCGTCAAGGCCGCCGGCACGCTCCGCCAGCTTCCCGTGCTGCCTGCCGTCCACATCGCCAGGGCGGGCTCCTATGACGACAACCTGGTCGAGATCCTGCAAAAGCAGTTCGAGCATTTCCGCGCGCAGGTCCCTCTCAAAGGCAAACGCGTGGTCCTCAAGCCCAACCTGGTCGAGTACCACCGCGACAAGGTCATCAACACCAACCCGCGGGTCGTCTCGGCCGTCATCGAGCTGTGCAAGCGCGAAGGGGCCGGCCAGATCATCGTCGCGGAAGGGCCGGGGCACTGGCGCAACGTCGAATACCTCGTGAATGCCAGCGGCCTTGGCGACGTGCTCAAGGCGCACAATGTGCCGTTCGTGGACATCAACCACGACGAGCCGGTCAAGACGCCGAACCTCGGCCGGCTGACGGGGCTGGAATACCTCTACATGGCCCGCACCATCGCCAGTGCCGAAGTGCTGATTTCCCTGCCGAAGCTGAAAACCCACCACTGGGCCGGCGCCACCCTCGCGCTCAAGAACCTATTCGGCACGCTGCCCGGCATTTGCTACGGCTGGCCGAAGAATGAGCTGCACTGGCGCGGCATCGACAACAGCATCGTTGACATCGCCCTGACGCGGACGCCGGACCTGGCCATCGTGGACGGCATCATCGGCATGGAAGGGGACGGCCCGCTCAACGGCACCGCCAAACCCTTCGGCGCCCTCATCATGGGCCACGACCTCGTCGCCGTTGACGCCACCTGCTGCCGCCTCATGATGCTCGACCCGGAAAAGATCGGCTACCTCGTCCTTGGCAATATGAGAAAGCTCGGCCGCCTCAGCGCCGCCGAAATCCCGCAACTGGGCGAAACCATCGCCGCCCTGGCCCAACCCTTCGAAACCGTGCCCCACCTCGACAATCTGCGCGTCAAAAAGTCCGCCTGATCCAATCGTGGCCGCAAGGAGCGCCGCCCGGCATCGCCTGGGAAACAAACTTGTAGGACGGCCTTCCCGGGCCGTCCGAATCCCCTTGGACGGCCTGGGAAGGCTGTCCTACAGGGGTGTTACCCCGGAAGGAAGGCAAGGCAAGGCAGGGCGAGGCGAGTGTCCGTAGGGCGACGGTTCCTGACACTCGCCGTCCCCCTTCACAACCCCCTTGAATCGGCTCGTCCCACTCCAACAAGAGCCTGCGGCAATAAAATCTAACCACCCGACCACGGTAAGCCGGAAACGATGCCGGCAGGACGGATGGCGAACCTTTTTCCTTGCGGTGTGTCGATGAGGAAAGACCCATGCTTACGCCCAGACAGATCATTGAGGACATTCGCCGAAACCAGTACGGTATCGGTCTGCCGGCAGATCCCGCGTCGATTCCCGTCATTGCCAACATTCGGTCCATGCTGGATCGAGCCCTCAAGCTCCTGTCAACCGACCTTTACGCCAAGGACATTCACTTTGTTCTTGAGCTCCTACAGAACGCCGAGGACAACAGCTACGCTCCGGGAGTCGTTCCAGAAGTCCGATTCATCCTGACCAACGACGCTATCCTGGTCCAGAACAATGAGGCCGGCTTTTCCGAGGAGAACGTCAGATCCCTATGTAATGTCGCGAATTCCACCAAGAAGAAGCGGCTCGGCTACATCGGCGAAAAAGGGATCGGCTTCAAGTCGGTTTTCAGGGTAACCGACGAGCCCCTCATCTTGTCTAACGGCTTCCGCTTCAGCCTACCCATTCACGACCCCGAGACCAGCCTCGGATACGTAATACCCGTTTGGCGTCAGAACTTACCGGCTGGGATTGAACCTTCCTGGACGAACATCTACCTGCCGTTAACTTCGAAAGGCCGCGGTGAGTTGCCAAGGGTAGCGGATATTCATCCGAGTCTGTTGCTCTTCCTGAAGAAGGTGCGGAAGATCGACATTCGCGACGGTACTGGAACATCAACAAGGTGGATTTGCCGGGAGGGTCACGGCGACCGCATCAACATTCGCTCCAACTCTGGAATTGACCACTGGCGGGTGGTCAGTCATTCGCTCTCAGTTTCGACTAACATCGTAGAGGAAAAACGGGACGGCGTCTCAACGGTCGAACTTGTCCTCGCTTTTCCGTTAACTGAGGAAGGTACGCCCGACTCGTCGACTGAGCGACCCGTCTACTCCTTCCTCCCGATACGCCCCTACGGCTTCCGTTTCGCAATTCAGGGAGACTTCATCCTCGCGAGTAGCCGCGAGGACATTCTCACCGATCGAGCCTGGAATCAATGGCTACGCGACAGTATTCCCTCGCTGTTCATGAAAGCCGTGGAGTTGTTCAAGGCCGATCATATTCTTCGGACAACCTATCTAGCATTTGTTCCTTCAACCGCGGAGGTCACGGATCCCTTCTTCGACGTGGTTCCGGGCAGCATCGTTGAACTCTTGAAGGAAACAGAATGTATCTTGAGCGCCTCCGGACGATGGGCAAAGCCGTCAGACGTGATTCTGGCATCCGGCCGGGCACGGCAGCTTCTGACAAATGACGACATCAAGAATCATATCCAGAAGGAGCTTGTCAACGAAGCCTTTCAGGCCGACACTAGAGTGCTCCGTCTTCTCGAAGTGTCATCATTCTCCTTCAACGATCTCATCACGTGCCTCACCGACACGTCCTGGGTTGCAAGCAAAGGGGATAGCTGGCTGGCGCGAATGTTGGCTTATCTCAACACCTGGACCTGGAATGAGGCGAGTCTAAAGATCCTTCGACAGACGAACATTGTTCCTCTCGAGAACGGCCGTCTGGATTCCCCAGCTTGTGGCCAACTTTTCTTCCCCTTAGACAAGCGAACAACCTACGGCTTCGAGGAGGGCCTTCGCATCGTTAAGCGTGGCCTGTTCAAGGCAGGTGACGGCCCGACGATTGACTCGGCACGGAAGTTCCTGAGAGGGTCTCTTGGCGTCCGTCCGGCTGATCCACTCGAAATCATCAACGAGCACATTCTGCCCGTCTTCGAGGGAGACAAGTCGGACACCAACTGGAAGAGCAAGGACCCTGGGTTCTTGCTCGGATCAGTTGAATACATTAAGGATCATCTGGAGCAGTTTGAAAAGGGCGGCGGCTCGGTGGAGCGGCTCAAACGGGGTTTGTACATCAGGTTCGTCCATCCAGAAGGGCATTGGTACACGGGGTCGTCGGAACTTTACTTCACCAAGATCTATGGAAACACGAATGATCTGGAAGGATTGTTTCACGGCCTCGCCGACATCCATTTCCTGGATCCTGCGTACCTCGACCACTCGGTTTCAAGGCACTCGAAGACATCCAAACAAGGTGAGGTCTCAGCAAAACAGCGGCGTGAACTGGCAGACGGCTGGCGAGCCTTCTTCACAAAACTGGGAGTTGAGACGACGATTCGTGTTACCTGTCCACCCGAAGTAAACGATCCGGACCAGGTAGCCTCGACAGATCTTGCCAAGGTGATCAACACAGGGGATCCAGAGCGGATCGCAACCGCCCTTCACATCCTCGACGCCAACTGGGCTCGGTACCGGCGGTACCTGGAAATCGAACGGTTCTATGTGCAACGGAATCGTCGCTGCAGTTATGGCAAGGAACCGACAGCATTTTGCAAGCTCCTTCGTGGTTCCGACTGGATACCCACCAAGGAGCACGGCCTGTGCAAGCCGGCTGATGTTTGCCTGGACGTAGCAGCAAATCGGTCTCTCCTCGGAAATCATATTCCTTACTTGGCTGTGGATCTGTCGAGCGAAGACTTCATCGAAGACCTCGGCATCCAGGCTGAGCCGACGGTGGACGCTGTGCTGTCGTGCCTTAAAGAACTGGCAAATGAGCAGATTGAGGATGCCAACCAGTTCCGCAGCCTTTATCGGTTTCTCGACGAACGCTTCGAGGAGGAATCGGTCTCCATCTCCAACGCGTTTCAATCGCAACCCCTGATCTACATTCCCGGTCGGCCGGGGCGGTTCCAGAAGGCTTGTGAGGTTTTCTGGAAGGATGTCTCGTGGTTGTTTGGTGACACGCGCGGCTACTTGAGCAGGCCCTGGAAGGACCTCAAAGGGTTCTTCGTAGACAAGCTGGACATCTCCCTGACGCCGTCTCCACAAGACTACGTTGACTTGCTTAAGGAACTGAGCCAGACGAAACCGCTCCCGGACGAGGATGAAGCGAAGGTGTGGGAGGTCTACAGAGAACTCGAACGCCGTCTCTCCAAAAGCGAAAGTGATGAAGATCCAAGGGAATCATCCTGGTGGAACGATTTCGCCAGTTCCGGGCTCTATTGGACCGACAGGCGCGAATTCTGGAATAATGAAGGCGACGTATACGTCAATGACCAGGACGAGCATTACGAACTTTTCAGTGGTCAGGACGGGTGTGCTTTCCTCAAGCTGCCGGAGAATCAATTCCCGAGTTTCCGCCACTTGATCGAGGCCGGTGGTCTCCGAAAGCTGTCAGAGGCAGTTCGAGTTGCGGAAGTAGTGCCCAATTACCCTCGTCAAGAAAAGGTCATCACCCGCGTGGTCCGCGAGGCCGCACCATTCATCATCCGCTACCTGTATTTCAAGGAAAACGAAATCTTTCGGGCGTTGGAAGACGCGGGTACCCTGCGGCAAATGGGTGATATCAACGTTAGCTCCTGTGAAAGCCTGGATGTCGTGTTAGAGTTCCGGGAAGCTCAGGAGAGAGTGGCCAGGGATGTTGCTGCTGGGACCTTCCCGCGGCTTTTCGTATGTGAGGGCGTGGACGACCCGCTTGATCAGATCGGCGTAACCCTGGCCAAGCTATTTCAAAATCCTCGCGGCCTCGATTCCTTCATTTGCCTCTTGTTGACCAAGGAATCCAAGACGGCGATGGAAAGGCTGATGGAGGCTCAGCGAATTCCGCCCATGCCGCCAGAGGTGCCACTATCGTCGTCGGCACGCCCTACAGAAGAGGATGAGTCTCCAGAGGAGGACTCAGACGTCGAACAAAGGGGCACGGACGCAGGTGTCCCGGACGAACAGCCGGTTGAAGATGCCGTCGATGGATCTGAAGAGGAAGATCGCGGTGAGCAGACGGAACATGATCGACCGCGAGTCCATGCAGGTGCGTCGAGCGCTAGGGGTTCCGCGGCTTCACCGACTTCAGAACGGAGTGAAGGCGAGGAAGTCAAAGATGATGGCGATGACGATTCTTCAGACAGTGACAATGGCGAAGAGAGTCAACACGGTCGCCAGAGACAGAACCATTCGGGCCCTTCAGGGGACCGAGGCGGGCAGCAGGGCCAGAACGCTGATCAAGACGACGAGATTCGACGGAACGGGGACAGGCCATCGGGTACCGACAGGCCGTCAAGTGGGGACAGGACGTCTGGGGATCGGCGGAGAAGTGGGGATCATGAAACCCGAGAACGTCCAGCTAAAAACTGGTTCCGTGTGCTTGCCCGACTAGGCGAGCCTGCTGAGTCATCCGGCCAAGGAGATCCTCCGCCTACCGATGATATCGCGAGGCAGAAGGTAGTTGAATTCGAGGGGCGACGAGGCCGGCCTGCGACCCTGGCTGCGAGCAACCAGAAAGGTTACGATGTTTCGAGTGAGGAAGGCCACCGAGGAGTAAGGAGGTTGATCGAGGTAAAGGGACTCCAACAGCGCTGGACAGGAGATGCTACAGTCACTTTGACGGGACCACAGTTCGACGCCTCTCGTGGTGAACCGCCACCTGGTTGCGAGTATTGGCTCTATGTGGTCGATGGCCTCGGGACGGATTCACCCCGGATTCACCCCATACTTCGTTTTGCCACGAAGGTGGAGCGAGTATATCTTCAGGCCCAGGATTGGCTCTCGGAGGTCGATCAGGCAGATAGAGATCGGCTCACGGACGCCTCAGTTATACATCTTGGCCTACCAATCGTCGATTTCGAGGCAATTATCGAGCAGAGCCCGGCAACTGCGTTCCTTACTCGTTATCCGAACACCGATCTGGCGGATATTGTTCCTGCCGGAGGATTCCTGAAATGCCTTCCCCTCGATTCGACCGGGCCATTACCTCCGAAGGGTCGGCTTGTGATGCTGTTGCCCGGACAAATCGAGAGGACCAGTTCTTCGAGCGGTCCGCTCGTGGGGGAACTCAGGTGGAGCGCTCGTCAGTCGCTTGAAGGCAAATCCCAGTATGTGGAGGTCTCATTGCGGCCCAAGACCGCAGATCCAGGTGCCAAGCCAGTCACGATCCGGATCTCAATGGTGAACTGGCCGAGCTTCCGGCCTTACGCTGTGTGTGAGCCACTGATTGAAACATGAATGGGAGCCGTACCCCATGGCGAACCTCATACCGCACCTCAATATCGCAGATATCCAGAATAAACCCGAACGCGACGTAGCGGCGGCTTTGGTGAGCGGGCTGGACGAAACATGTTTGGTGGTTCACAGCTACCCCTGGTTGAGGCCCGAACGGCACGACCGTGGCAAGGAATCGTTCTTGGTCGAAGGAGAGGCAGACTTCCTCATCTTCAGCCCGGACTTCGGGTTGTTGGACCTGGAGGTCAAGGGCGGAAATATCTCCTACGATCCCGCCACGCACCGGTGGTTTCGGCGGACTGAAAAAGGTAAGGTGATTCAGATCTCAGATCCTTTCCAGCAGGGGCAGCGGAACATTCACGCGTTAGTCGATCAAGTTCAGAAACGGCAGTTTCGGGCCAACGAACGGTTGCCTTGTGCGTTTGGATTCGCAGTTATCTTTCCTGACTGCGAACACACAGGACCTCTGCCTCCTGGGGCGGATTCGGGGATTCTGCTGACATCCAAAGACCTGGCGTTCCTGGGTCGGCGTATCCCCGAAGTCGCCAAGAAGTGGGACCGACAGCCGAGTCGTCCTCGACTGAGCGGTTCTGACAGGACCAGAATTGTCGAAGGAATCTCGCCGACCTTCCGTCTTTTGCCGATCCTATCTCGTCAAGTGGCGAGCCAGGAAGATGCATTGGTTCGTTTGACAGATCGTCAGCAAGAGGCCCTCGAAGGCCTATACGCCAACCCTCGTGTTCTCGTTTTGGGCGTGGCCGGATCGGGCAAGACGATGCTTGCAATGGCCCGTGCAGTCCGATTTGCCGAGGGTGGAAAGAGCACTCTGTTTCTCTGTTACAACAAGTGGCTGGCCGATTGGTTAGCCGCATTGGTTCCAGAGAAGCTCCGGCTGTGTCTCTCAGTATACCACTTCCACAGGCTATGCAGCGAGTGGTGCTGGACGGCCGGCATCCCTTTTCATGTGCCAGCTGACGATGATGGGGCCTTCTGGCGTGACACCGCCGCCGATCTGTTGGACAGGGCTATTGACAGGAACTCTGCTCGATTCGATGCAGTTGTCGTCGATGAGGCTCAGGATTTTTACCCGAACTGGTGGATGCCGATCGAGCTTCTGAACACTTTCGCCGAGGAAGGACCCCTTTACGTCTTCTGCGATCCTGCGCAAAACCTGTTCGTCGATTCGGAACTTGTGCTGCCCGAACTGGCTGTTCGATATTCCCTACCCACGAATTGCCGAAACACACGGCGTATTGCCGCTACGTGCGGCCGGATCCGAGGGGTCGAAATCGCGGTGCGTAGAGAGGCTCCCGAAGGAGTAGATACGAAGATAGAAGTCGCGTCGCCTGGGGATCGGCAACGAGTAACCTGTGAGAATCAGATCCGGGAGTGGCTGAATGCTGGTAGGCTGAAGCCGAACCAGATTGCGATCCTCTCCGCGAGGCGCCAGGTGAGTTCCAGTCTGGCCGGAATGAAGTCCCTCGGTGGGTGTCCGATTGTCGATTCGTTATCAGCCTGGAAAGAGGGGAAGGGCATTCTTTATTCGACCGTACGGGCGTTCAAAGGCTTGGAGGCGGATGCCCTAGTTGTGATGGATGTCAGCGGCTTCTCGCCCCTGCTGACGCAGGCTGATTTATACGTTGCTTGCTCAAGAGCAAAGCACTTGCTAACCGTGCTGACAACCGTTGGCGGAATT
>Ga0207057_1220_pt1 | contig 12436 bp, 7 predicted proteins | sample Alteio_BWMinCont_33_FD_153265 | JGI IMG/M metagenome (GOLD analysis project Ga0207057, IMG submission 153265) | Enriched cells from forest soil in Barre Woods Harvard Forest LTER site, Petersham, Massachusetts, United States -... | ecosystem: Environmental > Terrestrial > Soil > Temperate forest >... | reverse complement strand
TTTGCCGGAGCAGGAAGGTTTGGCCATTGAGCCAGGCGCGGCCCATGTCCCAACCGGCGACGCTGGGGGGAAAGAACAGGCGCTGGCCCAGGCCATCGAGGGCGCTGGCCAGCTCGGTGCTGCCCAGGCGGCGCTGGTTGCCGGCGCCGGGCAGGTGCGCCTCCAGGCCGCGGACGATGCCCAGGGCGAAATCGACAGGCGCCTTGACGCGGGCGCGGTAGGCGTGGGGCGAGAAAAACAGGTTCGAGCGCAGGACTTTTTCGACCAGGGCGCCGAAGTTGAAATCGCTCTCCCGGAATTCCCGCGCCAGGGGCTCAAGAAGCGCCGGCGGCGGCGGCAGCGTTTCGCTGACCAAGAAGCGGAATAACTTGCGGACGATGAAATACGGCGCGGCCTCCTGCTCCAGGCAGATACGGACGATGTCGGCGGAGCGGAATTGGCCGCGCTGGCCGAGCACGTTTTTCTCGCCGTCGTCGTGCTGGTTGGCGTGGAAGACGGCCCGGCCGTTCTCCAGCGTCCAGCCGGTGAAGGCCCGGGCCGCCTCGCGGACGTCGTGTTCGGTATAGTTGCGCTGCTCGGGTCGGCGCGGGTCCTGGATGCCGAGGCTGAACAGCTCCATCAGCTCGCGGGCGTAGTTTTCGTTGGCCTGGCCGCGGCGGCTCAGGATGGTATCGAGCCAAACCATCATGGCCGGGTCCTGGGACATTTCCTGGAGGAGCGTCCGGAAGCTGCCGAGGGCGTGGCGGCGCATGAGCTCGTTTTGGCCGAGCATGTAGGCGGCGTTTTGCACCTTGCGGTTGCTGGTGGCGAAATGATTGTGCCAGAACAGCGTCATTTTCTCGCGGAGGGGGTGGGTGCTGTACAGCATGCGATACAGCCAGGCGGCGGGGAGCTGGTCGCCGGTGTTGAACTGGCGAACGCCGCGGGTGATCATGCCCCAGACTTCGTCGCCGTCGGCGTCCGGCCGGCCCTGGAGAAGCTGGTCGATGGCGCGGTCGGGGCCCAATTGCAGCGTGTTCTCCAGCTCCTGCATGGTGGCGCCGAAGGCGGCGCGCCGATACAGGTGCCCAACCTTTTTGAGGTCCCACGGGGCATCGTCGCCGGGACGGTAGCGCTGCCAGGCCCAGCGCGGGTCGATGTTGACGGGTTTGGTGTCGGCCATATTCCACCCTTGGGTTTCAGGGCTGCCAAGCCGCAAGCGGCAAAATGCAGGTGTTATTTCTTGTCGTACTGCCAGCGAATATCGAAATGGAAGTCGTGGGCGCGGTAGCGGGTCTCGAATTGGACCTGGCCGAGGCGCTCGACCAGGCGGACCAGCTCCTCGAACTGCTTCTTGGCCTCGGCGGCGGGCAGGGCCTGGTTGAGGATGGCCTGGGCCACGAGCAAATCCTCGGAGGCGCGGAGGTTGGCGGCGACGCCCGTGCCGTAGACGTGGGTGCGCTGGGTCGCCGGGCTGGTCCCCTCCTTGGTTTCCTTGGCCAGGCAATCGACCAGGTCCTTGCCCAGCTCCAGGGTGGAGCTAATGACAAACTGGTTGCCGACCGAAGTGAAGCAGGGGCTGAAGTTGAAGCGGAGATTGTTCTCGTCGCCGTCGTACTTGCCGTTTTCCGGGAAGTAGTAGGTGACGAGCGTATGGGCGCCGTGCTTTTCCTCCACCATCTTGACGCCGTACTGGAAGCCGGCGACAAGCGCGGTCCCACGGAGGATCTTGCCCATCGAGTTGGCGAAATCCGGGCTGCGCATGTCCAGGACAACTCCAAAGGACCCGGTGACGACGGTGGGCTTGATTTTGTAGGCCGATTTTCCGGGAGTGGCGACGATGACGCGCTGATATTTGCCCGACTGCTGTAGGATCGCGCCCAGGCCGACGCCCTTGAGGTACTTGCCCGTCTGGGCCTCGAATTTATCCATGCTCTTGGCCTGTTCCGGGGTAAGGATCTTGTGGCGGTTTTCCCAGAATTTGCCCAGGTCCAGAAAATAGCTGGTGGAGCTCAGGCAGCGCGGCGGCTGGAGCAGGGCGAGGGTGCCGTGCTCATCGTCGGGGAGGAACATGGCGGCGAGCGGGGCCATGCCTTCGCGTCCCCTCGACAGGGCGATGCGGGCATGGAAGTTGTTGCCCGAACGGGAGAGCCCGGCGCAAACAAAGGGGGCCCGTTTGATAATATCGACCAGGCCACCGATGGAAAACATGGTGATGGGATCGAGGCCCAACGTGGTCAAGGAATTCTTCACCTCGGGTATCTTGCGAATCTGCTCGAGGTCAAGCGCCCCCCAGATGAGCGGCTGTTCGGGCAGATGGCTTTTGACGCCGGCCAGGCTCGGCGCGTCCGCGACGCTGTTTTTGCCGCCGTCCAGGTGGAGATCGAGGGCCTTGTGGAGCATGTTCTCGTCATTGGAGAAAAGCAGGGCGGAACCGGCGCGGGCCGCGTGAAATGCCTTGGCCAGGTGCATCGTCTCCACGCCGCGGTACGGCTGGGAATGCACTTTCTCCTTGATGTCCTGCCGGGCCAGCTCCTGGTCGATCACCTTGCGTGAGAGAACGACAAAGCGTTTGAGAAGCTCTTCGTCCTTGGCCGCCACGACGACCAGGACCGCTTTCTTGTCAAACTTGGCGGCCAGGATCGCGCCGCCGCCGGCCAGTCGATCGAGCAGGTCCAGCCGCTTGTGGCCGAGTTCTTTTTCGAAATAAGCGATGAACTGGATGAGCTGGCGGAATTTCGCGGTGTCGTAAAAGGCGGCGACGGCGTCGATTTTCAGGAAGTCCTGGAAAATCTCCTGTTGATAAATGGCATCATAAAGGGCCCGGGGGCTTTCCACCTTGGCAATGGCGTCCGCCGGCGCGGGGACCAGGCGCAGCGGGTCGGGTGTTTCGGAACGGACCATGCGGGGAAGCACGGCACAGAGCAACGCCGCCAGAGCAGCACCATGGATACGCATCGGTCCTTGTCTCCCGTGAGCGATATGCGGGTTGGAATTTGTGTGATTGATGGTACCACAAGTCGACGGGCAATGAGTAGAAGCAAGATAAAAAACAATAGAATTGTGCGAGGACAAGATTCCGGTGAATGTGGCGGGGTTTGCGCTCTATCCATGACGTATATTGGATTGCGGTTCGTTTAGGCGGCTTCGGCCGAAAATCCGCCCAAAGGCGGGACTACGAACCAAGAAATGACCTTTGCAGTTTTAGATGGCGCGGCTATTGTTCCCCGCGGATCTGAACCTCCCAGCAATCGAGGACCGGAACATGGAGAAGAACAGCGGGCACTCGCAAAGGACGGCGACCAGGGTACTGGCGTGGTCGCTCCTCGTCTGGATGATCCTGGCAATCTCCGCGAGCTGCGTGCAGGCCCAGGCTCCAACGCAGGGTTTTGTCGAAGTCCATGAGGATGCCGGTTTATGGGACTGGCTCATGCAAATCCTCCATAACCTGTTCAATAGCCGGGGCCTGATCGATACTCTCAAGCAGCCCCAGTTTGCCATGGCCGCCTTCATCGCCCTGAACGTCATTGTCTTTGTCGAAACCGGACTGCTGGTCGGCTTTTTCCTTCCCGGCGATTCGCTGCTGGTAACGGCGGGGGTGGTGTGCTCTGTCGCGGACTGGAACCTGCCGTTGCTCCTGGCGACCCTGTGCGTTTCGGCCATCGTGGGCGATAGCGTCGGCTACGCCATAGGCATGAAAGCGGGGCCCAAGATCTTTACCCGTGAAAAATCGTGGTTCTTCAACAAAGAGCACCTGCTCAAGGCCCGGGACTTTTACGAAAAACACGGCGGCAAGACCATCATCCTGGCGCGCTTCATGCCCATCATCCGCACCTTTGCCCCGGTGATCGCCGGAGTGGGCAAGATGGATTACCGCAAGTTCCTCTTTTTCAATGTCATCGGCGGCACCGGTTGGGTGGTAAGCATGGTGCTGATCGGCCATCGCCTCAAGGCGGTCATTAACCCGGCGTTCCAATATCTCTTGAGCAATCCCCAGTTCGACGTGCAGGACCACATCGAGAAGGTCATTATCCTGGTGGTGCTGCTGTCGATCTCTCCCGGCATCTATGTCTGGCTCAAGAGCCGCATGAAGAAAAAGGGACCGCCCCAGGGCTTGAGCGACACCGGAGCCGGTGTCAAGCTCCCGGAAGCGGCGCGTCACGAGCTCGTCAACGCCAAGTAATAAATCCCAAGCATAGACAGGCCGCCGCATGTGCCCCTGGCCGTTTCGCAGCCGCGAAACCACGGGCACGTGCGGCGGTTGGCGTTTGGGGGCGGGGTCTGGGAGAGCTGGGCGGAGGCTGCGGCTTGTAAGGAAAGAGCGGATTGTAGCGAAAAGTTCAAGGTTGCCGAAAGGATGGCCGATTTTTCCTTAGCAGCCCCTTCCCAAGGGCGACAGAACCTATTGGGATTTGGGCAATGCGAAGTGGAGAGGCAACCATGGCGCGATGGTGGAAGCAATGGATTGTGCTGGCCGGCGGCTTGCTGAGTTGCGCGAGCTCTTGGACGCCCCTGAGTGCCCAGGAGCCCGTGGGCACCCCGGCCGGCGACGAGTTCCCGAGGCTTGGAGCAGCCCCCGCCGCGCCGCAAGGGCCCCCGCCTCATCCCCTGTCCCTGGATGATCGCGGCGTCCCCAACGGGTTCAGTGACGAAGAATACTATCCCCAGCCCGAGCCCTATGTGCTCAAGCTCAAGGGCGAATACATGCTCTGGCACGTTGCCAGGCCGCAGCTTGCGACTACCGTAGCGACGACCTCGACCTCTCCAAACCTGGTCAATGGCGTCGGAGCCCTTGGGGACCCGGGCACGGTCAGCATCCTGGGACCGGGAAGCTTTGATTATGGCCAGCTCAACGGCGGTCGCCTGAGCGCTGGCATTGCCCCCGGATGGTTCATGCCATTCGAAATATCCGGTTTCTGGATGAACACGCCGTCGGTTTCTCTTCTCAGCCGAACTTCGGACGGTTCAACAAACTCGCCAGTACTGGCAAGGCCATTTCAAGGGCCCAACCTGGCAAGTCTCAACGGCCTGGGTCAGCAAGTTGTGCTTTCCGCTGGTTTCCCCGGCGAACTCGCCGGTTCCGTCAATGTTTCCGCGGACATGAGCCTCTGGGGCATTGAAACCAACTTCCTTTTCAACCTCGGCAGTTCGGATACGGCCAGCCTGGATGTTATTGTGGGCTACCGGTATACGGACCTCAGAGAGTCGTTGTCCATTTCCAACTCGCTGCGATCCCTTGATAATAATCTCTTCATTTCTTTCAACGCCGTCAACGTTGCAGGGCTTCCCCCCGGCTTCACGTCGGTCGCCTCGGATTCTTTCCAGACCCGGAATCAGTTCAACGGCGGCACCATCGGCTTGCGGCCCACGCTCTATGTGAGCCAGTTCACGGCCTCCGCGGACTTGAAATTGGCCATGGGTTCCACGCATCAGTCGTTGAACGTCGGCGGCGTGTCGAGCCTTCAGTCGCCGGACGGGTCCGTGCAAACCGTGCCGGGCGGCTTGCTGGCGGTGGCCAGCAATAGCGGCCTTTCCAGCCGCGACGCTTTCACCATTATTCCGGAAATGAATGTCAACATCGGCTTCAATATCACGCGGCACCTCAAGATATTCGGCACCTACAATATCTTTTATTGGAGCGATGTGATCCGACCCGGCGACCAGTTGAATAACCGGGTGGACAGCCGGCAAGTGCCGACAGATCCTACCTTCGATTCGACCGTGCGTGCGACCCAGCCCGGTCGGCCCTTCGTCACCCGCGACTTCTGGGGCCAGGGCTTTTCGGTTGGAGTGGAGATTGGGTTCTAGAGTCAAAAGCCCTTGCCGCAGACGAGGGGATACGTGCGGGTGTCGAAGATGCCGGGAATATTTTCTCGCGACGTCTGCAAGAGCACGCCTAGGACTTGGGCGGGAGTCAAACGCGGCTGTGCCGCGGGAGGCGCCTTCTTGAACCGGACATTACGGATTTCTTGACTTGGCGCCGAGATCAGGAGCGTGACCAAGCCGGCAACATGCGGTGTGGCCATGCTGGTGCCGCTCTTCACTCCATATCCGCCGGGTATCGTGGATAGAATGTCAACGCCCGGGGCGATGACTTTAACAAGGGTGCCCCAGTTGCTGAACGTGGCAAAGGTGTCATCGTTGCCCGCGCTGGTCACGAGCCCGAGGCCTCCCGGAAGTCCATCGGAATCTGCCAAGGCCGCCACGCAGATTATTGAAGGTTCGCTCGCGGGAGAAAAGGTGGCGGCGTCGACGGAACTATTCCCCGCCGCAACGACGACGATCTGCCCCACGCTGACGTTCTGCGCAACCGCCATGTTCAAGACGGCCGAGTAGCCTCCGCCCAGACTCATGTTAATCACGCGCACCTGATCGGCATTGCCCGCCAGGAATTGCATGCCGGCAATAACATCCGCAAGTGTTCCACCACCCGAGGCATCGAGCACCCGGATGTTCCACAGAGGCGCACCCGGAGCGACACCGACCACGCCGATACCGTTGTCCAGGGCCCCGATGATTCCCGCACAGTGCGTGCCATGTCCAAATTGGTCGGTGGGGTCAGGATTTCCGGTGATAAAACTCTGCTTGAACACGACATTGAGGTCAGGATGGGTATCATCGATCCCGGTATCCACGACCGCCACCGCCGCATAGGCCCTCCCTGGATTGTTGATCGAACCTTTCTTGATATTATGAATCGGCGTGTTAAGGCTGCTCCCCGGAACACTCAAGATGGTCGCCAGCCGGCGCACCCCGGTGGGCGTGGTCTGGACACACGTGTGGTAGTGGCCATTCCTTTCCACCCTGGCCACCACGGCATCCGCGGTCAAGATCGGCAAGGTGCCATCGGCGATACTGAGGGCGCAACCCAAGAAAGCCGCGTGGTAATGGTGCAACACTTTTCCGGATAAGAGAGTTGCCAGACGCTATGCCTCGGCCCTGGGGTTCTGCGTGCCCCTCTTGAAAACAACGATGTGCTCGTTTTCCACCCAGCTGTGGTTAGGGGTTTTGCGCGCTTTGGCCTTCTTGTGAGTGCCCGTAACGCTGGCCACTTGGGCTTCCAAATTGTCCGCCGTTTTTTGCGCCGCGGAAAACATGTAGAACGTCAGGCCGACCAGCACGCCGACGATGCCCAAGACAGCCAGGATTTCCACAAGGGTATAGCCCGGCCGCTTGAACTGGAGAGTTCGATTGCCGATGATGGAGCCTCCGCCGTGGAGAAACGGCGCCAATGGAAGAGGAACTGGATAAGTTAAGTGGTTGATTGTCCGGCAGCGCTGGCCAAATGTCAAATACTTTCCCTACAAACATTTCCCCGGTGCTCCGGAGCGCTCCCGAGAAGTGCCAGGAGAGTGAACATGAGCACCGCGCCCCAGGCGGTCGCTCCGACGGCCTGAGTCCATTGGAAGTTGAAGGCCTGAGTCAGGGCACTGGCCATCACGAGAAGTGCGGCAAGGGCCAGGGCGCCTAGCCAACGACGCCTGGGCCCCGGCTCCATTCCGAACAGGCTGTTGGCAGCGACCGTCACGGGGAACAACAGCCAGCAATAAAAATAAGTCCACGCGAGGGGCGAAAACAGGACGATAAGGCAAAGCAGCATCGCCTGTTCGAGCGCCCGGTTGCCGGGATCGGCCGGGTTCATTCGTCTCATCTTCAGCACGAAGGCAAGGCACATCACGAGGCCGATTCCCCAAAAAACGACCTCCGCCGCCACGGGCGAAAGCGAGAGCACGTTGACGGTAAATGTCTCACCCTTGACATCGCCGGCGATAACCGGCCTGAGCAACCGGTGCGTCACCGACTTGAGCGATTGGTTGCGGTAGCTAAAGGAGATTTCCGAGCGCTGGCCCAACTCCACCGCCGACTGGCGGCCCACCATTCCCTGAAACCAGGTAGTCATTTCACGCAGGTTGTATTCAAAGCCTCGAACGCAGCCCGGAAGAACAAGCAGGAACAAACCCAGGCCGGCCAGCATGCCGGCCAGAGCGCGCCATTGCCGGCGCCACACCAGCCAACCCGCCGCCATTATCGGAAAAGCCTTGATCGCCGCCGCCAGGGAGATCCACAGTCCCGCCTTGACCGGACCGTTTTCCCGCAGGGCCACGAAACTCGCGAGGAGCATGAATAGCAACACGATGTTCACCTGCCCAAGGAGATAGGTGTCCCAGACGAACGGCAGGGAAACGATTGTTGGAATCAGGTAGAGAAAGACGGGCTGTCCCGTCGTTTTGCCGGTTGCGAGCCGCACCGAATATACGATGCTACCCCACCATGCCAGGCCATTCGCCAAGGCCAGGATGCCGACAAACACCGGAAAGGAAAATAAACTCAAGGGAGCGCACAAGACGGCCGGAAGCGTGGGGTAGAGAAAAGGAAATTCACTGCCATCAACCGGGTACAAAGACTCTCCGTGCAGGACCCTTTGCCCGACGTCATACCACAGGGTGTAATCCTTGGTGTCCCTGAACCGAAAAGCGTTCAGAATTGGGGGAACGGAGAGCAAGAGAGCGAGCAGAATGAAGAAAGCCCTGTACGAAGTGTTTTCCATCGGCCGGTTCAGCCAAAGCTTGCAGGTCTGGCTTAGCCTGGCCGGCTGGAATGCCTGCCACAATGAAGCTGCGCGCGAATCGGCCTTTCCAAAACTCGTGGCTTCAGAGAGTCGCGAGGCCGTGCCGCAATCAGACTGGTAGCTCTTAGTCAAACGACCCCCCGGCCCCTCTCAAAAAGGAGACTCGCTTCGTCTATCTTTCCTGTCTTACCTAGGCAGCGTTGTTTTCCTGGCTATCATCGGCTTATCAAAACGAAGAACTTTACGAACGGCGCGTGTCCGCCCAGAGCAGGTTGAGTTTTTTACCCCACCTTTCCCTAGTATTCGAATTAACAAGATAATGCTATAGTCGGTCCTCTCAACGCAAGAGCAGAAAAAACGCGTTGCATCTTTACATGGCTTACCTTACTATCCCGCCGCGCTAAAACCGGTTGGGAGCAATGCTCCCTCTGCCAGATCAACCCTGTAGGCTGCGGCATGTCCCGGCGAAAATGGTTCGTGCGAGCGCTGGTCTTCACCGTGGTGGGTGTCTGCGCCTGCGCGGTGTTTCTCTACCAGCGTCTTACCAACCCCGCCGCCGTCCGCCAGCAGGTGCAGGCCAAACTTGCGGCCCACTTCCCCGGTGCGCACATTTTCGTTGAATCGGCGCGCCTGCGCATCCTCGGCGGCATCGTCGTCAACGAACTTCGCCTGGCGCGTAAAGACGATCCCGACAAGACCGAGATCCTCCACGTCCCAACGGCTGTCCTTTACTACGACAAGGAAAAAATCCTCGAAGGTGAGTTTTCGCTTGGCAAGGTCGAGCTGTTTCGGCCGCGCCTCCGCGTCAAGCGTGCCCGCGACGGCTCCTGGAACCTGCAAGGCATCGGCGGCACGCTCAAACCGAACATTCCGCTCCCCATCCTGGTGATTCATCAAGGCACGCTGGTGTTCGACGATCGCGGAGAAGGCGGCACCGGCAAGACCGCCGAGCTGACCGACGTCGATATCCGGCTTGTCAACGATCCGTTGGCCGTGGTTGGCATTGAGGGCTCGGCGACTTCCGAAGTGGCGGGCAAACTGCGCGTCAGCGGACAGTGGCAGCGCTCCAGCCAAGAAATAACGCTGACGCTCAAGGCCCAGCACATCGCCCTGGCGGGCATCGCGATGGAGCGGCTGGAAAAGTTATGCCCGGCGGGCACGTTGGTGGGGCTCAAGTTGGAGGGGAGCGCGGACCTCACGGCCGAGGTTGCCTACCACCCCGGGACCGCGCCGCCGCTGTCCTATGACGTGCACCTGGAGGTCAACAACGCGAAAGTTCAACACCCACGTTTGCCTTTACCGCTGGAGGACGTGCACGCTTCCATTCGCTGCAGCAACGGCGATTTGCGCCTGGAGAACCTCCAGGCCCGGTCCGGAAGGACGGAAATCGAGGCGCATGGCTGCGCCCTTCTGCCCTGTATCGAGCAAAACTTCGACTGCCACCTGATTGCCCGCCACCTGCAAATGCGTGAGCAGCTATTCGCCTGTTTACCTGAAAAAGTGCGCAACCTTTACCCCATGTTCCAGCCCAACGGCCTGGCGACGTTTCGTGCGGACGTCTCCCGCCGCGACGGCGCCTGGACCGCCTTGCCTTCCGGCGAGCCGGCCGGCGTGCAATTGCTCCCGGAGGATATGGGTGTCAGCTTCGTCAAGTTCCCCTTTCCCATTGACCGGCTGACCGGCACCGTCGACATGAACTTGCTCACGAAGCTCGTCGCAGTCGACGTCACCGGCTACACGGGCCCCCGGGCCGTTTTTATCAAGGGCACCTGGAAGGGCGACGGGCCCCAGGCGGAGGGGCAGTTCGACATCCAGGCCACGGACATTCCGCTCGATGAGAAACTGGTAAACGCCCTTCTCCTCCCCAGCTTCAAGAAGTTGGCCCAATCGTTCAATGCCACCGGCACAGGAGATATCAAAGCCCACATTCGTCGCACGCCCGGCGCCGCGCCCGGCCTGGAATACCACAATGAATTCCACGTCCGCTTTCACGACTGTGCCATACGCTGGGACCAGTTCCCCTATCCTCTGGAAAAGGCGAGCGGTTTTCTGGATATCTATCCCCGGCACTGGGAGTTTCGCGACGGCCGCGGCACGCACCGCGGCGCTGAAGTGCTGGTGCAAGGCGGCTCGCTCAATCGCGAAAGCAAGCTCGGCGAAGCAAGCCCGGGCCTGGCCCTGGACATTACCGGCCGCAACCTCCCCGTTGACGACGAGTTGCACCGCGCCCTCCAGCCGATGGCGCAACTGGCGCGTAGCTGGGATACCTTTCGGCCTGGCGGCACGTTGAACTTTCGGGCCAAAATCGACCACCGCTCCCTGAGCCCCGAGGACGTGGAGGTTGACCTGGACGTCCAGGGCTGCACCATTGAGCCGGCCTTCTTCCCGTACGCCATGGAAGGCATCAAGGGCAAATTTCACTACCAAAACAACAAGCTGGAAATCCGCGAGGCCAGCGCCCGCCACGGCCAAACCCGGGTCACTCTCGACAGCGGGACCGTGGACTTGCACCGGGGCGGCGGCCACTATACCGACCTGGCCCAGCTGCACGCCGAAGCCCTGGTGCTGGACGAGGACCTGCTCCGGGCCCTGCCCAAGACATTGCGCGGCGGCGCGGCCGCCGTCCAGCTCGCCGGCCAGGTCCAGCTCAAAACGCGCCTGGTCGTGGCTCAGGCGGGCGAGGGCGCACTGCCCGACATTTTCTGGGACGGACAACTATGGTTTCAGGACGCCAAGCTCTCCACCGGCATCGATTGGAAAGGTGTGACCGGCACGGCGGCGGCGGTGGGGCGCTATAACGGCCGCCAGCTTGCCGGCGTCAACGGCAACATCCTGCTGGAAGAGGCCTCCTTGCTCGGCCAGCCGTTTCGCAAGCTCCAGGCCAAACTTCAGGTAAGGGAAAGCGCCCCGGAGGTTTTGCTGCTCACCGTGAAAGCCCCCATCTTCGGTGGCGACATCTCGGGCGAGGCGCGCCCAGGCGGGGTAGAAATCAAGGGCCACGTCGGTGCCGTCGAGGTTGAACTCCCCTTTGCCCGTGAGGCTGATCGCATTGCCCAGGACCTCCAGCTTGCGCATCGAAACACGCTTGCCGTGAATGCTGAAGAGGGCGTGCAATTCCTCGAAGGCCGCGCGGTCAGGCCAGCGCAGCCCGAGGAACTTGAGGATGTCGAGAAGGAGGGGCAAGTCACGGCGAATGAAAAGGACCGCAAGATCACCATGAAACCGGTCCCGGTGATTGTGGACCCCTTGCTGCAGATCCGCAATCGCCTCACGGGCGCGCCGACGACGGACAATCATGAAGAGCGGCTACTCCCGTATCAGGGGGCGAAATGAGTGGTGCACCACGTTCTTGGCGGCGGCGGTCCGTGACCGTGCCCGCTGACAGCCGCTGTGGCTGGTTTACTTGTTGAGGAGATCCGCGTGTACTGGAGCATCCTGCACCGCATGATTTTCTGGGAACTGGCGCGCGTGTTCCTGCTGGCGCTCGTGGCCCTCACAGGCATGTTGGTCATGGGCGGCGTTGTCGGGGAAGCCATGCATAACGGCCTTGGGCCCTTGCAGCTGCTCATGGCCATTCCCCTGCTCATCCCCAGCACCATGCCCTATACCCTGCCGGCGACGACCTTGTTCGCCACCTGCGTCGTCTATGGACGCCTGGCCCACGACAATGAGATCCTCGCGATCAAGGCTGCCGGCATTCATCTCTGGCACGTCGCCTGGCCGGCCGTGCTTCTGGGCCTCTTGGCCACCGGTATCACCGTCTTTCTGTCGGTGGATATTATTCCCATCACGCATAACGAGCTGCGCACGCGCTTTGTTAGCGACGTGGAAGAGGTTCTCTACAACATGCTCAAACGCGAAGGCTGCATCCGCCATCCCAAGATCAAC
>Ga0207057_1217_pt1 | contig 12473 bp, 14 predicted proteins | sample Alteio_BWMinCont_33_FD_153265 | JGI IMG/M metagenome (GOLD analysis project Ga0207057, IMG submission 153265) | Enriched cells from forest soil in Barre Woods Harvard Forest LTER site, Petersham, Massachusetts, United States -... | ecosystem: Environmental > Terrestrial > Soil > Temperate forest >... | reverse complement strand
CAAGACGAAGGTGGCAGGACACCGGGAAGGCGGGAAGCAATACCACCCGGAATTGGGGGACGGGACTTGTCGTTGGTAGCAAGATCATCCGGCATCCAGCACCAGCCTGGCAACAACCCGACCTGGTGGACGGGACTTGCTGCTGGCAGCAAGATCACCTGGCTTTCGCAGCAACTTGGCCTGGCAGCACCGGACACAAGGACAGTGGTAAGACCAACCCGGCCTCCAGGACAAGGCCGATCTGGAGGGAAATGAGCGCCAGCCCGACCTGGTAGGACGAGACTTGTTGTTGGTAGCAAGACCACTCTGCTTCCAGCACCAGGACGACCTGGCAGAACCTGGATCAAGGCTGGTAGCGAAACGGGGACACGATACACGACCTGGCAGGACGTGTTCCAAGATAGGTTGCAAGACCAGTCCGACCTGGGAGGCAAGATACATGGTTTGTAGCTGGACCTCCAGGCAGGTAGGAAGACACTCGCATCAGTGTCCCCGTAGGGGCTTGCTTCGGCTTCGTTAAGGAAGTTTCTTTTGAAAGACATTTCCTTGAAGAATCCCTTACTTATTACCCATTTCCTTATAGTGGTGGATTTTCAGCTTCATGCGAAAAATTTTCATCTCGCCGATGGATTTTTCATCAGGGGGTACTGGGAAATTCACCAGGGGGTATGGTGATTTTTCACCCTCGTAAAATGAGGAGCCAATAATGCAAAAATGGCTGAACGAGTGGTTTCCAAGCAAGAGGTTTATCAAACTGTTGAGCGTAACTAAGGCTTGTCAACTGACCTTCAATCAGCGGCTTGTCTATTCGTTTTTGGTCTACCGCTCCCGGTTGAACAAAGGGGTGAGTGTTCGAGGGATAGCGAAATCCCTCCAGCTTGATCGCAATACAGTGCGGGTCGTTGTCAGGAAACTCGTAGAATTGGGCCTGGTTGCAAAGAAGGATGGCAACTTCCAGGCGGTTGAGCCGACAGGACCGCTGGCCGAATGGTTCGTCAGCCCGATTCGCCTTGCCGAAGCCAAGTTTTGGGGAGATCGGCTTGCCTACATCCGTTATTATCTTCCCATGCCGCTCAAGGAAAAAGCTTACCGACACCGCCTGGCCCTAACTCTCAAGCAAAATGCCATCTATTGCTTATTGCTGAACTTGAGCAAAGAGCTTCCACCAGACTCGGAAGAGGCGATCTTTGGTCTGCGACTCTGCACCGCATCCCAGGCGTCGGTTGCTGGATTGCTTGGGCTTGATCGGCAGACCGTTCGCAAAGCCCTGGTCAGGCTGGAACAGTGTTCTCTGATGGAGGCTCAGAAGGAACTCGTTGTCCTGCTGCGACCGGAAGCGTCTCAATTGGCTTGGTTTCAAACCCGCAAGCCAAAGAAGCAGACCAAGCCGATGCCGAACCTGGTCAGGCCGTGGGAAAGCATGACAGTAGGTGAAATCGAACTGGCGATAGCCGATCCTGAATTGTCCGACGATTTGCGCCTGCTTCGCCGTTTACGTTTGTCAGGGCGATATTCCTTCCTGGAAGTCAGGATCATCCAGGAAAAGGCGATCCAGGCGTTTGGCTGCATGGATGCGGACAGGTTGCGGCATTTCTTCAAGGAAGCGGAGAAAGAGCATCAGGAAAGCCAAGGCAAAGGCCGCTACATGGGCATGAACTCCTTCAACCTGCTCAAGTTTAAGCTCGACCAGGCGATTGAGCAAAGAAGGCTGCGTACATCTTGCTCTTAACGCTTTTTACTGCCGTTCTTCGAAGTTGAGCGCCTGAACCGCCCCTGGACGCCGCAGTATCACAGTTCCGGCTAATAATTGGGCTGGTTTGGGGCTAATAAAAGTGATTTCTGCGGGGAAGGTGCGCTAATAGCTGGGCCTGCTGGCTATTATTCATGTCGCAGCTAACCGTGGGCAGTGCCATGGCTTGACTATCGGCTTGAAGGTCGATGGGAAAGTTGTATTAACGGGGTGCCAGGTCGGTTCATGATTGAGCGGGGTAATAAGCTCTCCTTCTTGAACCTGTCCGACCAAACCACGATATTATTAGCAACGTTTCCGCCACGAGGACGCCAGCCATGCCACAGCCAGATGTCCCCAGCGCCACCCGTCGCATTTCAGCCATCAAGGTCAGCAACCGGCACCGGCAAGACCTCGGCGATCTGGAAACGCTGGCCGAGTCCCTGGAGGCGGTCGGCCTGCTGCATCCAGTGGTCATTGACTCGACGAATCGTCTGATCGCAGGCCAACGACGGCTTGAGGCGGCAAAGCTCGTGGGATGGAAAACCGTCCCTGTCAGGGTCGTTGACATTGAGCAAATCGCCTTCGGGGAATTCGCTGAAAATGCCTGTCGGAAAGACTTCACTCCATCCGAAATCGCCGCCATTGCCAGGGTGCTGCGGCCCATTGCGCAAGAGAATTCCCACCATCGGCGGCTGAATGGCCTGCGAAATCAGAAGCTCGTGGTGGCAAATTGCCACGACGAGGGCAAGACCAGGGACATCGTGGCCAGGTTCACAGGCATATCTGGCAGAACCCTGGACAAGATCACGGCCATCGTGGACGCTGCCGACGAAAAACCTGCCCTGTTCAGCCATTTGAAGGAGGAAATGGACGCTGAACCTCGTTCCGTCCATCGCTGCCATCAAAAGATGAAGGCCATACTCCAGCAGCAAATCGCCCAGGATGAGACGATTGAGCCGATAGACGTGGGCAAGTTCAAGCTCAAGGAGAACGAAATCGTCTGCGGTGACTGCGCTGAAATCCTACCCAGGATAAAATCCTCAACCTTCCACGCCGTCATTACCGACCCGAGCTTCGGCATCGGCCACGTTTACAACGGCAGAAAAGAGAAGGCCGACGACCCGGCAAGCTATTGGCGGTGGTTTCAACCCATCTACAAGGAAATCCTGCGTGTGCTGAAACCTGGTGGCTTCTGCGCCATCTTCCAGGGCGGGAGGTACATGCGTCACTTCTGGGATTGGTTCGGCGATCAAGAGTTTGTCGTTTATGCCGCTTGCCGTCAGCCCATGTCAGGGTGGAAAGGCGGCGAGCCGATTGCTTGCTGCTGGAATCCGGTCATCGTCTTCTACAAGGGTGGCCGTCCCCTCTTCCGCTCTGCCGAGTTCACGAGGGCCAGGAACTGGTTCGTCGCCAACTCCAATTTTGATGCCCTGGCAAGGCTCCACCCGTGCCCCGAGCCGCTGGACCAGTGCGAAGAACTGGTCCGGTCATTCACCTGCGAAGGGGCGTTGGTGGGCGACTTTTTCGCAGGGGTCGGCAGCATCCCCATTGCTTGTGCCAAGAACAATCGACGATTCGTCGGCATTGAAATCGAGCCGGAGTACGTGAAGGTTGCAAGGAGGCGGCTCGCCGAGTTTCGGAGGAGAAGCTGACCAAGCCGGGCAGCCCGCATCTGCGGTTCGCCATGCGACGGATTGAAGAGGGGTGAGTCCCCAAGTTCTGCTGCCTTACGAACGTCCCTGGGTGGCGTCTCAGTTTCTTTCCACAAGATAGCGCCAGTCGTCAGGATGCAAGTCCCAGTGCGGCGGTTCTCTGCCTCCCCATTCGCTGACGGATGGGCCTCCTCCTCCCATGTCTAGGATATGAGCGACGATTGAGCCGTCGCTCACCATAAAGATTTCGCAATTCTCTTCGTCGATCAGGGCCGACCCATTGTTTAGAAAAGTGGGAATCTGCTCCGGCCTGACGCCCTCCACAGGGTCAAAGTTCACATAACCGAATTGCCGGTCCTTGCCCAACTGGGCCTGGAAAACGTAGTCACCCATGTTAGTGTCCTCCAAGAGTAGCACCTTCCGTGGTCAGTGTTTGCCATCCATGTGTCCAAGAGGTTTTTCAGCCTTCATCCGGGTTATTGCCAGTATCCTCCTCAACAGAGATGCCTTGCGCCCGCAGTTTCGCTAACCAAGGGTCGTCGGGCTGGTTCTGGCCTTTTGGAACGATGACAACAGGAGCCAGCCCTCTTTTCGTCCACCACTCAAGAATCTGGTCCGGGTGAGCTTCGGCTCTTTTCAAACCATCCAGTTCATCCAAATCAGCGGCAGTGATGTTATTCTCCTTGAGCCAAGCGACAATATCTTCCAGCGATACTTCATCATTGAAATTGAATACCTCTCTGATAAGTAAGGCGTCCGGGTCGAGCGGTAGGCTGATACCACTACACTGTCGATAGTGGCACTTCAAGCATTCCCACCACTCAATCAGCATCGCATAGTCCATTTTGCGCCCCAGGACAGTAGTCGCACCTTCCGGGTTTTCTGCTTCGATTGTGTGTCGCTTCGGACTTCGCTTTGGAATAGCACCACACTTGTTGCACTTCAACTCAGTCTTCTTCATTGTTCTTAGCGGCCTTGCCGCCCTCCATTCTTGTTTCTGGGCTGACCTTCAACCCTCATACTTGCACTGTACTACGGGGGGTGTCCTTGTAAAGTTACAATCCAACTCCGACTTGGGGGTGTTGTAAAACGAGTCGCTGTAACTACTGTCTTCTGAGATGTCTGCGCCTTGTGAAATCTGGAGGAAAATGTTTTGTGGCAGGGTGGTCCGCCTATATGCAGGGAGTTCGGCCAGTATGCAGAGGGTCTGCCCTATATGCAAAGGGTCGTCCGACCTCCTGACTAACCCTGGTGAAAAAATGGAGAACTAACGAATTCATGTCAATTCTTTCCTGCATGACACCCCTACCTGGCATGTTTCATCTCCCTTGGTCTTGTTTCATAATTGAAAACGTGTCGATCTTCCTGCCCCACTCCTACGCCCGAAAACCTCGCCAACAGCCCCTTTTCAAAAATCGCCGACGCCCAGAAGTCTAGCCGTGGAGGATTTTTTGCCTCGGCGAAACCAGGCCCCTCTTCACCAAGCGGCTCAGGTGGACCGCCACGGTGCCTTCCGGCTTTTCCAAATGGGCGGCGATGGCGTTGTAGCTCAGTCCTTTTCGGTGCAGACGAATCAACTCCCGCTGAACCGGCGTGACACGGACGGTCGATCCGATCAGAGCGGAAATGGTCGTACCGGAAACTCCATAACGCATCCCGATCTCCTTGTAAGTCTCCCCAGCCCGGCGCAGGCGTTTTGCCTCGGCGACATCGACCTTGGCGGACTTCCTCGGTCTGCGTCGGTCGGCCTCTTGCGATGAGATAGGCTGGATGGTGCCTTTTCGGAGAAGGAATTGGAGATAACTGCCAACCAGGTTCTTTGAGATGGCGAGGCGGTCGGCGATCTGTCTGCGGGTCATTCCTTTTTTGCGGAGGGCGATGATTTGTTGTGTTCGGGTTGGCATGAAGTAGGTATGCGTTAGGCTACGCTTTCCATCACCCACGCCAACAATGCGGTCGTCTGCCCCGCCGTGTTCTGCCTTGACAGAGACGATGAAGGATGGGGCGGTGAGTGGTTCGCCGAACCTGCGAAAGAAAATCGCCAAGAACAAGGTATTGGCGAGGCAGGCGAAAAAGAAGTGAGGGATCGGTGCCCACAAGAAAAAACGGAAGGCTTTCCACCCAGGTTGTCGCCGAGGATTCAATCCTCTGCATCGTGCCCAACGGTCCGGTCATACACCACGGCACCCCGCAATTCCTTGCCTACCACCCAGGATATGTCTGTCACAATACGTTTGAGATATGTTTCCAAGTCCCGAACTTGCAGAAACACGTCTTGTACGCTCCCCTTGGTCCGAAAGATTAACTTCAAGGTGTTTACATGTGTGGTATCGGCAGGACGCCGGATCGTGACTGACAGTTTTCCACCCTTCGCAACCGAGATTATCCCTGGCCGCACGGACTCAAACCAGGACAGGGCGCCCAGCTTCTTTACGACACTATCGGCACCGTCAATGAGAGTCGTATGGCCCCCACTAACCTGTGAGCCTTGCACATGCCCTTTTTTGTTGCCGAGTCCCATGTTTTCTACTCTTCCGGTAAATACCACTCTGAGGTAACTGGCGGGCGAGAGTGGATAAGCTAACTTGGATTACCGCTCCCCACCGCACCCTTCATCGCCGCCACGGAATCCCTGGCGAACCGCTTTTGGAGCCTTCGCACCAAAGGATAGCCAAGCCGAACCAAAAAGTGATTCGGTCGAGAGAACGCCAGAATATCGTACCAGACCGCATCATCTTCGTGCCACTCAACGGTGAACCGTTCCTCCCCAGATTCGACGTGGCCTGGCAATGTACCGTATGCAAAACCAAACTTCCTTGGCTCGTCCATGACGTAAACGATCCGGCAGGCATTGAGGCACCAAATGCCGAGCGAGTGAGCAAGGACCGCCACGACCTGGCCCACCTGGATCGGGGTGTCCGGCGGGCAAGTCTCCACCCATCCCAAGCGGAAATGGTCCCAGCGTTCCAGACCAGCCTTCGCAGCCTGGAAGAGTTTCTCCCCCTCACCCAGCTTGATGCGGGTGTGATCCACGACGAAGCCGAGAGGGGGCTTACCAGCGGTGGCTCCGACTGCCGGATAAGTCAAGTTGAGCCTGGCCTGCACGTCGAGGAATGCCCGAATGAAGTGCGGCGATGGTTTGCGGAACAGGAACATGGGCACATTGTATCGGTCGGAATACCTGGAGATACAATGCAGAAATGGCAATAGAACTCGATTTGCTGACAGGTGGCAGCGGTTACGTCGGCGGTCGGCTCATTCCGCTTCTTGAAAGACAGCCGGTGAAGTTCCGGTGTGTTGCCCGCAGCCCTGACAAACTCCGGTCCCAGGTCCAAGAGACAACCGAAGTCGTTCAGGGCGATGTTCTCGATCCTGCATCGCTCGGACAAGCGTTACAAGGCGTCCACACCGCTTACTACCTCGTCCACCTGATGTCTGGCTCCAAGGACTTCGAGAAGGAGGACCGCCAGGCGGCGACGAACTTTGCTCTGGCCACAAAGAAGGCTGGCGTCCACCGGATCATTTACCTGGGTGGCCTCGGCGACGACACCGACCCCCAACTCTCCCCTCATCTTCGCAGCCGCCATGAAGTCGGCAAGATTTTGCGTGAATCCGGCGTCGAAACCATTGAATTCCGGGCGTCACTGGTGATCGGAATGGGCAGTTTGTCATTCGATCTTGTGAAGACGCTCACCGACCGGCTGCCGGTGATGATCTGCCCCAGGTGGCTCTCGACTCCGACCCAGCCCATCGCCGTGGACGACGTGCTGGCTTACCTCCTGGCGGCGAAAGATTTGCCTCCTGGGGAGAGCCGCATTTTCGAGATTGGCAGCCCGGATGTCACTACCTACGGCGACATGATCCGGGAATATGCTCGGCAGAGAGGACTTCGGCGCTGGCTCATCTCGGTGCCGGTCTTAACGCCCTACCTGTCGAGCCTGTGGCTGGCCCTGGTAACGCCCACCGCCTTCGAAGTCGGGCGGCACTTGATCGAGGGGCTAAAGAACCCCACGGTGGTGCGGGACCAACAGGTCCTGGAAGTGTTTCCTATTCGACCGATGGGAATTAAAGAGGCCATCCAGAAGGCCATTACCGTCCCAAGTTGAAGACGGCTCATGGCCGCTCCCACGGCTCGATTTCTCCCGCAACGATGGTGAAAAGGGGATGAGCCGTGATTTTCCGAATTCGCCGAAACTCACGATACCGTGCAGGATCACGAAGCCGCAACTTGCCTTTCAGGTGTCCCAACTCAAAATCAAGTTGTCCTTCGGTGACGGTGATCGTCCTGGGCCGTCTTCTTCGGGCGACCTTGGAAGAATCGAAGACATACCCTCGCCGGGTGGCTTCGTCATGGACCGCCCAAAGGTAGGCCGAGATTGTCGTCACCGGCGCCTTACACTTCCGAAACCTGTGCAGTTGTGGATGGCAACGATAGCCTTTCGTTAACCCTCGCAACACCTTCTGGACAAGCAAGGCTTCCCGCCAAAGGGCAACCAGGCCCTTTTGATCCAAGAGGGAGGGGTGGAGTGACCACAACCGCATGTTTCTTCACCCGGCATTACGGCTAGAATACGAGCAAGCCCACCGGAGCATGGTATGAAAGTTTCCCTCGTCTTGCTCGTCGTTATGAGCGTCCTCGTCATTGCCGACGACGGCGATGCCCCCTCCAGGTTCAAAATCACGACCAAGAAGAAGGACGACGGCGTGGAGGTCCGGGTAAACAAAGATAAAACGGTGTTCATCGTGAAAAGCCCCTCCGGGATCAGCCAGGCCATGATCGAGCGGACGGACGAGAAGTGGCCGAAGGTCGTGATGCTACATCTGCACCTGAAGGGACTGGAGCGTTTCGGGGCCTCAAACGGCAAGGTCACGCTCGATGCGGCAGTGTCGATCCAGGACGGCAAGCAGAGCGTGCGGCAGTGGAAGGACGGTAAGGAAGACGCTCCCCTGGACAAGAAAAGCCCATTTTGGATGGAGATTCGTATGGTCGGCGGCGACGGCAAACCGGCCAAGGAAATCCCGCTGAAACACGGTTACTTCGAGTTGCAATTGCCCAGGGCCTTCTTCGAGGGCAACCCGAAATCGATAACCTTGAAATGGATCGACTTCTACCGGAATTGAGGGTGGCCAGCATGAAACTACTTTGGCGTGTAATCCTTGGTGGTCTGCTTCTACTTGTGGCCGGGTTCTGCGTTTTCGGCTTTCTAGCCAGCTTCGAGGCGGGAGTTGATCCGTGGCATCTCACCAAGGTTGCTTACGGGGTGATTGGGATTGGATGTCTTGTTGTTTCTGGGTGGCTTATCTTCCGACGTTGACCGCTGCCGACAGCCACTGGCAGGCCAGTCGGACCATCAAAGGAGAGCAGGTAATGGCAAGGAACGAGAGGCGAATGGTGAGAAAGCCCGCCACCAAGTTTCCCAACCTGCGAAAGAAGTTGCAGAAAAGCAAAACCCAGGCAAAACAGGTCAAGAAGAAATGAGAACGCCCCATGACTCTTTCCGTCATTTACCCGTACCTCCTGGGCAATACCTGGGCTTTTGACGATTCTCGCACCGGCTTGAAGGAGGAGGCATTTGTCCTGGGCATGTCGGAGATGATTGCTCGTCTGGTCGAAACCAAGGCTATTCCGCAGGCAGCGAAGGGATTCACCCTGCAATTTGATTCGAGCGTAACCGGTCGTGCGCTCCTACCCAGCAAGGCGGTACGCGTCGTCGGCGACTAACTCCCGGTATGGGTACAGTCGTTTGGTTTCGTGGTGGATGCGGAAGTTTTGGTAAGTATCCCAATCTCCATTCACATAGACGCTGCGCACATTCAACATCGCTTGAGCCCCCGCTTCCGTCCAGTGCATACCTGCACGTTCCATGCGATCCTTTACCAAGTGACGGCACGCTCCCTCAATGGCGCCGCTGGCGATTGGGTATCCTTTGGACAGGTACGCGTGGTAGTGCATCCGGTCCAGATTGCCAGCCAGATAGCCACACACCTTGTCCAAGGTTTTCTTCTTGGCTCCTGTCAGGCCACGCTTGGTCCCCATCTCACGCAACCCACGCACCACGCCGTCGCCTCGCCCTTTCAGGATGCGTAGCAGACGCTCCCGTGTAAAGCTCTCGGCAGCCTCACTCCCCTCCGGGAAAAACACGTGAGCCGACTGCCATACGTAAGACGCCACATGCAGGATGTCCGCAATTTCGACAACGTTCGCCGCGGGCAAATACTCCTGACGGGCCGACCACAACGAGGCCTGGCCATCGCTCAGATGCACCACCTCCTTTGTGCCGCTGGCATTGCGCTTCTCCACCTGATCCGCCAGCCAGGTGTAGATCACGTCCACGCCAGACACCCCTTCCTCCTCGTCAGGCGACAGGCTGGCCCAAACTCGTTTGTTCTGCGGCGCGGGGCGACGCTCGGCAGGCCGTTCGCCGTCGCGAAACAAAATAGCCAGCATTTGCTCCGGCGTACGCACATAGCGGTCCACCGTGTAGGCGGTGCCAACCGTGGCCATGCGCTTGTGGCTCGTCTTGTTCCCTTTGCGGCGATGAACGGGCACCTGGGTCTGCTCGTGGTGGCGCATGACGATGCCCTTGCCGTCAGCACTCACCACCATCACTTCGCCCTCCGTCGACGCTTTCGGTTTGGGCTGGGCTTCCCAAAAGTCGGTCACGTACTGGGCCATCTCTTCATTCATCCGCTCCAAGCTGTCCACCGATTGCTGTAAGCCCAGAATGCGGACGATTGCCTGGGCACTTGGGCCAAACGCTTGCTCGACGCAGAAACCCTGGTCCCAGTCCTGCAGCACATAGGAGAAGACGCCTTGAGGCAATTGCAAGCGATTGTCCAACGGCACAAACTCGATCTTCTGACCTTCGCGACTGCCATACACCGTGCGCTGCAGCTTGAATTCGCCAAAGATCGAAACGTAGCGGCGTTCGTGCAGATCCAATCGCGGGCACGATCGGCCATCGGGCAAGGTGACGATTTCGCCCAGATCCCCGCTGCCGAGCAGTTTGAAGAACTGAGCGAGTGCCTGATGGCCGATGCGTAGCACCTGCTGCCAGATCGCTTTCTCGACTTCATGCACGGGTTGACCTTGTTGAGCAGCCTGGACGACCAACTGGGTAAGCTCCTGGAAAACGGGGAGGAGATCGTCGCCGTTTTCGGCCTTGAGAACGCCGGTTTCCTGTGTCATCTTCATGGTGGGCCTCCTTGGGACATGACATTTCAGCTGATACTAAATGTCTAGCCCTTGGAGGCCCCTTAGGCGAGCCAGTCGGGAACGTAACGCACAATCACAGAAGGTATTGCGGCGACGCGGACTGCCGGTTACGCTCAAGAGATTCAACGAGTTCAGGCCACGCTGCCTTTTGTGTTTCCTAATTCCTATGTGGAAATGTATAAGTGGAAGAATGGGACAGAGGTAGTGCGCGGGCGCGGCACATGCTTCTATCCTTGGTGGACGTTTGACTCTATTGGGGACTCGCTCGAACGCTACAGGGTATTGAGCCGCCCATGGGAGTGCGATGTCCAGCTTTGGCTACCAAACTGGTTTCCCATTTTCGGTTCTCCTGATTTAAGTTCTATTGGCATTTGTTGTACCAACGCGGAATCAGACGACGGGCCAATAGTTTGTTACGAGCATATGAATGGAACTCAGGCTCAAGTTGAGTTTGTTAGCTTGCGCGCGATGTTGGAGACAATTCTTATGGCCTATAAGACGGGCGCTATTTCCCTTGGAAAGGACACGAGGCTCGATATTGACAACTTAGCATTTGCGCGGATTGCCAGGCAATTCAACCCGGGGGTTGAGAAGTCAGGGTGGGAGAGCAGGGAGAACAGGTGACAGTTTACGGAAGGGAACGATCGGTGGGAACGACCGGAGAACGATCGGTGTCAGTTCATTTTTGGGAGCGATCGGTGTCAGGGAGCGATCGGTGTCAGTTCATTTTTTGCATAGGGAAGCAGGGAAGCAGGCTGCAGGCGTTGCAGATCAGAAATGGGTGGGGACGGCATGATCTTCGTTGACAGCCAGCCCGTCGCACCGGAGGAGATGCACCGTTACGCGCTGCGGTTTTACCAGTCGAGCGCGGGGCCGGCGCCGGTGTTGTATTTGGACGGCAAGCGGGTGACGCGGGCCCGGCGGATTGAGATGGCGGCGGACGTGCCGGCCGATCCCGGCGGGGAAAGCGCGAACACGGCGTGAGGGATTGCGGCGCCAGGGAGGCACGGAAGTCTGGCGACTTCCGCTACGCGAGGAGCGTTGCGCGAGGAGCGTCTATCATTTGGAGTTTTCAGCGAGAGGCGGAGAGCTTGTAGGCCGGATTTCAATCCGGCCGGATTGAAATCCGGCCTACATTGGCTGTGGCTTCGCAGCCCTAATAAGGCTAACCATCGTGGAACGAAAGACTCCCGTTTTGATTCGCTTCGGGCACGGCCTGGGGGACGCGGTGCAGTTCACCGTCGTGCTGCGGCACATTCGCAAGTATCGGCCCGACTGGGTGGTCGATGTCGCTTCGCTGCGCGGCAAGCACTCGGCCTTTGTCGGCCTGTGCCGGCGCTCCTATCACGAACAGGAAACCGAGCGGCCGGCCGGGCCCTACGCGGCCCACTATGACCTGGGCTGGCACGAAAACTACAACGGCTACGGCGACAGGCCCAATTCCAAGATCACCAACTGCCTCGAAGACGTCTTCCGCATCCCCTACGATCCCGAGCTGGGACGCTACCAGGTCCAGGTTTCCCCCGCGGCCCTGGAGCGCGCGGCCAAGTACCTCGAAGCCATCGGTTGCGTGCGCCGCGATTCTTCCGGAGAAGGGAAACGGCCCCATTACAACGCCATCCTGTTCCACTACCAGGGAAACACCAGCCAGGCGAAGAAGAACTTGAGCCATGACCAGGTCAAGGCCCTCGTGGACCTGTGCCTGGAGGCGGGCTTCGTGCCGGTCATCCTGGACTGGGACCGGCGCTCGCCGCTGCTCGAAAATAAGCGCGTCTTCAATCCCGGGGTCCATGCCGGCGATCTCTGGGGCTCCTTCGGCTCCGGCGACGCCGAGGCGCTCACCGGACTTATTTCCCTGGCCGCCGGGTTTATC
>Ga0207057_1216_pt1 | contig 12521 bp, 6 predicted proteins | sample Alteio_BWMinCont_33_FD_153265 | JGI IMG/M metagenome (GOLD analysis project Ga0207057, IMG submission 153265) | Enriched cells from forest soil in Barre Woods Harvard Forest LTER site, Petersham, Massachusetts, United States -... | ecosystem: Environmental > Terrestrial > Soil > Temperate forest >... | reverse complement strand
GCTGCACTATCAATTTTCTGTACCGTTGGTGCAGCTACTTTAAATGAGTCTGTTTTTTTAATTTGTTTATGTTTTTCCAGAATGTTTTTTTTCTCATTCAGCAACGCGCTGTTTTTTTCTTCCAACAACATTTCTTCGTCATTCTTTTTTTGCACTGAATCGATAGGTTGTGTTAGAGGTAATGCAGCAGGGCGAGGATTAGTTTTAGCAGGAACGTTTGCAGCTTTTTTAGGAGGCGTGGGTAATATTCGTTTGGTTTGAGTTGAGCGACCCATTATAGACATGGCTGCCATTATACCTGAACCTATTAACAAAATGGAACAAGCTGCAAACAACAAACGGTTTCTTATTTTTTTTGAAGAATATGAGACCGATCTTTTTTGCGCGGCGGTTAATTTCAGCATCAGGTTGGCTCCGTCAAATGCGGTTGTGTCTATCTTTTCATGTATCCTATTTTTTGAACGCAAACCTTCCAGCATGGATACGTTCGTGAGCTCATTGAAATAATAGTTTTTTGAATAACAAGATTTGATGGCCTGATAAATTGTTTCCGGATCTGCTGTTTTGGTAAGATAAGCGTTGGCGCCGGTTTCCATCAGATTCGAAACCATCGAATGGCCTTCATGCATCGAAAGAATAATCACTTTCATATCAGCATAAAGTTTGCGGATAGAAGTCAATGCAGAAATCCCATCCATCACAGGCATCTGAATATCGAGCAAGATTACATCAGGTCTGTTATGTTTCAACTGATGCAACAATTGCACGCCGTTTTCTGCTTCAGCAACAATACTTATATCTTTTTTCTGTGACAGTGCTGTTTTAACACCTTCACGAAAAAGCGTGTGATCATCTGCGATAATTACTTTAATTGTTTTTGTTGATGGAGTATCGTCCGAATTATTTTCCTGTTTTTCATTTCCCGGACGCTGTGCATTCGCAGACTCAGCAAGTTCTTTTCTTGCCAGCAGATTTTTTCTTATCTCCAATCTTCTTTTGCTCAGCTCTTCCTGATTTACCCTGGCTCTCGGTTTATCTTCCTTAAACTGTTCTTTTTCTTCGCGCGTCTCTTCAGCCGGCTTTTCTTTTCTTTCTTCTGGCAAGAAAGAAGAAACATCAATGTTATCGCCGGACCTGATTTTGTTATTGCCTTCTTCTTTATGGTGGATCTGAATGGTGGTATTTGATATATGAACGCCATTCAGCTTTGAGGGGGACGAATGAACAAAAGCTTGTAGTTCCTCAATTTCATCAGCATATTGCCACGCATTGCTGCTGCCTTCGATCCAAAGCAAATCGGTTGCCTGTATTCCAGACACTTTCAATTCTTCAAGTGAATATGGGCCCAATTGTTTGTTATCTCGCAATAATAGATATGCAGGCATTCTTTAGTTTTAAAGCTTGCGACATATTACTACATCGGCTAGCAGATGCATGATCTCGCAAACAGATTATTTTGTGAAGTTTACAGGGGGTATGCAGATTTGATCGTGGGCAGTCAAAGTTATTATTTCTACATTAATAACGAAATTTATTGAGCTGGAAAATAATTGTGGACAAATGGGTACTTGCGTGACCAATAAAGGGTGCGGAATCAACGGTGAAATTACTTTCTGATTCAGAAAGCGAGAAGGTCGATCTTAAGCATCTGTCAAAGGCATTAGTTCAAAATCTTTTTTTAAAAAAGATAGAGAACATTTGTTTATGAAGGATGATAATTTTATTAACGTTAATGTATAACCGAAAATATAAAGTTCTGCCACATTTTTTCTAATCTCCTTGCCACCAATGTTCTTCAAAGAAATTTGATACTTCTAGCAAGATTATAAAACCTTAGAGAAAGGAACTCTTTTGAATTAATAAGTTTTAAATTGAATGATCAAATAGCATCAATTATATTTTATTGCTTTATTCAAAGTATTAATTAATCGGCTTATAATCTTTAAATAACTTAACAGGCGTCGCCTCGACATAATTTCTATAAATTTTCCACTTGCCTTCAAAAAAATCATTCCCTTTTTTTAGTACATCATTTGCGAAATCAGCAGCTTCTTTGTATAACTTTTCTTCCTGTGATCCGGGAATTGAATTCTTATTAATCACATTTTGTTTAACTGCACCGATTGCACTGCTTACCGTTATTTGAGGTACGGAACCATAACCTTGAAGCTCCTGCGGCTTTCCAGTGATAAGATATCTGATTGCTTTAATGGAATCTAATAATGAAGCGCCTGATTTTTTTAAGCTATCCGCTCTTAACGAATCCACGCTTTTCAAATTATCATTTATCTTTCCGATAGTTTCTTCTGCCTCGTTTAATCTGTCGCCCAATGTCAATACTTTCAAAGAAATTTCATTGATCCTATTATTAAATAATCTTCTTGCTTCTCTGATTTCTTTCGTCAGCGGAGCCCTAGGGTCATCATGAATGGTTATAAACAAAGAATCTTTTTCTTTACCCACTTCTATCAATGCTTTATAAGTGCCCGGGTCGACCGGAAGCCCTGATGGTTCTTCTTCATTATTAGCATTTCTTCTTCCACCTCTTGACCCAAAATTCCGGATTCCTTTTTCTTCCATTCCCCAATAAATCCTGTTGAAGCCAGTATCTGCTTTTATTTTTAAAGAACGGATGGGAGCTTTTGCATCGGTATAAATTTTCACATACCCGCTATCTGGGATTTTAGATTTGCCTGTATCCGCTTTTGTTCTATCCAAATAGAAACTAATGGCTGCGCCTGTTTTTTTGTTCTCTCCTTCATAAGTGCCCCAAATGCTGTAATCAATGCCAGCAGGGTTTTTTAGCCTTGCTTCATACGCTTCGGGCGCCTCGAAGGCAATTAGTTTTTTTGGTGGCAGCATACCTTGCTGTGCAGCTAATTTTCTCAATGGCCTTATATCATCCAGTATCCAAAGAGCTCTTCCAAATGTGGCAATCACCAGATCAGCTTCTCGTTCCTGGATCGCAAAATCATAAGTAGATACAGAAGGGTATCCATTTTTAAATTGCTGAAATTTTTTGCCATTGTCGAAGCTGATCCATAGGCCCTGTTCTGTGCCGACAAAAATCAGGTTAGGTTCCACCGGATCCTGTATTAACGTCAATGCATATCCTTTTACTTTCTGGTCATCAACAAGCCTTGTCCATGAATTGCCAAAATCTGTTGATCTGAAAATATAAGGGCTGAAATCGCCTCTTCTGTAATCATTGCAAACAACAAACACTTCACCTGCATTGTATTTGGATGCCCTGACCTGTGGGATCCAGCAGCCAACAGGCATCCCAGGGATTTTGCCCCTGAAATTAACCCAAGTTTTGCCGCCATCTTTTGTAAGCTGAAGATTGCCGTCATCAGTCCCGATCCAGATAACCCCCTTTTGTTTTGAAGAAGGCTCAATGGCCAAAATGGTACAATAATTTTCCGCGCCGGTGATATCAATAGATAGGCCACCGTTTTTGCTCTGATCAGTTTTGATACTATCATTGGTTGTTAGATCAGGAGAAATGATTTCCCATGAAGCGCCTTTATTGGTGCTTTTATTTAAGAACTGGCTGCCATAATAGATAGTGCTTTTATCAAACGGATCTTGCGCTATCGCCGCATTCCAGTTAAAGCGCTGGCGAAGTTTCAGCGAAGGGTCTGGAGGCCTGATTTCCCACTCTTCGCCAGTAGCAATATTATATCTTCCCAATGAGCCGCCCTGGCTCATGGAATAAACCCAATCAGCATTTTCGGGGTCAGGCATCACATCAAAACCATCGCCACCGCCTACTTCATTCCAATAAGCATTGCGCAAGCCAGAGTTGACCCATACATAAGCCGGCCCTTGCCAGGAGCCATTATCCTGCAGGCCGCCCATTACATTATATGGGAGACTGTTATCTACATTAATATGATAGAATTGGCCGACTGGCAATTTTTCATCAAACTGCCATGTTCTTCCTCTGTCATGCGATATAGCTAATCCGCCATCATTGCCATCCATAATCAAGTTTGGATTTATAGGATTGATCCAAAACGCATGATGGTCGGGGTGGATGCCAGAATATGGTATGAGAGTTTTAAATGTTCTGCCCCCATCCTCGCTTTCTTCGATCATCTGATTGATATCGTACAACCTGTTTTCATTATTAGGATCAACGCGTATATCCTGAAAATAAAATGCCCTGACGGTGACAAAAGCGGGGTCGCTGTTCACCAGTTCCCATTTCACACCACCGTCATCTGATTTATACAAACCGTTTTTCTTGGCTTCTATCAACGCATATATTCTGTTAGGATCCGCCTTGCAAATTGTTAGTCCAATCCTTCCAAGCACACTGTCAGGTAAGCCATCTTCCTTGCTTAGTTTTTTAAATGTTTTTCCCGCATCAAACGTAATGTATAAGCCGCTTCCTTCGCCACCGCTCTTAAAGCTCCATGGCGTTCTCCGATGTTGCCACATAGCAACCAATAGTTTATTTGGATTAACAGGATCCATTACCATATCACCTACGCCACTCGTATCGTTGGTATGCAAAATCAGTTTCCAGCTCTCGCCGCCATCTATGGATTTGTATAATCCACGATCTGCATTTTCCGCATAAGGATTACCGATAGCTCCTGCATAAACTATATCTGGGTTATTAGGATCAATAATTATACGATGGATATTTCTTGTTTTTTTTAGGCCCATGCATTTCCAGGTTTTGCCTCCATCCATTGATTTATAAATGCCCTCGCCAAGGCTGACGGAATTCCGCGGGTTGCCTTCCCCTGTTCCAACCCATACTACCGATGGGTTGCTTTGAGTAATGGCAATCGAACCGATATTTTGAATTGGCTGTTCATCAAAAACCGGTTTCCAGGAAGCACCACCGTTTTCTGTTTTCCACACTCCACCGCTGGCACTGGCTACATAAATTATTTCAGGATCAGTCCATACTGCATCGATAGCGGTAATGCGACCGCTCATCCCTGCAGGCCCGATGCTTCTTGGTTTTAGGTTCTTAAAGGCTTTGTATAAATCTATTTGTTGAGCGAATAAAAAAACCCCGCAGAATTGGGATAATATTAATACTGAAATAAATTTTCTCATGATAATGCAATTGATTGAAAACAGGTAAATAAAAATATAAATGTATAGATTTCAATAATACACGTTGTAAAAACAATTTCTCAATTATCCTTTTTCAAACCTATCACAGGAATTTGTTTATCGTTGATTAGCTTATTTAATGTTGCCAAATCTTCTGTCATAATTTTTTTCAATTTATTCAATTGCACATCTGCCTGCGATGATAAATCTGCAAATGATTCTTTTATTGGTTTTGAAGGAGCATTATAACCACTTGCTGCAACATCATACAAACCAGCAATCTTATCATTCAGGCGTATCGGAAAATTCAAAACATCTTGCCCGCTTTTTGATTTGGTTTGATACAACGCTTCTTCAATGACTGTTATTTTTTTATTGATTGTATCTGCCAAATGTTTAATTTCTTTAGCATTCGTTGTATCCATTCTCGATGTGAAATCATTAAGCTGTGATCTGATGGCGCGAATGTTTTTAATTCCTTTTTGCACTTCGCTAAATTTATCTCTTATCTGCAGCAGCATGTTCACTTGTGCGTCGTAATCGTTTTCTGTCATTGCATAATTTGGATCTCCTTTGATAACAAAAGATACATCCGCAGAATCGTTGCGATACCTGAATCTTGCCTTATATTTTCCAGGCGCAACTTTTGGGCCAGCCACATTCCCGTTCCATAAAATAAGCCCATCTAATTTTTCCGCCGGCGGATAAAGCATGTCCCATACAAATTGATTCATGCCAGCATTAAATTCTAATTTATTATTTTCTTCTTTTGCATCCTTGGTGAAAGTTTTAATGAGCACACTATTTTTATCAAAAACACTGATGCTAACTTTTGAAGAATCATTTGCATCTTTCAACCAATAATTGAACACTGCTCCATTTGGCGGGTTTAAGCCTGCATTCTTTGGTATATTGCGCCTTCTTCTTCCGCCACTTCCTTCCATTCTGTAACTTTCATTCACGTCAAAAACAAAAAGTTTTTTATCTAGAATATTTATTTCTTTTTGCTGCAGCACACTCAGATCATCAATCACCCAAAAGCCGCGCCCTTGTGTGGCAACAATCAAATCATTTTCTTTAATCGTGAGATCAGTGATTGGCACCATTGGAAGATTTAGTTGAAATTTTTTCCAGTTGGCTCCATAATCATAACTGATATACATACCGAATTCTGTTCCGGCATAAAGTAAGCCGGGCCTTTTTTTATCTGCTCTCACTACTCTTGTAAAATGCATTTTGTCAATCCCATTTGTGATGAGCAACCAGTTTTTTCCATAATCATCGGTTTTGTAGATGTATGGCGTGTAATCATCAGATTTATATTTTGTGCCCACCACATAAAACGATCCTTTTTTAAATGGATCTGCTTCCAGAGAATTCCACATTATCCATTTCGGGCAATCTTTCGGAGTGATGTTTTCCCAATGAGCACCTGCATCTCTGCTAATGTTCAATAATCCATCATCGCTTCCCGTCATCAACAAATCTTTTTCCAGCGGTGATTCCATAGCAGTGAAAATGGTGCAATAATATTCTACTGAAGTATTGTCTTTGGTAATCGGCCCACCACTTGATGCTTGTTTTGATTTATCATTCGTAGTAAGATCAGGACTGATTGTTTCCCAGGTCTGCCCATCATTTTCTGTAACAAATAATTTATTGCCGCATGTGTACAAACGTTTAGGGTTATGCGGAGAAATGAAAATGGGGAAGTTCCATTGAAAGCGATATTTCTGAACATCTGCACCGGCACCCATCGGATTATCGGGCCACACATTGATTGCGCGATTCTCTCCCGTTTTATGATCTAATCTCGAGAGAAATCCGCCATAGTTTCCACCATAAACAATATCTGGATTCAATGGGCTTGCGAGAACATATCCGCTTTCTGCTCCCGCAGTTGGCTGCCAATCATCTTGAGTAATTGCATCACCATAAGTTCTGCTTTTGATCCTTACTGTTGAGTTATCTTGTTGCGCACCTAATATGCGATAAGGAAAAGAATTGTCGGTGGTAACTCGATAAAATTGACCAGTGGGTTGCGTATAATAATTGCTGAAATTAGCAGCACCATCAAAACTCACCTGCGCACCGCCATCATCAGCAATGATCATTCTGTTGCCATCTTCAGGATCGATCCACAAATCATGATGATCGCCATGAGGCGTTGTGTTTACAGCCTGAAATGTTTTGCCGCCATCTTTGCTGCGCATAAAATTTACGTTCGTACTGTAAACAAGATTTTCATTTTTCGGATCAACAAACACTCTTGAATAATACCACGCACGCTGACGGATATTATTATCGTTGGATTTCAATTCCCATGTTTCTCCACCATCGTCGCTTGCAAATAAGCCACCACCCGCATTCTCAACAATGGCATATACTTTATCAGTGTTGCTCGGCGCAACGGCAACGCCGACAATGCCCCAGGTTCCCTTCGGAAAACCTTTTTTAGCAGAGAGATTAATCCATGTTTCTCCACCATCGTTGCTTTTCCACAAACCGCTTCCTTCACCACCGCTTTCCATGCTGTAAGGTGTTCTGATCACGTGCCACAAACCCGCATATAAAACAGAAGGATTATTTGGCTCCATCACTAAATCATCACAACCAGTTTGATTGTTCACATACAAAACTCTTTTCCAATTCTTGCCACCATCCGTTGTTTTATAAACTCCGCGTTCTTCATTTGGGCCGAACAAATGACCCATTACAGCAACCCATAAAATATTCGGATCTTTCGGATGAACGACTATCTTAACAATATGTCTCGTGTTTTTTAATCCAATATTTTTCCAGGATCTTCCACCATCATCACTTCTCCACATGCCACCCAAACCTTCGCTCACATTGCCACGCATCGTGCTTTCACCTTCGCCAACATATAAAACTGTTTCATCGCTCGGCGCAACTGCAACTGCTCCTATACTGCCACCAAAATATTTATCGGAAATATTTTTCCAGTTATTTCCGCCATCGCCTGTTTTCCAAACACCACCTCCTGTAGCACCAAAATAAAAAGTATTTTTATCTCTATAAGATCCCGCAACTGCGCCGCTTCGCCCCCCGCGAAAAGGACCGACTTCACGATATTTTATTTTAGAGAAAAAAACAGAATCGTCATTCATTTCTTTTGGATTCTGAATGGATGAATTCTTTTTTTTCTGTGCGAATGAAAAGATTGTAGTAATAATAAGCGCAGCGAAAACAATTATCTTTCTCATAATTTTTTTCTGGTTTTAGTTGATTTTTTTGTGAAGTTTTTATTCCCCAAACATATATTCTAAACGATAAACTTGTATAATTTTTATGAAATCAATTTTTGCAAATTCACTTTGTTCAAAAAAAATTCTATTCAAACCACCCGAACATATCCTGCAATGATGTATTTGACTTTTGTTCTTCATCCAAATCTCTCAATATATTTCCTTCTTTGAATTGAATTAAACGTGTTCCATATTGATGCGCATCTTTTAGATTATGTGTGATGCACAAAGCAGTTAAATGATATTCCTTGATTAGCTGATTTGCCAACTCAAGCACCGATGCAGCCGATTTAGGATCAAGCGCGGCAGTTGGTTCATCAAGCAATAAGATTTTTGCGTCATCCATTACGCTCATCAGCATCGTGAGCGCCTGGCGCTGCCCACCGGAAAGGCTTCCCATCAACTGATCAATTTTATTTTCTAAACCCATTCCTAATTTAGCAATCATATCCTGCACTTTCTTTTTAAAAGATGCATTGATTCCAATGGATAATTTTTTTGATTGCGTTCTTAATGCAGCCAAACGAAAATTATCTAGTATAGTCAAATCGGATGCAGTACCAGTGTAAGGATTTTGAAACACTCTCGCGATCCATTTGCTTCTTTTGTATTCCGCAAAACGAGTTGCATCTTCGCCATTAATCATCACTTTTCCACTGCTTGATCTTTCTGCACCGGAAATAATATTCAGCAAAGTTGTTTTGCCGGATCCATTCGCGCCGACAATCACAACATAATCTTCTTTATTAATTGTAAGACTGATATTTTTGAGAGCGGTCACTTCATTGACTTCTCCTTTATTGAATACTTTCGATATGTTGTCTAAAGAAATCATTTATTTTTTTTCAAGATGCTGCTCAATCTTGGAAGCGCTACAATCAACAAAACAAAAAGAGCAGTTACTAATTTTAATAAATTCGGATCCACGCCGGATGCTAAGGTTACAGCCAACACCATTTGAAAAATCAGGCTTCCAAAAATCACCAATATTAATTGTGAAATAATTGATTTTATATTGAACCATGTTTTCAACGCATTTGCGATCAGCACAGAACCTAATCCCACAATAACAATCCCAATGCCCATATTAATATCTGTGAAACTTTGATATTGTGCAACAAGAAAACCGCTGAGCGCAGTTAATGCATTGGCCATTGCAAGACCGATGATCTTCATTTTATTATTATTTATCCCAAGTGATTTTGTCATCGTTTCGCTGTTGCCAGTTGCACGCATCGCAATGCCGAAATCTGTTTTTAAAATATAAGTCAAGATCAAAACAAGCGCGACAATAAACAGCAAACCAATAATCAGGTTATTATAAATTTCGTTTGAAAAAAAATGCAGTTGACTGAAAACAGATGAAGTGCCGATCAAAGGAACATTTGATCTGCCTAGAATAATAAGATTTACAGAATAAAGCCCGGTCATTACTAAAATGCCTGAAAGCAATGCATCAATTTTTAATTGAGTGTGAATGATTGCAGTGAGTGCTCCGGCAAGCGAACCCATTATCATGCTTGCAAGCACCACATAAATAAGCGGATAATGATGAGAAAGCAAAACTGCTGTTACTGCGGCTCCTAAGGTATAACTTCCATCCGTAGTGATATCGGGAATATTAAAAATCTTCATGGAAATAAATACTCCCATGCACATTGTCCCGAGACAAAGAGAAAACTGTAAAGCCTGTAGATAAAAATCCATTACGGTGCTATGGGTTCAAAATCTGAAGGTATGGTTAAATCATAAAATTTTGCAACAGCAGGATTAAAAACTCTTTTCCTGATCTTTACCATTTCCCAATGAAGGCCCGCAGTATTTTTTGATTGCAAAAAAATGGCAGCTTGCTCACCTGCCTGGTATCCCCATTGATAAATGTCTGCGCCATATGCAAGCAACGCCCCTCTTGAAACCAGCCCGGCTTCACTGGTGAAGATGGGCACCTTTGCCTGCTTGCATAATTTCTCTATCGATTCGAAAGATGCAAATACGGTGTTGTCTGGATTTGCAAAAAATGCATCAATATTTTTATTTAAAAGAGCAGATGTTACAAGCTGTGCATCTGCAGAATTATTTACCGGAAGAGAAACAAGTGTGATGTTATTTTTTTTTGCAAGCTCTTGAATTCTATTAATCGCTTCAACAGATTGTGGTTCGGATTGATTAAAGATCATGCCTACTGTTAAGCCAGAAGATTTTGGTTTGATGATTTTTGGAATAAGCAGGAATGAAGTGTCGATATAATCCAGATTTTCTCCGATGCCAAACAGATTGGCTGGAGGAGCACCTTTTGCATCAAGCACTTTCATTAATGAAGGCGTTGGTGCAACCATCATGAAAATTGGAACTGTATTTGTTTTTTGTACGGCGGTTATTGCAGACAATGATGCATTGGCAGCGATCAAATCCACATGCTCGCCAATATAATAGTTTACAATCTGAGCGAGTGTCGGAATATTTCCCTGCGCATTTCTGTAAATAATTTTTACAGTGCCATTTTTTTCATCAAACCCATTTTTTTTAAGCGCATCGATAAACCCAGTTTTTGCCTGCTCAATGGTATTATCCTGAAAAGCATCAACAAAGCCAACAACAGGAACGTTAGATTTTTGTTGCTGGCATGCAGCCAGGAATATTATTCCAAGTATTATATATGTTTTCATCTTGATTGTAAATTAATCAATAAAAAACATTCCATTAATAAATGTCAAATCATTTTCTTTCTGCTTCCATCTTTAATTCTTTTAAAAGAAACACACATGAAAAGTATATAATGTCTGTAGAATGCAGATCTAATGGAGTGCTGTTACTTTCCGACACAAAAAGTGAAATCCTTTGATTCTAGAGGGGTTCAGAGGAATTAGTAAAAGAATTCCTGTTTTCGAATAATTATCCCAATAGCAATTCAATAATAAATTCGCTTCCTTCATTTTCTTTTGTGCTCACTTTTATTTCACCACCATGAGCTTTAATAATATCATAACTTAACGACAATCCCAATCCCGTTCCCTGTCCGGAAGGTTTTGTGGTGAAAAATGGCTGAAAGATTTTATCGACTATTTTCTGCGGGATGCCGTTGCCATTGTCACTAACGGAGATGGATACCTGATTTCCTGATTTTTTTGTGCTTACTGAAACTGTGGGTTCGTAATTTCCAGTTTGTTGCTTCTTTTTCTCAGCAACAGCATAAAAAGCATTGTTATATAAATTCAGCAACACTCTTCCCATATCTTGCGGGATGATATCAATGTTGACGATACTTTCATCATAATCAGTTTTTAAAGTTGCATTAAATAATTTATCCTTTGCTCTTAAACCGTGATAGCTCAACCTTAAATATTCATCAGCCAATGTATTAATGTTTGTTGGCTCTTTTGCACCTGTGCTTAACCGTGAATGCTGAAGCATGCCTTTCACAATGGCATCTGCCCGTTTGCCGTGATGGCTTATTTTTTGTGCGTTCTCTTTAATATCATTCAAAATGGTTTTTGCTTCTGAAATATTTCCTTTATCGATTTCCTGGCCAGCTTCATCAATTAATTCACTATTCACTTCAGAAAAATTATTCACGAAGTTCAACGGGTTTTGAATTTCATGTGCAATGCCCGCTGTGAGCTCTCCGAGGGATGCCATCTTTTCGGATTGTATAAGTTGGGATTGGGCGTCATGATTTTTGCGTTTATCTATAACCTCTTTATTTATCTATCTGTAAGGGAACGAAGCTACTTGTATTACCTATTATACATCATCAGTTCCGTAGGTTTTTATCTGGGATTTGAAGGATTTGGATTCCAGCTTTTATGGCCTGGCTCGCCCGGATTTAATCCTATTATCCCCATTTTAATCAGTTTTGCCAATTGCGTCATCACGCTTTTCACGCTTCGTTTTCTACGGATTAATAAGGATCAAAAGATCTTGTTTTATTGGGGATGGACGGACAATATCATATTTATTCTTCTTGCTATTCTGAACATCGCAGGGATATATGCGGTGGCTCTGGGGCTGTCTCAATTGTTCAGCTTAATAGCATGTATATTTTATATTACTGCGGGCATCGTAAGTTTAAGGCGCGGTATTCCAACGGCTAAATATTTCCTTATTGGCTGGTCGGCATATCTTGTTTTGGTATTCCTGTTTATTCTTGCCCTTAACAATGTGGTGCCAAGCAAT
>Ga0207057_1215_pt1 | contig 12573 bp, 7 predicted proteins | sample Alteio_BWMinCont_33_FD_153265 | JGI IMG/M metagenome (GOLD analysis project Ga0207057, IMG submission 153265) | Enriched cells from forest soil in Barre Woods Harvard Forest LTER site, Petersham, Massachusetts, United States -... | ecosystem: Environmental > Terrestrial > Soil > Temperate forest >... | reverse complement strand
CATCCGGTCATAAATATATATCTCGATAAAATTGAAGCAATAAAATAAAAATGGCAACTATCAAACCCTTTAAAGCATTGCGCCCTAAGCAAGAACTGGCTTCAAGAGTAGCATCTCGTCCTTATGATGTGCTCAATTCAGAAGAAGCAAGAATAGAAGCTAACGGTAATGCCTACTCTTTTTTGCATATCACTAAATCGGAAATTGATCTGCCTGCAGATATTGACACCCATTCCCAGCAAGTGTATGATAAAGCAAAAGAAAACCTGCTGGCATTTCAGCAAAAAAATATTTTATTCAAAGAAGAAAAACCTTGCTATTACATTTATCAGTTGATAATGAATGGCAGAAGCCAGACTGGTTTGGTTTGTGTAAGCTCTCTTGATGATTATGATAATAATATCATCAAAAAACATGAGCTCACAAGACCTGATAAAGAACTTGATCGCATCACGCATATGAAAACAATTGGCGCGCAAACAGGAAATGTTTTCATGGCTTATCAAACAAATGAAAGGCTTAATAAAGAAATCGAAGATTGGAAAGCAAGCCATCATCCCGAATATGATTTTATCGCTGATGATAATGTGCAGCACATCGTCTGGATAATCAATGATGATGCAACCAATGAACGCATCACCAATTATTTTGCAGAAACAGTTCCTTGCACGTATATAGCAGATGGTCATCACCGCGCTGCTTCGGCAGCCAAAGTGAGAATTGCTTTGGGCGAAAATACAAGCGATGAAAGCAATTATTTTCTAACCACATTATTTCCTGCGAACCAATTGCGCATTTTGGATTACAACCGTGTTGTAAAAGATCTTAACGGCATGAGCGATCAGGAATTTTTACACAAGCTGCAATATGATTTTTTAGTTGGCAAAGTTGACAGCGCATTTTCTCCAACTCAATTTCATGAATTTGGTATGTATCTCAATAGCAATTGGTACAAATTAGTTGCGAGACCAGGCTCTTATGAAGATGATCCGATTGGGATACTGGATGTTTCCATTCTGCAAAAAAATGTACTTGATAAAATTCTTGCAATAAAAGATGTGCGCACTGATAAGCGGATTGATTTTGTCGGCGGCATTCGCGGGCTGGAAGAATTACAAAAGCGTGTTGACAGTGGCGAAATGAAAGTGGCATTCAGCCTGCATCCCGTGAGCATGCAGCAATTAATTGATATTGCAGACAGCGGCAACATTATGCCACCAAAAAGCACATGGTTCGAACCGAAATTGAGAGATGGATTATTAACGCATTTGATTAATTAAGCCTGACAGGTTTCACAACAACTTATCTTTAACGAAAGCTTCGCTTGCTCATTCGCCCAATATTTTATCTTTGATCATTATGAAAAAAATATTTTTCTTCCTGCTTTTGTTCGCAACTGTTTATCATTGCGATGCGCAGCAGCAAGATGTTAAAGCGCTTGATGAAACTGCAAAAACATTTATCCGTCAAGGCGATTATACAAATGCCATCATCGTTTACAATCGCGCATTGCAACAAGAGCCACAAAATCTTGAAATGCTGAAAGGGCTTGCCTTCACTTATTATCTGCAAAGAGATTATGACAAAGCGTTAAAAGTCGCAAAGCCTTTGCCAGAGCGGGCTGACGGAGATGTGCAAAGTTTTCAGATTCTGGGGATGGTTTACAAAGCAATTGAAGAAGAAAAAGATTGTGAAAAAATGTATAAAGAAGGGATAAAGAAATTCCCTAAAAGTGGCGTGTTGTACAATGAATATGGCGAAGTGCTTGGCACTGAAAATGGTGGCAACGCAATTAAGCAATGGGAGAAAGGTATTGAAGTAGACCCGAATTATTCTTCTAATTATTATAATGCAAGCAAATATTATTATTCGAAAAATGAAAAATTTTGGTGCGTGATCTACGGAGAAATCTTCGTGAATATCGAAAGCTACAGCAACCGCACTGCAGAGATGAAAGACATATTAATGGAAGCCTACAAAAAACTTTTTGCCGATGCAGAACTGATGAAAAATACGAACATCAAAAATGCTTTTGCATCTGCATTTATCAGTCAGGCTAATAGTGAGTCCGCTGCCATCGCACAAGGCATCTCTGCGGAATCATTAACAGCACTTCGCACAAGATTTATTTTAGCGTGGTTCGACAAGCCAGTGATCCAATTCCCATTCCGCCTTTTCGATTATCACCGCCAATTATTAAAAGAAGGAATGTTCGATGCATACAATCAATGGCTTTTCGGAGCAGCACAAAACCTTGCAACTTTCCAGGAATGGAGCAGCGCACACGCCGACGAATACAAGCGCTTCATCGACTTCCAAAAAGGCAGGATCTTCAAATTGCCCGAAGGCCAGTATTATCAAACACCATTAAAATAGACTTGCGTTTTTATTTGCAATTGACTATTTTTTACATAATTTAAATTTCGTAGTTTAAACCTTGCAAAGAAATGATTCGCGCAATGATCTGGTTTTAATATTTATGATACCAGCTTCAGTAACTCCGGTTGAGCATCGTTGCAAATGAAATTTTGTTATTTTTTTCTTTTTAATAAAAAAAGAAAAAAATAATCATTCCTTTCATCGGCAGAACATAAATTGAGCTTCTAATTAATAGCAAAAAACGTTTACATGACAGATCCCAAACGATTGTTCGATTGCGTCAGCTACCAATTGGAAAAATTTCCTAAAGAAGACATGGTGGCCGGAAAAGAAAATGGCAAGTGGAGGGCATACAGCACTAAAGAAATTCAGGATAATGTAAATCGCCTCACAGCCGGGCTTTTGCAGCTTGGTGTCTCCGGCAATGACATGACGACCGAGAACAGAGACAAGATCGCCATCATCGCAAACAACCGGCCCGAATGGTTGATCACCGATATGGCCGTTCAGCAATCAGGCGCAATACTCGTTCCAATTTATCCAACAACAAGCCCAAACGAAATTGAATTTATTTTTAATGATGCTGCAGTGAAATATGTTTTTGTTAGCAGTAAAGAATTGCTCGACAAAATAAAAAGCATACAAAGCAAGGTCCCTTCCTTAAAAAACATTTTCACATTCGATCAGCTCGCAGGCGCTGATCACTGGACAAATTTATTATCGCCATCAACTGATGATTCGCTTGCAAAAGTGGAAGCTTCAAAACAAAAAATAAAAGAAACTGATCTGGTAACAATCATCTACACTTCAGGCACCACGGGCGTTCCAAAGGGAGTGATGCTTAGCCATCGCAATATTGTAAGCTGTATTTTTCTATCCAAAGAAAGTTTTCCTTTTGAAGACAATCCATCGTGCAGAGCGCTGAGCTTTTTGCCGCTCAACCACATCTTCGAAAAAGTGGTGAGCTATGTTTATATGTTCAGCGGCTATAGCATTTATTTTGCCGAGAGCATGGAAACCATAGTTACAAATTTGCAGGAACTGCATCCGGATATTTTCACAACTGTTCCACGGCTTTTGGAAAAAGTGTATGAGCGCATCATGTCAAAAGGCTCAGAGCTTACAGGGATAAAAAGAAAATTATTTTTTTGGGCAGTAGGCATTGGCAAAAAATATGATAACAGAGTAAGCGGCGGTTTCTTCTATAACATACAATTATCCATCGCCAACAAACTTATTTTCAACAAATGGAGAGAAGCACTTGGTGGCAATATTAAAATGATAGTTACCGGTGGCGCCGCATGCCAGGAAAGACTGATGCGCATTTTTAATGCAGCAAAAATTCCCTTGTACGAAGGTTATGGCCCAACTGAAAATTCCCCGGTCATATCACTCAATGGAAACAAGCCAGGCAGATCAAAGTATGGTACTGTTGGCCCGATTATTAAAGGCATTGAAGTGAAGCTTGAAGAAGACGGTGAGATTTGTGTGAAAGGACCGACTGTGATGGTTGGTTATTATAAACGTCCCGACCTAACTGCTGAAACCATTATTGATGGGTGGCTTCACACAGGCGATATCGGCGCTTTTGAAGACGGGATTTTTCTGCGCATCACGGATAGAAAAAAAGAATTGTTTAAAACAAGTGGTGGCAAATATGTTGCGCCGATGGCCATTGAAAATAAACTAAAAGAATCCCGTTTCATTGAACAGATCATTATTGTTGGGCCAGAGAGAAAATTCGTTGGCGCTTTGATTGTGCCTTCATTTTCAGCTTTGAAAGAATGGTGCAAACAAAATAATATTGAGTACACTACCAATAATGAAATGATCCATCATCCAAAAGTTATTGCATTTTACAAAGACCTCGTTGAAACATACAACCAAAATTTCAACCACGTTGAGCAGATCAAAAAATTTGAATTATTATCACAGGAATGGAGCATTGAAACTGGTGAGATGACACCCAAACTGAGCCTCAAGCGCAAAGTAATCATGGAAAAATACAAAGATGCGATTGAGGGGATTTATGCGTAAAAAAATTATTTCAACATAGTTTTACATCTTTAATAGAAATAGTCTCAGAAAATATTTGATTAACTGCGTTTTCACTTTTGTTGAATATCTGTTGCAATATTTTATTGTAGCTTGTTGCAACATACGAGAGTTTCCGTTCTAAACAGAAATGAATTAAAGGGTTATATAAAAACTATTTTTTATTTTCACGCAGCTTAATGAAAAATAATAATCCCATACTAAATAATCCATACAAACCTCCTAAATATCATTATGCCGTTAATCCAAAAGATGGCAGCCTTAATTATAATGACATTAGACCTGGTCGTGCAATATTTACAAAAGGCAAACAAGTTATTCCAACAAAACAAATTCAGATATCGCTACTGGAATTGAACGATACTGCAACTCAAGAAGATTTAAACCATATTGTGAATCTGCTTCGATTGGAAGTAACCGATTGGAGAAATAAAGGTTACAATAATGTTACACGTGTTACACAAACACTGCTGAATTTTTGGTTTAATAATCCTGAGAGAGAAGTCACCAAGCAATTATTCTTTGCTCAACAGGAAGCAATAGAAACTGCCATATGGCTGAATGAGGTCGCAGTAACTAATAATCCTGGCAATAATATCTTTTCTCAATTAAAAGATTCATGGACGATTATTCCTGATGCCGACAAAATTCTTCCTCGTATTGGTTTTAAAATGGCAACAGGCACCGGCAAAACAGTAGTGATGGCTGCTTTAATTCTCTATCATTATTTTAATAGAAGCGAATATCGCAACGACACAAGATTTGCAGATTACTTTTTAATTATAGCCCCTGGTGTTACCATCAAAGACAGACTAAGCGTTTTATACGTTGATACATTAACTACAAGAAAGGATGAAATAAAAGATTATTACAGAGTAAGAGGATTGGTACCTCGTCAAATGGAGGATTTGCTCGAAGGTTTAAATGCAAAACTTGTAATTACTAACTACCATTCTTTTGAATTAAGAACATTGCAGGGTAATAAGAAAAGTCCTTTTGATGGAAAAATGATTGGGAAAGATGATCAGGGAAAAGAAATCAAAAATACAGTGACTGAAAATCCTGCATTAATGATCAGGCGACTGGTTAGCAGCTTTAAAGCAGGCGGTAGGCTATTAGTAATAAATGATGAAGCGCATCATTGCTATTATCCAAACTCTTCCAGTGATAAAAAGAAAAATAATAATTATAAAACTGCAGCTCCCGAAACAACGCAAGAAGAGAAAGCAGAAGTAAAAGAAGAAAATGAAAGAGCCGCTGTTTGGTACACAGGATTACTTGAACTGAGCAAAAAATTTCAGTTAAAGGCAGTGTATGATTTGAGTGCTACTCCTTACTTTTTAAATGGTTCTGGCTATATTCCTTATTCATTGTTTCCTTGGGTCGTTTCTGATTTTGGATTAATTGAAGCTATCGAATCCGGGCTTGTAAAAATTCCATTTCTTCCTGAAAAAGATAATACACATAATATTGATCAGGCAACACTGGCAAACATTTATGAAAAAGTTCAAAAAGAACTCCCAAAAAAAGGGCAGCGAAAGAAAAAATCTGAAGCCGCAGAAGCTGGTGAAATTTTAAAAGAAGAACCTCCTCAGTTACCAATGCTTGTAAAAACAGCCTTTGATCAATTTTATACTCACTATCAAAAAGACTACAATCGTATTGGAGATTTATTTAGTTCACCACCAGTAATGATAATTGTTTGCAACAATACAACAGTTTCTAAAGAAGTATATAAATGGATTGCGGGATATGAATACGAAGATGAAAAAGGGGATGTCATAACCACGCCAAGTGAATTTGATTTATTTTCCAACTATGACAGATCTACCCAATTATTGAAAAAAAAATCGCCCACTCTGCTTATAGATTCTGATGCGCTGGAAAATTCAAATCAGGTTAATGACGAGTTTAAAAAAGTATTTGCTTCAGAGATTGATAATTTTAAAAGAGAATATCGCATCACGCATCCAGGGAAATCAGTAGAGAATCTCACAGATGCAGATATTTTGCGCGAAGTAGTAAATACAGTTGGCAAACCTAATGCGCTGGGCTCACATATCAGGTGCGTAGTCTCTGTTTCCATGCTTACGGAAGGATGGGATGCAAATACAGTAACTCATATTGTTGGCATACGCGCTTTTGGTTCACAACTTTTATGCGAACAAATTGCAGGCCGTGCATTGCGAAGAAAAAATTATTATCTACAAGGTTATGACAAAGAAGGTAACCCAACTGAAGACAAACGAAAAATTATTGTTGAAAAATATCCACCCGAATACGCTCACATTATTGGTGTGCCTTTTAAGATGTTTAAAGGTGGGGAAAGCACAGGCATCATTGTTCCTAAAGAATATAAAAACATTGAAGCTTTGCCTGCAAGACAGGCTGCATTTGAAATTACTTTTCCCAATGTAACAGGTTATCGTGTAGAGTTAGAAGAAGATGCTGTTAAAGCAGATTTTTCGAACATGGAAAATTATGAATTGGATGGTTCTAAAATTCCTACAAAAACAATTATGTTCACAGCATTTTCTGAAGAGAAGGGAGAACTAACTGTGGACCAAGTGAAATCGATCAGAGAACAAAGCGTGATTTTCGCTATAACAAAGGATCTGATCCGGTTAAAATTTTCCGACAATGGAAAAGATAAACGATTCGATAAATTCAATCAGCTAAAACAAATTGTAACTGAGTGGTACAATAATAAATTGTATTGCAAAGGAGATACATTTAAGCAAATGTTATTGTATGATGACCCGCAAAGAGTAATTGCACATATTTATCGTGGCATCATTCAGTCTCAAAAAATTTCTGCCCGCATTTTACCTGTGCTGAATTTCTACAACAAATTCGGCAGCACAAAATATGTGCATGGCAACACCACTAAACCTGTTTTTGAAACAACCAAAAGCCATATCAATTATGTAGTGGCTGATACAGATAGCTGGGAACAGATAGCAGCTAAAACCTTGGAAGAACTGAACGAAGTAAAGTGTTATGTAAAAAATGCTTTTCTCGGCTTTGCAATTCCTTATGCTGCTAATAAAAAAGAAGATAATTTGTACTATCCCGATTTTATTGCCCGCTGCAAAAAACCCGATGGCTCTATGTTGAACCTCATCATTGAAATAACAGGAATGAACAGAGAAAAAGCTGCTAAAAAAGATTATGTTGTTAATCGCTGGTTGCCTGCGGTGAATAATGTAAAAGACCAATACAGTTTTGATGAATGGGATTTTATTGAAATAGCAAATGACATAACGGATATAAAAAATCAATTAAGGAATAAAATTAATGCAGCCGTTAAAGGAATTAAAGAAACGAAAGAAGAAAGAATTGAACGATTAAAAAAATCTTTCGGCGGCATTAAAACGGATGTGTATTTATCTGCTGAAGATTTAAGGCGGGAAAACCTTTATGATGATGATGGAAGATGATTTTATTAGACGCAAACATATTAATTCATTCAAACCAGCCTGCAAGCCCACATTATCCTGCCATAACTGAAAGGCTTACGGCTTTCGCTGAAAACAATGAAGAGCTTGCTGTTTGTCCACAGGTATTATATGAATATTATGTTGTTGCTACAAGACCGTTGGCGCAAAATGGATATGGCATTTCCGCGGATGATGCAATAGAACAAATTAATATTTTTAAAAGCGGTTATACTTTTATTGACGATCCTGAGAATTTAATTTCTGAATGGCAGGCAATTATTAATAAATATAAAACAATCGGGAAAACAGCACATGATGCCAGACTGGTGGCATTGATGCAGGCACAGGCCATTGAGCAGATTTATACTATGAACCCTGCAGATTTTAATCGTTATGCAGACATTATCACCGTGCTAAATTGATAGCAGATTATGGCCAAAAATATTAAAGCATACAAACACGCAGACAAACGAAGCCACACACCAAGCACGGAAGAAGCGGGCATGGAACAGAACAACCCGAAAGTAAAAGGCAAAGAAGAATTGGATTTGCCAAAAAACCCGATTGTGCACCGCGGACAAGATCCTGAATTATTTTGGATGAATAAATACGGTGCTGATGAAACAGATGACCGCTTGCAAGTTGACATCAGAAGTTTATATAGACACGAACACATAAGCCCAGAACTTTTAGTAAATGGTTTATACAAATTAAAAAAAGAAACTAACGGCAATGGACAACCTACATTGTTTGATGCATTTGGGAACAGCTTTGAATTAGATGAATTAGAAAAACCTACCAGCTATTATACACATCAGGATGGCTGGAGCAACCGATTGATACAAGGTGATAGCTTATTGGTGATGACAAGTTTGCTTGAACGAGAAGGCATGGCAGGTAAAGTGCAGTGCATTTATATGGATCCGCCTTATGGCATTAAATATGGAAGCAATTGGCAAATGCAATTGAACAAAAGAGATGTGAAAGATGGTAGCGACGAATACTTGACGGGAGAACCCGAAATGATAAAAGCATATAGAGACACATGGGAGCTTGGAATACATAGCTACTTAAGCTATATGCGCGACCGTTTATTGGTAGCAAAAGAATTAATGACGGAAAGTGGATCTTGCTTTGTGCAGATAAGCGATGAGAATGTTCATTTAGTAAGAAGCCTGATGGATGAGGTTTTTGGAAGTGAGAATTTTGTGAGCTTAATTTCTTTTAGGAAAACTGGAAGTCAATCTTCTTCACTTATTGGCGTAATAAATGACTATTTAATTCTTTATGCAAAGAACAAGAACGAATTTGAAACAAAATTTCGGAAGCTATATAAAAAAGTTAGTTTAAAAGAAGTTGACGATTATAACCAAATAATGTTGGCAAGTGGTAAAATTAGAAAAGAAAAAATTTCCATAGAAGAGAGAGAAAATCCTTCATCGCTTCCAACAGGTTCTAAAGCTTTTCAAGCCACATCTTTGCAATCAGATGGAAGATCAAATAACGTTGATTATAAATTTGAGTTTGAAGGGAAAACATATCAACCGGCTTCAGATGCCCATTGGAAAACATCTATTAACGGATTAAAAAAATTATCAGAAAAAAATAGAATTACTAAAACGAAAAATGGCAACACATTACGGTATGTTCGCTTTTTTGAAGATTTTCCGTTAAGGGAAATGAATTCTAATTGGAATGACACATATGCACCTTCTGCTAAAGAGAAAGAGTATGTGGTACAAACATCTATTGATGTGATTCAACGTTGCATTTTAATGACCACCGACCCAGGCGATTTAGTACTCGATCCTACTTGCGGCAGTGGCACTACGGCTTATGTTGCTGAACAATGGGGTCGCAGATGGATAACAATCGACACCAGCCGCATTGCCCTGAACATTGCGAAAACAAGGTTGATGACGGCTTTATTTCCTTATTATTATTTGTATGATGAAGTGCATCGTGGCTTAATAGTAAATGGCGCAGGTCATGCCAATGCTGCCGACATACGAAACGGTTTTGTTTATGAAACCGTGCCGCATATTACTTTAAAAAGCCTCGCCAATGATGAGCCTGCCGAAACAGAAATTTTATACGACAAACCAAAAGCAGATAATAAGCGCATTCGTGTAAGTGGGCCATTCACTGTAGAAACATTGCAAAACTTTGAGCCCATTGCACCGGGAGAATTAGAAAAAAAAGATTCCGGAGCAACAGACATTACCAGCTTTGAACAAAAAATATTTCAGCATTTAAAAAGTGCTGGTATAAAAAATGGTTTGAAAAATGAAACAGCAATCTTTACACGTGTTGAACCATTAGCGAGCGCATACATTCATGCAGAAGGTTTTTATCAAACAGAAAAAGGTGAATGCAAAGCTTTCTTTCATATCGGCCCGCAGTTTGGAACTGTCAGCCGTCAGGCAGTTAATGAAGCAGTGAAAGAATGCCGCAACCGCGGAGGTGCTAATTGGCTCATTATTCTCGGTTTTAGTTTTGAAAGTGATATCAGTAATGTCACGGAGACAACAAGTGTAGGAACTTTTGAAGTAACTAAAGTCCGCATGGCAGATGATTTATTACAGGAAGGATTATTGAAGAAAGATAAAAAAGCTGCTTCCTTCATGACCATTGGTGAACCGGATGTGAAGCTGCATAAAGAAAAAGATTCTGTAACTGTTGAAATAGCAGGCATGGATATTTACGATCCAATCAAAGACGTAGTAAAAAGCTTCAATCGTGAAGACATTGCATATTGGATGGTAGATGATGATTATGATGGCGCAAATTTTATTGTTAAGCAGGTATTTTTTTGCGGCGGAGATGATGAGTTTGACAAATGGCGCAAAGCATTGGAGAAAACAGTAAAAGTAGAAATAGATGAAGACGCCTGGGAAAGATTATATAAACATATCTCACATCCTATTGCATACAAGAAAGGGAAGAAGATTGCTGTTAGAGTAATCAGTCAGTTTGGAGAAGAGAGCACAAAAGTTTTAAGTTTATAGAACAGAAAAAAAAATTCCAATCATAATCACCAAGTAGTAGAATAAAATATTCATCTCATCTGAGCTACCATTCTTTTCACAATAACCCATATGTATTAAAATGTGCTGAACTGCTTTATTAAACACACGCCTGTGCTATCTTTGAAATAATGGAATCAAACAAAGAAATTATTGCAGCGGTTCTTAACAAAATCCCGCACCAGCCTCCTTTCCGCTTTATTGATGAAATAACTTATGTCGATGACAAGCGAATTGAAGGAAATTATTTTTTGAAAGAAGATGCAGATTTTTACAAGGGTCATTTCCCTGGATTTCCGATAACACCGGGCGTAATATTAACTGAGATCATGGCACAAATTGGCATGGTTGCTTTCGGCATTTATTTGATGATGATACAGGGAGAAACTGCTTTCACAAATATGGCAACGATGCTAACTGAAACAAATATCAAATTCAAAAAACGGGTGATGCCGCAACAAAAAGTTTTTGTTCATTCTGAAAAAATATTTTTTCGGCACGGCAAACTACAATGCAATACTTCATTAAAAGACAGCGAAAATAATTTGTTGTGCTTTGGGAGCATGAGCGGCATGCTGATCATAAAAACTTAACCTGTCTGCAAAAATGAATCGCGTAGTAATAACTGGTCTTGGAGTGGTGGCGCCGAATGGGATAAATATTCCATCATTCACTCATGCAATTAAAAATGGGATCAGTGGCATTCATTTTTTGCAAGAACTTAAGGACTATGCAATGGGTTGTTGCGTTGCAGGCTTTCCAAAAAATTTCGATGATTCTATCCTGAATAAATATTTAAGTCCGGGCGCATTTAAAAGTTTGCGCAGCACAACTGTGAAATATGCATTGGCAGCAACCATTGAAGCATGGGCGAACGCAGGCTTAACAATCAATTCAAATAATTTAGACACAGACACAGGATGCATTTTTGGCAACGGTGTTTGCGATGTGAACCACATGCGTTATGCTATTGAAATGTTTGAGAAACTCGAAGTGCAAAAATTAGGAGTGCGGCATATTGAACAATTAATGACAAGCGGATCGAGTGCTTACATTGGTGGCTTGCTCGGGCTCGGCAATCAGGTAACCGCGAACAGCAGCGCATGCAGCACCGGCACAGAAGCAGTTGTGATGGCATATGAAAAAATAAAATCAGGAAGCGCGAAACGAATGGTGGCAGGCAGTTGCGAAGCAAGCAGCATGTATATCTGGGGCGTGTTTGATGCAATGCGTGTGCTGAACAGAAATCATAATGATAATCCCGCAGCGGCAAGCAGACCGATGAGCATTGATAGTGCAGGTTTTGTTCCTGGCAGTGGCGCAGGCGCTTTGATTTTAGAAGATTTGGAAACTGCTAAAAAACGTAATGCAATTATTTATGCCGAACTAGTAAGCGGATTCGTGAACAGTGGCGGCCAACGCAATGGTGGCAGCATGACAGCACCTTCAGCAGCAGGTGTAAGAACATGCATTGAAACAACAATTGAAAAATCAGGTATCCATCCCTGTGAAATTGATTTAATATGCGGGCATCTCACAGGAACTGCAGCCGATAAAATGGAAATTGCTAATTGGGCTTCAGCTCTTAATCGCAGAGGTGAAAATTTTCCATTCATCAATACTTTAAAATCATTAACAGGACATTGCATCAGTGCAACAGGAGCCATTGAATG
>Ga0207057_1214_pt1 | contig 12612 bp, 15 predicted proteins | sample Alteio_BWMinCont_33_FD_153265 | JGI IMG/M metagenome (GOLD analysis project Ga0207057, IMG submission 153265) | Enriched cells from forest soil in Barre Woods Harvard Forest LTER site, Petersham, Massachusetts, United States -... | ecosystem: Environmental > Terrestrial > Soil > Temperate forest >... | reverse complement strand
CCCGACGCTTCTCGTCGAAGGCGATAATAAGCCAGGCGTGGCGCACAAGATCGCACAGGCGATTGCGGAGGCAGGAGTTGACCTCAGCTTTTTTGTTGCCCAAGCCATTGGGAGAAAGTACTCAGCCGTCATCGGTTTTGCAAATGATGGCGATGCAAAAAAGGCGGCAACTCTTATCAAGAAGGCAAGCGGAAGGAAGTGAGCGTATTCAGGTCTGCCATCCAAGTTGGCCAATTCCGTCATCGCAAGAGTCACACCTGTTTGTCCCCACCGAGAGCGGAATTTCGGTTCAGGATAGGAATCTAGCCTACAAGCGCGGATCCACCGGTTCGCTTTCTAAAGCCAGCACTCCGAATACGTATTCGTGGGTGCGCCGTAACGGCTCTTTTTTGACGAAGCGCTCCAACGCCTCAATCTCGAGCGCGAACTCACGGCTGGCCAGCGACCGCTTCCCGCCGACTCCCCGAGATCCACGTACTGACCGCTTGAAAAAGAGAGCCTGAATCGGAGTTCATTCAGGTGTCTCGAATTGGCGAGTAAAGATCATCCACGGTATGTGAATATCTTCGAACCAAAACTCCTGCCCTTCAGATACGCCTCGCAGTGAGTTTTCGATGAAATCAGGAACGCCGACACCCAGAGGGCGGGCATACAGCCGGTTGACAACAGTCACGGGCACGCGCTTCATCCAGTCATGCCAGCACTCCTCTAGACTCTTGATAATGTCCCTTGTTCGGGCATCAGCTACTGCCGCACGAGAACCTTCCGGATACGCAATGTACACAAAGCCGATGTCACCCGCCGGTACCTGCTTCACGGCACTAGTCCATAGAGACAAAATGCCGCGTGATTTCTTTAGTAGCGCAGTCTCGCTTTCGCTGCGCCATTTTAAGCAAAGAGGAGAGCGAAAACTGCCGACCATGATGTCCGTGGGGGATTCCACTTCGCATAATAGCCCATCCCACTCATCTTGGTCGGGATTCCACCCAAACGCGGACCCCAGAAAGTCCGGAGAATACAGTCTCGTTTCGACAACCGTGTTGAGGTAAGCGTGCACAAAGCGCCGAACACCTATGTCGCTTACCAGCACACCTTACGGCTCTTTGCCCAGACCGCTTCGAAGACACCTCTGGAGGAACTCGATCGCAAAGACATTCTGGCGTTCATGGCGCTGCTCAAGACACAGGGCAGGGCATCCCGCACAATTGCAAATAATGTGAGCTACCTCAAGACTTTCTTTTCCCACTCGGGACTTGAATGGCCGCTGTTGAAAACTGACAACTTGTGTTCGCACTACGCCTGCGCGTAGTGCGAACCCTTCGCTAATTGCAGAGCGGGATACCTGTTATGTTTTCCCCCTATCAATTGTCGTCAGACTGTAAGAACTACCCTCCCGAAGGGGCGGCCTTCAACGAGATAACGCAGAGCCTCAGCCGCTTCGGCCAGAGGGAACGTCTTCGCCACGATCGGTCGGATCGCACCGGATTGAAGGAGAGACACAATTGCGTTCCACGCGTCCGTAACGGTCGCCTGCGGCTGACGAAACATATTGAGACTCCGGATGCTGGCTTGCGGCACGATGAGATCTGTCACGTCAATGCTTGTCTTACGGCTTGCGGAATATCCCAGTGTTGTGAGGCTTCCTCCCAACGCGAGCGCTTTGAGCGCCTCGCTCAAGACTTCACCGCCGATCCCATCGATCACAATGTCAGCGCCGTAGCCGTCGGTGATACGACGTACGCCGTCACCCAACTTCTCCAAGCAAGTATCGATGACTTCATCGAATCCGAGCGCCTTCGCCTGCTCGGCTTTCGTATGGTTGGTCGTGCTCGATATGGCGTGTTTTGCTCCCAGAGCGCGCGCCAATTGCGTCACCGCGTTGCCGACTGATCCCCCGATCGCCGGTGCCAGAACGGTTTTGCCAGGACGAAAACCGGCCAGAGTAAGAGCCACTTGCGCGGTGAGATACGCGACCGGAATGCCTGCCGCGCTCACGTCATCGACACCGTCAGGTACCAGGCAAAGATCTTCCTTCCGTACAGCAATCCACTCGCTGTAGGCTCGTTTTCAAAAGCGCCATAGGTGCCCCAGAGCATCACGCGCGAGCCGACGGGAAAATCCGCTCCGCCTCCCTCTTCCACCACGCCCGCTCCTTCGTTGCCCAGGACTAGCGGTACCTCCGGGATGTGAAATTTGCCGGAAAGAATCGTATGGTCGAGCGGCGTGACGCCGGCTGCCGTGATTCGCACCAGTACTTTCCCGTCTGTCACCGCTGGTTTGGGAAGATCGACCAGTCTCAACGCTTCATAACCACTAAATTGCTCCGCTCTCATTGCACGCATATTGGTTCTCCCTTTTTACATGCCACTCCTGGCCTGCGCCTCTAGGCCGCAACCCGGAATTTGTTAATGTCGATCGAGACCACCAGCAGGTCGCGAATAAGCTGAGTCCCAAGGTTTGCTTTGGAGGGACAACGAATCGCTGATAGGACAGGCCTTTCCTTCGAGATTGTTCCCGTATCCCCTCCCCTTGCCAACGCTTGGCCGATTGTGAGAACAACCCCCTCAAAGGGCGCCCCTCCATTAGGCCAAGCAGAAGTTCGTGGAGTCAGTCATGGTTCGCTTTCCTCAAATTGCACGGCCGTAATGCTATGCATTGACACTGCCCGCGATATCGATCAGGACCTTTCCGCCCTTGAGAAGATGAGTTATGGCTTCCTTCATTTTCGACATCGGATAGACCGCGGCGACGGGGACTTGTAGCGCACCGGACGCAACGAGAGGGGCGGCTTCGATCTGCGCAGGCAGGATCTTCGACAAGTGATCGAAATCACCCAGGAAGAAGCCTTTGACTGTCAGATGTTTCCCTATGAGGTAGAGGGCGTTGATTGCCATCGGTCGGCCGGTCGCCGCTGCGTAGGAGACGAGCACGCCCCGATCCGACAGCAACTGAACGAGCGTGGCTGTCGCATCACCGCCCACTGAATCGACTGCCAACCGAACCGACCCTTTGCCGATAACGCGCACCGCTTCCTCGACTGCTGCAGGTTCGTCTAGGAGCACTACGTCTGCTCCGGCAGCCTTGAGTTCGTCGATCAATTCGGGACGCCGTACAAAGCTGATCGTTCGAATGCCACGCTGCTTCGCGATGGCGCTCAAGGATCGACCGACGCCGGAATTCCCTGCATTTTGAACGACCCAATCACCGGGCTTGAGGTCCGCATATTCACTGAGGATCAGCGCCGCCGTGGGTGGATTGCTGCCGAGCTGCGCGAGTTGCAGCCGATCACCGTCAGGTAGCGGGAACAGCCCTTGCGCCGACGCGATCATGCGCGCCCTCCAAGTCAGGCCGAGGACGGGCGTTAGGACGTGGTCGCCGACCTTTACGTTGGTAACACCAGGACCTACCGCTGCAACTCGACCGAAACCCTCGTTTCCAACGACAGTTGGTGCCGGAGGGCCTCCGAAGTAACCGCGTATGAAGAGCAGGTCATGCAAATTTAAGGGTGCTAGTTCGACATCGATTAGGACCTCGCCCGCTCCCGGGACACCCGGCTCCGGGATCTCAACGAGTTCTAAGACATTGAGAGGGTCACCGTAGGCTGAGATTTGAAGTGCTCGCATTTAAGACCTCCTTGGGTTTGGGGAAAGCAGGCTTTCTGGATTATTCTTATAATCCACATACACGATTAGATTCGTAATCCTGAATTGGTCGCAGATTATTTTCAAGGAGGGTCATATGGGCTATTCCAAGGCGCAAAAGGAGAAAACTCATAAGCGCATCGTTGCCATAGCCTCAAAGAGATTCCGCGAAAAGGGCCTCGCGGGATTCGGAATTGCGGAGTTGATGAAGGAAGCTGGCCTGACGGTTGGCGGTTTCTACAAGCACTTCGACTCTCGTGACGAACTAGTGGCGGAGGCACTCAGCGATGCATTCGGCACCTGGCAGCGCCAAAAGGAAGCTGCTGAATCCGGCGGGCAGCCGCTATCCTTCGCGAAGCTTATCGACGACTACTTGAGCGATGTGCACCGCAAGAATCCAGGTGCGGGCTGTGCCTTCAGCGCACTGGCGCCGGAGATCGCTCGCAGCGATAAGCGGACTCGTGCGCTTACCTCTGAACAAGTCAGGAATGACCTTGAGTTGCTTGTCGGGTTGCTGCCAGGCAAGGATAAGCGTGCGGCAAGATCGAGAGCGATCCTGACTTTCAGCGCGCTCGTCGGAGCGATGTCGCTGGCACGCGCCGTATCGGATGAGGCGCTTTCGCACGAAATCTTGAAGACGGTGGCAGACCGTCTGAAGAATCCCGCCTGAGAACGACCAAGCCGGCGGGCTTCACTGCGGCGGCTTTCGATCAGACTTGCCCTCTGCCGCCATCCACGAACAGTTCGATACCTGTGACGAAACTGGAGTCATCTGACGCCAGAAACAACGCCGCTTTGGCAATTTCGTCGGGATCCCCCATCCGTCCCATTGGAATAGTGGACACGATCCGTGCAATCGCGTCAGCAGGTTGTCCATCGATAACCGGCGTATCCGTTGGCCCCGGGCTAATAACGTTTGAGCGAATATGGCGGTCCTTGAGATCCGAGGTCCAGGTTCGGACGAATGAGCGGAGGGCGGCCTTCGTCGCGCCATAGACGCCGAAGGCTGGCGTGCCTTTTACGCTCGCTACCGAGCCGTTGAGGATAATCGAGCCACCGTCCTTCAGTAGTGGCAAGGCTTTCTGCACGGTGAACAGCGTTCCCTTAACATTGATGTTGAATAGTTTGTCGAAATGCTCCTCAGTGATTTTGCCGAGAGGAGAAAATTCCGCAATGCCGGCATTGGCGAAGACGATGTCAAGTTTCCCTTTTGCTTTGACAGCCTCATAAAGACGATCAAGATCGGTCAGTTTTGCAATGTCTCCCTGAATGCCAGTAACGTTGCTGCCGATCGCCTGTACGGCCGCGTCGAGCTCTTTCTGACGGCGGCCCGTGATGAAGACGTAGGCACCCTCTCTTACGAAGAGCTTTGCGGCAGCCAAACCTATCCCGGTTGTGCCACCGGTAATGACTGCTACTTTTCCTTGAAGCTTCTTATTTTCGGTCATCGGATGTAGCTTTCCTCCTTCTCCTTGCTCTTAGTCGGCGTTAAAAAAGACGTGGCCTGGTCCCGCTTACGCTTGGCTTGAGGTGAATAGTTTCAGCATTTGCTCGTTGAACCCGTTCACCAAGGCATGCTCCCCAGGTCCGGGATTGGCTCGCAGAGGCTTTGCCGCTTCAACAAGAATTTCGTCACTATCTCTTCCAAGCTCGTCCAAAGTTTCGGAGATGAACTGATCGAGCGGCATTGCCTGCTCAGCCTCTTGGCTATTCATCAGTTCCGTCCGCACCCAAGGCGGCGCCACCTCGAGCACTCGAACAGCGCTGTCGCGAAGCAAGAAGCGTTGCGACAACACATAGGAGTGGAGCGCAGCTTTTGTTGCAGAATAGACAGCTGTAACGGCCAAAGGAACAAAGGCAAGGACCGAGGTGTTGTAGACAATGACACCACGTCGGCTCTTGAGCTGATCCAGGAGAGCCGAGGTCAAACGGATAGGGCCCAGAAGATTGGTCGTGACTGTCGACACGAGCAGCCTGTCGTCGATGACACCCGCCGCCTGATCCGGGTCCATGATTCCAGCGTTATTGATGAGAACATTCAGATCAGGGTGTTCTGCGGTCAGCCTCTTAGCCACTGCTTTGATACTGTCAGGGTTTGCGATATCGAGTTCGACAGCCTCGATGCCCGAATTGGCCTTCGCGACGGAGTCCAGATGGCTCTTGCGTCTGCCCGAGATGATGACTTTGTTTCCGCGTTTGTGCAGTTCCTCGGCCAGAGCGCGGCCAATGCCCGAACCGCCGCCGGTAATGAAGATGGTGTTTCCAGTGAGATTCATGATTTCTCCAATCAGTGTGGTGTGTTTGTTGCGTGAAGGTCCCAGGCTTATGCGGGGAAACGGTCACCAAACATGGGAAGGCCGCTGACGGACCCTGCCTGTGTGGCTTCGTCTTGCAATACATCCCAGTGCTCCGCGAGGAGACCGTCTTCGAACCGGACAACGTCGGCCGCAATCCAGGCCGCAGGCCTACCGATTCCGGAGAAACGGCCGTGCGCGATGACATAATCGTCTTCTGCGACAATGACTTGGTTTTCGTAGCGCAACGTGTCTGGCGACGAACGGACCAGAGCGAACAGTCCTTCGCGTCCCGGCGCGATATGCGCGCTGTGCTGGATGTACTTCGGCGACCAGAAGCGTTCTGCTGCCGCGTAGTCGCGTTTGTTGAAGAGAGTGTCGAAGGCTTCGAGAACGAGCGCCTTGTTCCGTTCGGGTGTTGTCTTTGGCATGTTCAGCTCCTGGAGTTGTGTTCGGATGGTTGGTAGGTTGGGTAATCGGAATAGCCGTGCGGCCCCGAGGCGTACACGGTTTCCCAATCAACCTCAGCAAGAGGGGCATTCTCGGCAAACCTCTGGACCATGTCGGGATTTGCGATGTAGGGACGGCCGAAGGCCACCAGATCTCCCAGCCCCTCCGCGATGAGGCGATTGCCGCGATCACGGTCCATCTCTACGTTCGCGATCAGTGTGCCTTTGAACAGAGGACGGAAATGCCGGAACCAGGAAGAACGGGCCGCGGACGTTTGTTGCGAAAAGGCTGTCAAGATTCTCTACCGTGTAATCCGCGATGCGGGCCGACTTACTGATTCCCGCGTTGAGCACAAGCACATCCAACCGATCGCCGACGATGGAGCGCACCTGTTTCGCGAGTAGCGCAGCACCCTCCGGAGTTCCCAGGTCAGCTGAGATTGCGTCTGCATGGCCGCCTTTCCTTTGAATCTCGGCCACGAGAGACTCCGCTTCCTGTTTGAGCTGCCATAGTGAACCAGGACATGCGCCCCAGCTTCAGCAAGCGCCGCTGCCGTCGCGCGGCCAATTCCTCGCGATGCGCCCGTCACAAGCGCTGTTTTGTCTTGAAGTGCGGTCATGGTCCTCTCTCTTGCCCTTTCAGGTCACGGACGGGTCGTTCTTTAGATTGATGGCGGGGCGGATGCCTGTTTCAGGCGTTCATTCCCCCGTCCACGGTCAGATTCGCCCCGGTGATGTATGTGGAGTCGGGACCGGCTATGAACGCCACTAGCGCAGCGACCTCGTCAACGCGCCCGTAGCGGTTGAGTGCGGTGACGGCCTTTTGCGGTACAGCCCAATCACTCGAGGCTGGATTCAAATCCGTGTCGATCGGGCCCGGCTGCACGTTGTTGACCGTGATACCCCGGCCCCCGACTTCTCTCGACAACCCCTGGGTAAATATCTTCACGGCCCCCTTCGTGGCCGAGTAGGGCACGAGCCCGGGCGTCTGGACACGCTCTCCCACGGCGGAACCGATGTTGATGATGCGACCGCCATCCTTCATGTGCTTCAGAGCAGCCTGCGTGGTAGCGAATACGCCGCGGATATTGATGTCTAGCACCCGATCCATCTCCTCCAGCGTCGTCTCTTCGAATGTCTTCGGAATGGCTGTGCCGGCATTGTTCACAATCACATCCAGTCGGCCGAAAGTCGCGACGGCCTTTTCGACCGCTCCTTTGACGGCTTTGGCATCGGCAGCGTCCGCCTGGATCGCGATGGCCTGGCCGCCGCCGAGTTCAATCGCTTTGACCACGGAGGAAGCCGCGCCCGCGTCCTTCGCGTACGTGATGGCCACGCTTGCTCCATCGGCGGCCAGACGCTTTGCAATTGCTGCGCCAATACCCCGAGAACCGCCGGTTACGAGTGCCACTTTGTTTGCCAACTTAGACATAAATCTCCTTTGGTTTCCTGAAACAATTCACCCGTGATCAGTTGGCCCCGTCCTCTCTGGTACGAGGCTGTTGTGAACCGTTCAGTTCTATACGATGAGCGGAACGCGGCGAGGATGCAGAGATATTGAACTATTTAGTTCTTTATCGGACAATGGATGCATGGGGCGCCCGAAAGGCTTTAGCCGGGAGGAATTGCTGGAGAAGGCCATGCCAATCTTCTGGAAGCACGGGTTCGCGGATACGACCCTCCAGGAACTGGAACAAGCCACCGGCGTGAACAAGTCAGGGCTATACACCGAGTTCCGAGACAAGGAAGATCTTTTTGTAGCGTGCCTGCGCCACTACCTTGAGAGCCAGGGAAAGAGGGGACTTCTCACCAAGGAGCCTCTTGGCTGGAAGAACGTCGAAACTTTTCTGAAGAATGGCCCCCTCAACAAGGGGGAAACAGCAGGGGTGTTTTTCCGTCAACTCGATGCGGGAGTTCGCTATCCTTCCGGATGAGGCTTATGTGGTCGTGACGGAGAATCGGGCGCTATTGGAGCGCCTTCTCACGATGAATATCGAGGCGGAAAACCCCGTATGGCCCCTTCTGCAATTGCGGAGATGGTGCTGTCCTTCTTCTCCGGACTATGCATTGAGCGCAACCTCAAATCCGGCAAGGCCTCGTCGACCCGCAAGAGACAAAAAGACTGACAGGCGATGTTGCTTGGCGTAACTGTACAACTCTAAGATTGGTGCAGGCCCTTCCCGGATTCCTAAATGCGTCCACTCGATACCTTGGCGGATATTCGGGCTGCTGCAGGTGATTTCAAACGCTGTTGATCTTACGGGGGTTTCGTTGCAGAATCTCTCTAGCAATGGGAAAGAAACAGCAAAGTCAGAAGGTAGAACTCCCGACGCCGGGAGAGCTTCGCCTGTTGCGAGTTCTGTGGCGAATTCGCGAAGGAGCCATTGAAGACATTGTGCTGGCGTCTGGCGAGGATCCACCTCCAAATTACAAGACTGTTCAAGCCTGGCTGCGGATTATGGAGCGCAAGGGACAAGTGGATCACAGACAAGAGGGCCGGGCCTTTATCTTCTACCCACTGATCAGCCGCGGTGATCTCCACAGGCTCTCCATTCGTCATTTGCTGGCCAGGTACTTGGGTTCCCGATCGGAACTGCTCGTGGCGCTCTTAAGCGATGAGCGCATCAGTCGGGAAGAATTGCGGAAGCTCGAGGAATTAATCCGCAATCGACGTAAGGAGCTGTCGTAGGCTGACATTGGAGTTGGATTCACGCCCGAGCCAGGGAGCCATATGAGCAGTGAGATTGCATCGGCGCTTTCGAGTCTGTGGTTCACGTATGTGCTTCAGTCTGCGGCTGGATACATGCTCTTGTGGCTCTTGTGCCGGTTCGTCCGGGATCCTAAATTCCGATTTCGGCTTTGGGGAGTCTTTTTCGGAGGGATGGTGGCAGCATGGTTAGGTTTGCTTCTGCGGTCCCGTTTGTCAGCCTCGGTTGCCTCCGTTAGCGCGGTCTTTCCAGGCGTTTCAGAGACACAATCGTCGTGGGCGCTCAATTTTGATTTGACACCCCACTTTTCGACGATTCTGTCCGGCTTGTGTTGGACATATGTGGCTGTCCTCGCTCTCTTCTTGCTGAGTTTTTGCGCCCGATTCTGGCAATTGAGGACTCTCTTGCGGACTTCACAGCCTGCCTCCGATTCACTTTCGTCACTTTTCGAATCACTCCGCAAGGGTATTCAAGCACCTCAGTGTGAATTACGGCTGGTCCCGCGCCTCCGCTCGCCTGCCGCTGCCGGGTGGAGACACCCAAAAATTCTGCTGCCTGAGGAGTTTCTTTCTCGACTTGAGACTCTACAACTCATGGCCATTCTTAGGCACGAATTGATGCATGTTCGTCGGCGTGATTATCTCTGGGACAGACTGGCGACTCTTGGCTGTTATCTTGTTTTCTTCCATCCTGCAGCGTGGCTTGTTCGACGTCACCTGCGTTGGGATCGCGAATTGGTCTGCGACGAAGCCTCAGTAGATCGCTCGGATGCACGTCGTCTCGACTATGCGGCATGCCTGACGACCTTGGCAAGCTGGCGGCTTTCCGGAGAAGGGTTTGCCGGCCCGATAGATTTTCTTTCTTCGCCATCTTTACTTTCCGCAAGGGTTCGCGCGATGGCATCGCCACCCAGTCTGCAGTATTCCGCGAACAAAAAGGCCGCGTTCGCATGCCTTGCCGCGGCCTCACTCATCCTCGCGATAAGGCTGGTGCCGGAAGCGACTTTTACTCCAACCTCGTCCACAATTGAAGTGCCACCACGCACTTCAGATTTGATCCCGGAATCTCCACACCAGCCTCAACCGGCCTCGTATGCTGAGCCAAAGCGTGTGTTACAACGACACAAATTGCCGGTTTCAGCAGCCAAGGTTCAGCACGTACAGTCCCGGTCCGCTTCTTCCGCGCCAAAAATCCCGAGTAGCCTCTCGGCGGTCTCGGGCCCATATCAACCGCAAACCCAGCCGAACCCTAAACGAAGTCACGCTCTATGGCGTTTCATCCCGAAGTTTGGCGGTTGGACAATTCGCTCGGTTAAGGTGGGCTTCTCCAAGGTCGAATCTCATCTTGCCGGCGATAGGCGTAAGAAGGAGCCATCCGGACAGTTCTCGTCCGCGACGACGAAGTTGGGTTCTGACTAAGTTACATATCCTGAACCATCGATAGCCGCCGCCTGTTAGGCGAGGCCCGCTTGACAACAAAGTCTTAAAAGTATTAAGACTTGGTAGCCAAGCAGCGAGTTGGGTAGGCCACTCGTGAATTGATGGCCGAGCACTCGACTATTGCGGCAACTGTACGCGTTTCCTCGCAACGTCTACGAACTTTCAACTGAATGACCTATAACTGATGGTGGCTTTGGGCTGAGGTGACCGCATGAGTGGGCCTGTTTTCCGATCCGGGTGGATCGTATCCCTGCTATCAATTCTTCTAGGCTTGCTGGCGTTTGCAGCATGTGTCGTACTGTACCCGCTGCTCACTTTGCCGCTTGCGTGGAAGGAACAGGCCATTTTCGGAGCGGTACTGATCCTGTTCGCAATGTTTCTTAATGCGGTCTCACGTTCAATTACCGTCACAACACTGCTGATGGCATTCTCCGTCTTCAGTACTCTGCGTTACGGCTACTGGCGTTTGATCCAAACCTGGGATGGAGTTACCAGCGGTGGCCACATCTACAGGTGGGACACCATTTTTGTCCTGCTTCTTCTGGCTGCCGAATTCTTTGCTTTCTCCACGCTGATATTGGGGTATTTCCAGACCTTGCGGCCGCTGAAGCGGCCTGCTCTACCGCTTGACGGAGACCCGGCGAACTGGCCAACCGTGGACGTGCTGATTCCTACCTACAACGAACCATTACACGTTGTAAGGGGAACTGTTCTGGCAGCAATCAACCTGGACTATCCGGCCGAAAAGATGCGCGTTCTGCTTCTCGATGATGGACGGCGAGAGGAGTTCCGGAAATTTGCGGAGCAGGCACGTGTGGAATATGTTGCGCGCGACAATAACTCGCATGCCAAGGCGGGAAATATCAATCACGCCCTCAAGCGTATCAACGGCGAATTTATCGCTATCTTTGATTCTGACCATGTTGTGTCGCGATCGTTTCTGAAAATGACGCTGGGATGGTTTCTCCGGGACCGCCGGCTCGGACTGGTACAGACGCCGCATCATTTCTATTCTCCGGACCCTTTTGAGCGAAACCTGGGACAGTTCCGCAGAGTTCCCAATGAGAGCGAACTGTTTCATCGTCTTGTACAGGACGGGAACGATCTGTGGAATGCAAGTTTCTTCTGCGGGTCGTGCGCCGTGCTGCGGCGCAGCACGCTTGATGAGATTGGCGGAATTGCAATCGAGACGGTCACGGAGGACGCACATACCGCCCTGCGCATGCAGCGGCATGGCTGGAACACCGCGTATATCAATATTCCGAAGGCGGCAGGCCTGGCGACGGAGAGCCTTGCCGCGCACATTGGGCAGCGCATTCGCTGGGCCCGCGGCATGACGCAGATTCTGCGTATCGAGAATCCGCTGTTCGCGTCTGGCCTCACGCTTCCCCAGCGGCTGTGTTACTTCAATGCGGCAAGCCATTTCTTGTTTGCTGTCCCTCGCCTCATCTTTCTAATCATTCCGCTGGTTTACCTTCTCTTCGGAATGGTCAACATCTATGGCTACACATGGGCTGTCCTGGCGTATGGCTTTCCCCATATCGTGCTGTCGAGCCTGACGAATTCACGCATTCAGGGACGCCATCGCCATTCCTTCTGGAGCGAAGTCTATGAAATTGTTCTGGCGCCGTACATTCTTTATCCGACCTTTCTTGCGCTCATCAATCCGAAACTCGGCCGGTTCAACGTTACCAGCAAAGGCGGAGTCATCCGGCGCTCGTATTTTGACCGGCGGATCGCCCTGCCTTACTTACTTCTGCTGGCGCTGAATGTGGGCGGACTTGTCAAAGGAGAGCATCTCTTCTTTGATGATTCTGCCCATCGCGATACGGTGATCATGAATGGTGCATGGGCCCTCTATAACACGATGATTTTGTGCGTGGCGGCCTCTGTCGCTTGGGAGCGGCGGAGATTGCGTTCGGGTGCATGTGTAAGGGCACGCGTGCCTGCCACTGTGAAACTTGAAGACGGGGGTGGCCTCGAGTGCGGCGGTCCTGTTGCCGGAGCGACCGTATATCTTTCCCCTAGTGTTGTTGTAGTAAAGCTAGATACAGCTGTGGAGATTGCGCGAGGCGTGACTG
>Ga0207057_1213_pt1 | contig 12636 bp, 7 predicted proteins | sample Alteio_BWMinCont_33_FD_153265 | JGI IMG/M metagenome (GOLD analysis project Ga0207057, IMG submission 153265) | Enriched cells from forest soil in Barre Woods Harvard Forest LTER site, Petersham, Massachusetts, United States -... | ecosystem: Environmental > Terrestrial > Soil > Temperate forest >... | reverse complement strand
AAATTCAATCCAGTTTTCGTATTATCCAATACTTCAAAAAATGATTCTTCTTTTTTTGTTGAAATATTGCTACAGGCTGACAAAAACAACAATCCTAAAATAAGAATATCCCTATAAATCTTATGCCATATATTAATCATAAACAATATCGTTGAAAAATTAGGATAAGGGTAAAACAAATTTACATGGTAAAGTCAATATCTATTTTGAAGAAAGGATCAAATTACTTTTTTAAGTTCTTGTCAATTTTATATAAGACAGGGAATTCGTCATTTTGCAAGAATAAGAGATAGGTGTTTTTCCCGCTTTTGATTTCCTCTATATCCCTTATCTGGCCTCGTAGCTCAAGACCTGTCTGGTCTGGCGCAAGCCATTCAAACTGTCCTTTGCCATTATTCAACAATATATGGCCGAAACTTGCATCGAGCCTTCCAAATTGTGGGAGAAAACCGAATTCATTTCCTCCGGCAATGATATCCGTGTACCCATCACCGTTAATGTCGAAACACTGCACCGCGTTCACGGAAGAAAGCTGAAGCATTGTCGGTAATTTTTGAATACTGAATTGTCCGTTGCCTTTATTAACAGCAATTATTGAACTACAATAGTTGAATTGCTTTACCAAAGATTTATTCAGAAGCTCAGAAGAGAATAATTCCTGAATGGATTTTTTAGCAAAATCCTGGTTCTTCAAACTCTGTTTTTTAATTAATGGAACCTGATCTTCCATTTCATGCTTCAGAAAAACAGGCATATCCTTGCCATCAATCGTGCGCGTCATCACAATATCAGGAACGTTATTTTGGTCAAAATCATTAATCCATAATTTTACCGGGTTTGCAGAATCAGGATGCAAATAAAAGTTCTCACCGATATTCCCCAATATTAAATCCATTTTACCATCGCCATTCACGTCTGCTGCTGCAACAGTTTGCCACCAGCCAAATAAATTATTCAGGTTAGATTTTATTTCCTCAAAATGGTCTTTTTTAAATGAAAATATCCTTGGTGCCATCCATTCGCCAGCTATAACTAATTCTTTATCATCATCACCTGTAACATCTGCCCACACTGCATTTGTAACCATGCCAATATTAGCAATATCGGGGTTTTTTGTTTTTGCAATATCAGTGAAATGGCCTTTGCCGTCATTCACAAATAAAAAACTTTGTGGAGATGGCCCGTACTCCCTTGGGATGCTTCTTCCACCAACGAAAAGATCGGGATAGCCATCATGATTAAAATCATAGGCTATCGCGACTGCAGTGTTCATTCCATTGTTATTAGAAGGAAATGCTGTTGCATCAATTGAGAAATTTCCTTTGCCATCATTCTTAAACAAACGAAACTGCATTTGCCTGCTATACGGCGGGTTATTATTCCCTCCGGGGCCAATAAAGAGATCTAAGTCGCCGTCATTATCTGCATCAAACAGTAGTACCGCCTCGTCTTCAAAATCTGTAAACTGTTCAAATGCTGGTTCAGCTTTTTTTATAAATTTTCCATCAGGTGTTTGCAAGTACAATTGTCCCGGATGCCCCATTGTGCCTCCAATATAAACATCATCACGCCCATCTCCGTTTACATCTCCGACTGATGCTTTAGGCCCTTCTCTGGAAAGCATTTTTGGCAAATTACGCTCATAGTAAAAATCTATATTGTCATGTTCCTTGTGCTTTTCAAAATTGCTTTTTACAATATTTAATATTTTTTTGGATGAATCAATTTTTGAGAATACGGCAGCTAAATTTTTTTCATTGCCCTGTTGGATCACGTGTGTCTTATTTAATTCGGGATGAACGAATTTTGTATACGATCTGTCTGGCCATATAATAATCATTGAATCAACCTGTGCTAATTTGCCTAAACCTATGATTTGTTTGTAATCTACAGACGATTGAAAACCTCTGCTGGGAATCACTTCACGAGAAAATATTTGCTCACCAGCGTATACTTTTATTTTGCTTCCAATTGCATATGTGTTCTTATCTTTCCCTTTCAAAAAAACGCCTAAATAATTATTCTTATTTAACTCGCGCGAATTATTCTTGTAAACAAAGGCAGGCCCATTTTCATTGTTTATTATTAAATCCAGGTCTCCATCGTTATCGAGGTCTCCATAAGCAGCACCATTTGAAAAGGATTGTTGGGTAAAGCCCCAATTGATTCCCACGTCTGAAAATTGCAGGTTCCCCATATTTTTATAAGCTTTATGCAACATTGGGGTGACAGGAACTTTTTTAAGTATCTGATCTATTTCTTGTTTTCGGCCGTCCAGTACCATTTTCTGAATTACGTCGTTGGCAAAATAATTCATGAAATCAAGATTGGTAACATCTTTATTAACCCCATTGCAAACGTAGATATCATTAAACCCATCATTGTCCATATCAAACATCAATGCGCCCCAACTCCAATCGGTCGCAGACACTCCGCTGTAATTTGCAATATCTAAAAACTTGCCATTGCCGTTATTTAATTGAAGGCAGTTTTTCATATATTGATGATAAAATCCTGCTTTGAGTTTTGCATTGTACAAGTCGATATTATCGAATGCGCCAAGTGTTTTTAATCTATAGTCATCTTCAGGCAGCATGTCCGTCGTAAATATTTCCGGATACCCATCATTGTTAATATCAGCAATATCCGCTCCCATAGAAGAAAAACTTGTGTGGCCAAACCAATTCTCCATCTCATCTTTAAAAGTGCCGTTTTTTTGGTTGATGTATAAATAATCACGTTCATAAGAATCGTTGGAAACAAAAATATCTGGATACCCATCACCGTTAATATCGCCAACTGAAACGCCCAGGCCAAAACTTATTAGGCTTCCATGAATGCCAGCTTCTTTGGTGACTTCTGTAAAATGACCATTATCATTCCTGAACAAATGGTCGCCTCCACCTTTTAAAAAATCGGCTATCGGCCATTCCGCATCAGGAAGATCGCGCCTGTTTGAGTTGTTTAAAGTGTTTACAGGGATTGGGCTATTATTGATCATGAAGCAGTCGAGATCGCCATCATTATCATAATCAAAAAAAGAAACCTGAGTGGTATATGCTGAAATATCTAATCCATATTTAGCTGCGGATTCTGTGAATGTTAAATCATGATTGTTAATGTACAATTTATTTTTCCTGTTCCCATCGCTCATGTGCCCTGAGTTGCATACATAGATATCTAACCAGCCATCATTATTAATATCAACAAACACAACTCCTGTGCTCCACATGCTATCCTGCTTAAATCCAGCTTTATCTGTGATATCATCAAATTTAAAATTGCCTTTGTTAAGATAGAGTTTATTACTGCCCATATTTGAAGTCAGAAATACGTCCGCAAGCCCATCGTTGTTTATATCCCCAATAGCAACACCTCCGCCATTATAAAAATTCCTGAACAGAAAGCTATTGTCTCTTCTTCCGTCAACTACTTTATTATTAAAATCAATGCCAGTATTGTTCATCAATTCAAACAAAGCTTTTCCCTTTTCCTGTTTGCAGGAAAAACAGAATAAAAAAAATATAACCAATGCCTGTTTGAAAAAAAATTTCATGTTTTCGAATTATTATCTCATCGATGACAGTATATTATAAAAGCTAAAGGCCATTCGAAATGGCCTTTAGTAAAAATATGAATAGTTATTACCTCTATTAATACCCAGGATTCTGTTTAAGATTAGGGTTTACGATTAATTGGGTTGCTGGAATCGGGAACAACAAATATTTTGGGTCATCTGCTGTTTTTAAAGCCCATGGTTGTAAAAACACACCAAAGCGAATTAAATCCTGTCTTCTCCAGCTTTCAAAATATAATTCTTTTTGTCTTTCCGCTAACAAGGTTGTCCCATCATATAAATTAGCTGTATTAACCAAGGTAATTGAAGTGAGAGGTGCGGCGCCTCTTGCCATATGCAATGCATTGACTTGCGTCAATGCATCAGCGCTACCACCACTTGCTCCATTCAAATCAGCTTCCGCAATCATTAGCAATACATCAGCATAGCGGAAAAAAGCAAGCTGGTTGGAAGCTGTGCTTGTATAATGGGCATAATCTGGATAATATTTCATAACCCTTATTCCATCTCCTTCAAGTGTAGCAACATTTGTTTCTGTTAATGCCACAGTTGGTGCAAAAACTAAATTATTACCTTTCCTATCCTGAATCTTCTGGCCAGCCTCATTATATTGCTGTCCTTCAGCAAAGCCGACATTTAGTCCCGAAATAGGAGAAACGCCAAGTGCATTGGGTGCAGGGTAAGGTACATTTCCTTTTCTTGTATCAGTCGCGTCAAATGCATTATATACATCTGCAATGGTGCTAAACCCATTCCATCCGGCACCGCCATAAACGCCAGCAGCATCCCAAGAATTATAATGCAGCCCCATCATCCAGCGCGCATCAATGCCCCCGTTCCCAGTACCATTTGCATTTGTAGAAGTTCCATTATTAGCATACGCAAAAATTAACTCTGTGGACTCTCCTCCTGTATTTGCTGCCCCATACCCTCCATTGTTTGGTCCGAAATTATCAAAATAATTAGCTGTAAGGCTTAAAGCAACACCATTAATTGGAGTAGTCATAATTGCATTACCTAAAGCGACTACTTGGCTCATATCTGCAGCATCAGGAGCAGCAGGTTTTGCCCTGTTTAAAAAAAGCCTGTTTATTCAATAAAACTTTCATTAATAAAAATCTGGCCGCGTTTGCATTAGCCTGATAATTTTTGTTAGAAGAAGACAATACCGGTATTATTCCTGTTAAATTATTGACCAAAGTATCGATAGCCTCCTGTGGGCTCATTACAGGAGCTGCGTTAACCGTATTGTAGTTGGGTACGGTCCTGTATGGGACCTGGCCATACAAATCAAGAAAATAAAACTGAGCAAATGATCTTAAAAAAGTTGCTTCAGCCGCTTGCTCTGGAGTCGGATTAGAAGCCAATACCGTAGTCGCATCGCTTTCCAGTGTTCCAAGATTTGAAAAAACAGAAGCAGATTGACCATGTGTTGCATCCCATGCGTGGGCATGTAGCACGCGCCAAACACCGTTATCATCCCAGTCGCCGGCACGTGTTGGCACCAAGCATTCATCAGTGGTATTTTCCTCTAAAGAAAATAGCTGATCTTGCCCATGTAAAAAACTCAAGTCCCCATATGCAGTAATCAAAACTCCCGAAGCACTCGCAGTGCCTGCGCTTGGGTTGTAAACAATTAAGTTACTACCCCCCAATCCTTCGTTTAATTTGGTACAGCTTGCAAAAACCGCAATGACCAGTATTAACGCGTTTAACTTATTTTTATGAAATTTCATAATACAAAAATTGATATTGTAATTAATATAATGAGAATGTGAGCCCAAATGTAATTGACCTCGAAGTCGGATAACCAATGTAATCCATCCCTAAAGATGGGATCCCATTGTTATTATGATCTTGATTTACTTCAGCATCGAAACCAGTGTATTTAGTAATCTCAAATAGGTTTGAACCAGTAATGAATATTCTGGAACCCTTTATTACATTACCTAAGCTTCCAAGATTATATGACAAAGTTGCATTACCTAATTTAACATAATTGCCACTTTGCAAAAACCTAGTAGATGCCGAAACAGGGTTTGCCAAACTTTCTTGAGTGCCAATTAAAGTCTTGGAAATATTTTTTCCGTTCGCAATATTGCCCAGATTGGTAACACTCACCAACGTATTATTGAAAATCTTATTTCCAAACGTGCCATGAGTATTAATCTGCAAACTTAATTTCTTATATGTTAAATCAGTGTTCACACCAAGAATGACATGTGGGTTAGGATCGCCGACATATGTAGATGCTTGACTGGCAACCTTGGCAATCCCATTCTGGTCAAACCCTTGAAATTGCCTTAAATAAAACACATCAATTGGTTGGTTATTGGCAATAGCCTGAGCAAATGCAGAGGATACGCCTTGCCCATTAACACCCCCAGTTAAGACCAAGGGAGAAGTGCCCAACGCAGGATAAACAAATTTATTTTTCACATATTCAACATTCGCGTTTATGTTCCATGTGAAGTTTGCATTCCTAATGATAGCAACGCCAATAGAAAATTCGAACCCTTTATTAGTTATATATCCGGGCAAATTTTGCCAGATAGTCGCCCCTTGTGAAGGAACAGATAGAGTTCCCGGAAATAAGGGATTGGTGGTTTTCTTTGAAAAAACATCAAGATAACCATATACTCTGTTGTTGAGGAATCCGTAATCAATTCCACCATTGGCAGATGTCAATGTTTCCCATTTCAAGCCTGGCTGAGCATAATGTTGCACCGATAAACCTCCGCCTCCTGATGGGACGGCAAGCTGCTGAGAATACCCTGCAGCTAAACCATCCTGCCCACCAACTTGACCCCAGCCTAACCTCAAACCAAGTGTGTTAAGAAGGGAGACTTTTTTCATAAAGTTCTCATGCAATATATCCCATCCAAATCCAAAAGAAGGGAAAATTGCATACCTGTTATTAACACCAAATTTAGTTGACCCATCATCACGTACAGTAGCCGTGAAATGGTATTTGTCATTAAAACCAACTTCAGCTCTTCCAAAAAAAGATTGCAATTCGCTTTTCGGCGGAGCTTGGTTTCCTGTAGCTAAATTCCCCTGTGTGCCAGCGCCCATGTCATTGTAGTAGGCAATGTTTGGATAGGCTGGTTTTCCTGGAGCATTAAAATTAAACCCGAATACAGTAGTGTATTTATAATTTAAATTCGAAGTTTCATAGTACTCATACCCCCCTAAAATCCTGAAGTTTAACCCATTTGTTAATTTCTTTTCATAGGTAAGAGTATGCGTAATCGTCTGTGTTGACAAATTGCCATAACTTGTCTGACCAGCTCCTTTTCCATCAAAGGAACTTCCGGTAGCAGCTATATATCCCTGCAATTGCGCATTGCGGGTAGCAACTGCTGAAGAAATGCCATACAAAAAATTATAAGTAAGACCAGGAAGTAATTTATAACTAACTCCGCCAATACCCATTAACTGTGTAACATTTGAATAATCATCAGTGTAGGCAGATAATGCAAGTGGGTTAATCTGACCTGAAGGGTTTGTTTGGTTATAAACCCCATTTTCAACTAACGCCAAAGTAGGGTTCCAGTTCATAGCAGCACTAATGAGATTACCTGTGCTGCCTGCATTTGTGCTGATCGGTGCAGATTGCAGGGTGTAATTAGACCCAATGAAAACAAAATTGATTTTTAATTTTTTATCCAAAAATGTGTGTTCACCGCTAAACGCTGCATTGTACTGCTGCAAGCCACTTTTTAAAACAATCCCCGTTTTGTCACTTGCAGAAAAAGAAGCACGGAATTTACCATTTTCGCCACCGCCGCTCAATGCAACACTATAAACCGTTGAAGGTTTATTTTGCAAAATTTGTTTAAATGGATTTAAGGTTAATCCAGAATCAGATTTAAAACCATACTTCGTCAATTCTGATCGATATTGGCTGGCTGAAAGAATATCAGGCTGTTTCATCAATCCTGCATAAGTACCTAGTGTAACTCCTGCATCTATATTCATTTTACCATTTCCCTTGTTCAATGTAATAAGGACGACTCCATTTTCTCCGCGTGCTCCATATATTGCTGCAGAAGATGCATCTTTCAATACATCTATTTGAGAAATATCACCGGGGTTGAGAAATAGCAAGGGGTTGTTAGAAACAGAACTCCCAATTCCAGTTATAAGATTAGGCGGAAGTGGTGATGTAGCATCTATTGGAATGCCATCAATTACATATAAAGGGTTGTTGCCGCTAACAATTGAGTTGTTACCCCTTATTTTTGTGATTGTTGTTCCACCAGGCTGGCCGCTGTTATTAGCAACCTGTAAGCCCGCAACTTTTCCTATCAGCAACTCTTCAGGGGCAGTTGCTCCCTTATCAAAATCTTTTGCTTTAACAGAAGCAACGGATCCCGTTACATCTTTTCGTTGTGCGGTGCTATACCCGATCACAACTATATCTGTTAGGGCTTGTGATGATGGCACTAAAGAAATCTCAAAAGATTCCTTGTCACCGATACTGATTTCCTGTTGGGTAAACCCAACACTAGTAATTACTAAGGTTTTCGCTGTTGCTGGCACATTTAATTTAAACGCGCCAGAAGCGTCTGTGGATGTCCCCGCCTTGGAGCCTCTTGCAGAAACAGTTGCACCTTGTATAGGGTTGCCCTTGTCATCTGAGATTTTGCCGGAAACTGTCTTTGTCTGAGAAAATGCAATTTGTGTTAAGATTACACAAAGCAAAAGCAGTGTGAATTGCCGCAGCAATCGTGTGATGGTCATAATCAATGGTTTAAGCAATTAAAAAACGAAATTATAAAATTTAATCCTAAATTAACAAAATTTTTTATTATCTCGCAAATTATCAGACAACCTGGTTTATATTAATGCTGCATAAATTTGCTTCTTTTTGTTTCCTTAGTTTTGAGCAGTTTAAAAATAGTCTTTAATTAATCATTCCTGCAAGAAAAAATTCTTTTTTCGTAAGAGACTATAATCTTTTTAATCATAAGCTTTCAATTTCAAATACACTCCATTTGTCCAGCCAAAACCATCTTGGTTAGGATATTCGCCACCACTTGCTGCGATGCCAGTCTCCACTACATTATATTTCTCTGTTATTTTCCCGGTTCTTTTATAAACATTATCAATTGTGCTTATCCAATTCTTTTTTATTTTTTCCGCAAACTCTTCAAGCCCGTAATTCATCGCTCCTTTAAAGCCAGCCCACTGAAGAGGTGCCCAACCATTTGGCGCATCCCATTGCTGCTCGTTAAATGAAAGCGTTGTAACTAAGCCACCTGATTTCAGAAAATTATTTTCTAGGCGTTTCACCACATGCATGCTTTGCTCTTTTGTTGCAACATTCAAAAATAATGGGTGAGCAATTGCCGCTGTTATTTTTCCTGTTGGCCTGCAACTAACAAAATCATAATCGACAAATGTTTTTTCATTTTCTTCCCACAGATATTTGTGTATCGCAGCCATTCTTTTCGTTGCTCTTTGATTATACTTTTCTGAAATCTCTTTTTGTTTCGTTAGCTCATATCCTTTTTCTAATGTTTTTTCCAAATGAAACATCAGGCAATTCAAATCGAGCGGAATGATATCAGTTGTATATATTGTGCTCATATCATTTTCGTCTCTGAACCAACGGCTGCTGAAATCCCAGCCCGATTCTGCCGCAGCTCTAATATGCCTGAAAATTTCTTTGCTATTTTTTTTTGATTTTTCAACGGTTATCAAATCATCTGCAAAAGCTTCTTGCCTCGGCGTATCCATATTATCCCAATACCTGTTCAAAATTTCTCCATCATTCATCCGCACCACATGACTTTCTGCATTATTCTTTTTATCGAGCTTGTCATTTCCTTTCATCCAAAACTGATATTCTTTTTCAAGCTGTGGCAAATATTTTATTAATATGTCTTTTCCTTTTTCTTCGCTCAGCAATTCTACCATCAAAGAAAAAAATGGCGGTTGCGAACGGCTTAGAAAATAAGACCTGTTGCCATTTGGGATAAAGCCATACTCATCTATTAAATATGCAAAATTGCTAACCATGCTTTCAATCAAATCAATCTTTTTTGAAACCCGCAGACCAAGCATTGTGAAATAACTGTCCCAATAATAAACCTCTCTGAATCTTCCTCCGGGAACTACAAATTGATGCGGCAGCATAATCTGTGTTCCCCCCGACTCTTCTGTTTGTTTTGTAAGAACGTCCCAAAGAATATTGATATGCTCTTTCACAGCTTTTGAAGGATCGCTTACAAACCCTGTGGCTGCGCTTGATGGCATCTCAAAATATTTTTTACAAAATTCAAAGAGCTTAAAATCTTTTCGTTTTTTTTCGGATCTGTAATAATCTAATATTTCATTTGTTGAAAGCTTCGGCACACAATCCGGAAAAAATTTCTGATCCTTGAATACTCTCTGCGTCTGCACATCAACAAATAGTTCTTCAAAATCTTCAATATGCAACAATGGTGTGCTCTTGTTCATGGCATTTCTTTTCAAATTACATTTACACAAGCAACTCCTTCACCAAGGGCACTGTTATTATTTTTTTATTTTTTATTTTATCGAATATAAAAAGCGCTGCTGCTAAAACAGCCATTGGCGCCAATGAAAAATAAAAAGCTGTTTTGCCACCATAATACTGAAATATAAAACCTGTTATCACTGAACCCAATGTGCCGCCCAGCGCGGAAAAAACTACAATCAAACCCGACATAAATCCGTGTTTGCTTTTAGGCAGCGATGCAAGGATGACTGAATTGATTGCAGGATAAATTGGTGCCAATAAAAAACCAATCAATGGAAATATATAAGCAGCCACAGGCACATCCGCCCATCCGTTTATTTGGTGCAAGCCTGCATTGCTTGCTAAAGGCAAAGCTAGTAGAACAAGCACAGCCGCAGCAGCCAGACAAAAAATCAATACTATAAACCAACTGAATTTTTTCATCACAACTCCTGCAAAGAATCTTCCCAACGCATAAGATGCTGCAAGCACGCTTGCCATTTGTATGCTTATGGAAGATGGCAATTGCAACACTTTGCTATTAAAGGTTGGCAGCCAGCTCATGATGCTTTGCTCAATCAGAACATACACAAAAGCACAAACAAGAAATGAAATAACTACAGGAAGAATTATAAGTTTTAGCATGCCTGCAATGTCTTCGCTTAGCGGCACAGCTTTTTCAACTTTTGCAGCAGACTCATCCAATGGAGAAACCAATAATAAAACAAAAGCAATTGATGATAATGTTCCCAATAAATAATAAACGTTGAACCAATGAGCAGATAACGGGTTCTTATCATCAATATAACTGCTGAAAATAAAATAGCCAGAGAAAATGCCTACCATGAAAAAGGATTCAATAAAACTCATCATGCTGATATGCTCTTTGCTGTCCTTTGTTATAAGACCAATAGTGCCGTACACAGAAACTTTTGTTAGAGCGAAACTGGCTCCTGTTATCGCAAAAAGCAATTTCACCGCAATAAAAGTTTGAACAAATGGGATCACAAAACATCCAATAGCAACAAGCCCTAATGCAATAAGCATTGATTTTTTATACCCGATGCGAGTAATAAAAGAAGCAACAATAAAAGAAGTGACTGCTATGCTTAAGTCTTTGAAAGGCTCTAAAACCGATGCTGCTGATTCAGTAGCACCAAAATAATGCTGCACCTGCAAAATAACTGTGCCAACGCTATTCAATAAAATAGCAAAGAGAAAGTAATTGATAAAAATTGAAAACTTTATTCTCAACGTAGGCATGACAAGCAATTACCGGTTTTTGATTTTTTATAATGGGTCAGTGAGAACCAAATATCTAATCATAAGCAATAAGTAGTAAAATTGCTTTTTAATAATCAAATTAAATTCATCTCTATTTGCTTTTTCTTCATCTGTATTAAGATATAAGTGCTAATTTCAAATATTAAACGATTAATGTCAATGAAAATTGAATTTGAGGTAATCCATCCCGACGAAGGGAGTTCTTTCAGGCTTTTGCATACTAACACACGCGCAGAAGAGTTCGGCTGGCAATACCATTATCACCCCGAATATGAGATTGCCTGCGTGCTTCGCGGAGGCGGCACAAGGCATGTGGGCAACCACTTTAGCAGCTATGAAAACGGCGACCTTGTTTTTGTAGGCCCTAATCTTCCACACGCTGGATTTGGGCTCAATGCTCACGGGCCTCATGAAGAAATTGTTATACAGGTCAAAGAAGAAGTTTTTAATCAATCAATAACAATAAGACCTGAGATGGCAGCTATTAAAAAACTTTTAGATAATACAAAGCATGGCATTTATTTTACAGGTGTTACAAAGGAAAAAGTAACAAAAAAACTTCAAAAACTTTTGAAGCTACAGCCGTTTGAAAGATTTATAGAATTGATTTCTATCCTGCAAATGATGGCAACCTCAACAGAGTATGAGCTTATAAATCCTGCAACCGATCTTTCCTTGCTTATTAAAAAAAACAATGCAAGACTGCAAAAGATATTCACTTATGTTGAACAGCATTTTAATGAGGAAGTGAACATACAAAAAGTGGCTTCGATTGCTAATTTATCAGTGCCATCTTTTTGCAATTATTTCAAAAAAATAATGAGCACGACTTTTACAGATTTTATCAATCAGTATCGTATACAGCGAGCATGCTTATTGTTGCAACAGGAAAAATCAGTTTCAGAAACCAGCTTTGAATGTGGTTTTAATAATGTTGCTTACTTTAATAAAGTTTTTAAAACGGTTACAAAAAAAACGCCATCGGAATTCAAAAAAGAAAAAAACAGAGCGCTGGCATAATAAATTTTGTTTGATCATTTCAGCAATTTTCGAAACTCTCAAACATTATCAAATTTCTGAAAACAAAAACAACAGGTTGTTATATCAAAAATCTATCCCAAACCATTTTTTCCTTTCCTTCTTTCTGTATTTTTCATAATTGAATCTATACAATTTGCCTGGCCTATGTGGAACATCTGTTTCATGTTCTTTTGTGTCTTCCAACAATTCCATAGAAAAAAATTTCTTCCTGAAATTTCTTCTGTCAAGCTTCACTCCTAATATA